>Ga0137374_10001905_pt1 | contig 24279 bp, 24 predicted proteins | sample SagtaG_20_FD_104811 | JGI IMG/M metagenome (GOLD analysis project Ga0137374, IMG submission 104811) | Vadose zone soil microbial communities from Sagehorn Ranch, Mendocino, California, USA - Sage1_R_100_16 metaG | ecosystem: Environmental > Terrestrial > Soil > Vadose zone | place: USA... | reverse complement strand
CACACGTAAATCGCGAGGAAAACCGTGGCGGCGAATTCGGCGCCAATCGAACCCATGGCGGCTCCGCGCATGCCCATTTCAGGGAAACCGAATTTTCCAAAGATGAAGAGGTAATTCAGGATGATATCGCTGACGACGACGATGATCGTCGCCGGGATGAGCGCCCGCGTTTTGCCCAGGCTCGTCAGGAGCGCGCTGAAGGCAAAAGTCGCTCCGGCGAATGGAATGCTGTAGGCGTCAATCTGGAGATAGCTATTGACGGCATGGCCAACGGCATCGGATTCGACCACCCAATTGGAGACCACGGGCGAGAAGAGTTTGAGGGCAACAATGGCCACGCCGCACAGCACCATCGTCTGGAGCAGGCCCTGGTTGAAGACGGCGCCCACCGCGTCGGGCCGGTGCTGACCTACGCGCCGGGCCGTAAGAATTTGGAGGCCGTCCACCAGCGCCAGCGGCAGGATCAGGAACAGCAACATCACCGAGTCCGCCACCGCAATGGCGCCCAGTTCGGTCACGCCGACGCGCGCCAGGAACAGGGTGTCGATGAGGTGGTCGAGCGTTTCGGTGGCCTCAACGAAGATGATTGGAATCGAGACCTTCCAAATCACCCGTGAAAGACTGTTGTTCGCCATACAAATGCAAGCGGAATTGGAGTAATGGAGTGGTGGAGTGGTGGAGTAATGGAGTATTGAAGTTATTAGGGACGGCGCCCCAATGCCCCATCACTCCATCACCCCCATCACTCCATTACTCCATTTCCAGTCTTGGCCGGTCGTTTACGCCGTCAGCGCGATGTTATAGCAAGCTCGGTTCAGGTGCATCACCATGCAGGACAACAGGGCGCCGCTCTTGTGGAATTCGCTCAGGTTGAAGTAGGAGATTTCCAGCGCCAGGTTCGCGGCGATGTCCTCCAGCTTGCGGTTCTTCTGGAGTTCGAGCCGATAGTCCTCCGTGCCGACCTTCAAGTCGTGGATGTGCGAGGAGTTCATCACTTGGTTCGGAAGCCGAACACAATTGCAGATGCCGGAAAAACATTCGTCGACGGTCACCGGGATGATGTTCGTGAATTTCTCCAGTTCCGCGAGTTCCCTTTTGGTGAACAACTCGGTGCCCACGAGAGTGTTCTCCTTTGTGATTGGGAAGATCGAGCAGTCGAGGTGATACAAATACGGCTCGGACTCCCGGACCTTGATGATGCGCATGTCGAATTTCTCTTCCATCCAATCATAGGTCTCGCGTTCGGAACGAATCCCATAACCTCCCACATAGACATTGTCGTATAAGTGCTTGAGTTCCGCCTCGCCCTCGAACTTGGACGGCGCCACGTGAACGTCATAACCCATGTCCTGGAAAAACTTCACGCCGACGGGCGTCTCACCACAACGGGGCGCCGACATGAAATTCGAGATGACGACGGTGTTTTTGTCGGGCAGGTGCTCGAGCACAATGCCCAGATTCGCCGTGTACAAGAGGTCTTGCAGGTCGGCGCCCCGAGGCGTGGGCAGGAGATAGACGAGGCCCTCGGCGCCGATGTTCTGGTACACCGCGAGGAACTGCACAGCGGCGCGAACGAAATCCGGCTGGCGCTTGCCGCCCTTCATGTCCACCATCCAGGGGTTGTTGGCGAAGCCCGTCGCGTAGGAGAACGGGAAGTTCATCAGAAAGGCCGGCCTCCCTAGTTGCGTCGGGTTCAGCCAGGGAGAGACGGCTTTGCGCCCCGGTTGGCGGCGATCACGGCCGATTTCGAGGTTCAGCGCCTTCGGGGCCGGTTCCGCGATACTCAGGCTGGCATGGTTGGCCGAACTCCTGGAAGTGGTCTTAAGTTTCGGCGAGGATTTCCGGCGTCCGTTAATATGGCCGCTCCCCAGGGTCTTGTTCCTCTGAATTGTCGTTGTACTGAGAGTTTTCATCTGCGATGTGTCTTTTCTGGCTTGGTTTGTCTGCTGACTTTAATCAATGGGTCAATCCCGGCCTCGACGTGGTCGCCTGTGTTCTGAAGCGTCGTGAAGTCGAGGCGGGAAGAAAGCGGCACGATGAGATCCACTTGCGAGCCGTAGCGGATCATCGAGAATCGCTCACCCTGGGCAGCAGCCTGGTTCTGTTTCAGATCGAAAGGGGTGATGCAGTCCACGTCATAGTCCGCGACCTGGAGCACGTAGTAGGACAGGCCCAGTTCCGAGGAATAAATCCTGTTCACCATGCGCTGGTTGTGATGGAGGTATTCCAGCGTCTCGGCGGGAATCCGCAGCTCTTGCAGGATGTGCGTTTCGACGTCGAGCATCGGGTGGTTGTAAGTGTCAATCGGGTCCAATTCCTTGTAGGAAAGCTGGCCGGGATAAGGGACGCGATTGACGTGCACGTCGTAGAACGTCATGAAAATGCCGATCACCAGGCATTCGGCGTCGAAGTGCGGGTCGCGCAAGGCGTCGCGCAACGAGTAGGCCTTGCCCTTGATCTCGACGATGGCTTCCTCCGGGCGCACTTCCCGTTGATAGAGGATGAGTCCATCCGCCGGAGAGAAAAAGTAACCCAGGTCCGAGAACGTAGGCCGGATGGGATCGCGCATGAAGTGATGCTGCGAAAGCCACGCCACCGATTTGTCCTGCACCGGCTGGACATCCGTCTTTAACCAATCCTGCAAAGTCTTCGACATAACAATTATTCGAAAATCGATCTTAAGCCCATGTGTGGAAAAATCAGAACTCCATTTCGTGAAGGGCCGCCGTTCGGCGCCCGCTGCATCGAGCCTGCGCACGTCGGTTCGCCGCGGTGCCCGGCATTCCGAGCCTCCGCCAAACTCCGGCGCGCACATTGCCCCCGGCTATTTCCACCGCCGCCGCACCCGTCCGAATACATCCACTTGACGACATAAGTCATCAGCCCTTTCGCTTCGCGGGAGCTTACTTCCCTGACCGCGTCTTCCCGCTCTACCCGCTATCAAACCCATCGCCTGCACTTCCTGTGCAGGCGACTGCCCGCTTGTCAACGCAGGAACCGGACAAGCGGGCCAATGAACGGAACGTGGAATTGAGGGCGAAAAGTAGCTGGCTGGCCGGCGCAATGCAAGTAAAAACTGGTAGGGGTTTCCACTTTCCATGAACCTGCTAGGGCCGATCTGCTGGTCGGTATGTGTTTAACGTGCCTGCGGCGCTTGAGGCATGGAGTCCCGGCTTTAGCCGGTTGGGTATCCGGCTAGAACCAGCGCTCCATAACTTCGGTCGCGCTGCCGGCTAAAGCCGGGACTCCATGCGAGCAGCGCCGCCCGCCGCTAAACAGATACGCTGGTCGGCCTGGAAGCGCCGCAGCGCGTCCCTGGCGAGTTCATGGTCCCGATGCGCGCTGATCAAGGCGTGGAGTCCGAGGAAACTAGCTGGCCCTCTTTCGAGCAGTGGAGTGCTGGAGTAATGGGGTTCCGATAACTCCACCACTCCAGTACTCCATTACCCCATCACTCCATCACTCCATCACTCCATCACTCCATCACTCCATCACTCCGGCGTCGGCCACCCTCCGCGGGTCAGGAGTCCTGAGCTTAACGCAAGGCCACCCCCTGCGTCGCGCCGTGGCGGGTGCGCCGGTCGTAGTCCTTTTCCCGCTGCCGATTCTCCTCGATCACGCGCCCGGCGAGGTCGTTGATCCGTTTTCGAAGTCCGTTGCAATCGGGTGCCGGGCCCAGTTCCTTGATGCGCTTGTGGAGATCGGCCACGGCCGCCAGCGCCAGCCGCGAATGGCCGTCCTCATGTTCTCCCAGCGCCTTGATAAAGCGGTTCCAGGCGGACTTGAGTTCCTCGGGCGTCTCGGCCGGCGGCGTCCAGCGTGGCAAAGTGTTCGTGATCGTGATCGTAGTGGTGAACGAACTGCAGCGGCATCCACTCTCGGCGGGGGTCAGTTCGAATCGCCAGTCGATCCGCCATTCCGTCAACGCCGACAGGTTCGCCGGTTCCTTCCACGGACGCGATTGGTCCATCGACCGGCGGATGTCCCGAAGGCTCGCGCCCGTGATCGAATAGTAATTGGTCCTCCACACGAGCTTGCTCTGCGCCTGTGCCGGAGCCGCCGGGAGCAGGGTCAGAAGCGCACCGGCCACGACAAGGCGCTCCGTCAGGCGCCGCCCGCGCCGGGCTGTGCGATGAGGCAAAAACGATTTGAATGCGACGTGGATCGGCATCGTTGCATCGAATCCTGACGCAATGCCCCCGCGTGGGCAAGCCTCGCCGGGCGCAGGACACTGATGACCCCGTGAACGCGACTGGGATCGTCAATCTCACGTCCTTTAAGGAATTCCGGCGAATCGCCACGACGCGAAGGTGCGGGAACGGAGCGCCTCGCGGAGCGAGGCAGTGATGGTAGCCGTGGGCTTCAGCCCACGGATAGGACGAAACGAGGGTTCGCGTCGCGGAGCGACGCTTGAAGCTTGCTTCCCTGGCCATCAAGCGTCGCTCTGCGACGCGCGTCCTTCCGGCACTGGTCCGTGGGCTCAAGCCCACGGCTATCATCATGAGGTCACTACGCGACCCCACGGCGATCCCTTTCCCTGAATTCCGTGATGAACCCAATTTCATCGCCTTGAGCTTTTCCAGGCTTGATTCAGCCCTCCATCACTCCCATCCTCCGCCGCGTGCTCACGCTCATTTCGGGAACCAATCGGCCCGGCAGCAATACGCGCAAAGTCGCCGCCCACATCGAGGAGATTTACCGGGGCCTCGGCGTGCCGCTCGCCGTTCTCGACCTCGCCAGGATGCCGCCCGAGATCTTCGCGGCTTCCTCTTACGCTGAAAAGCCGAAGGCGTTCGAGCCGTTCGCTCAAGGGGTGCTCAACGCCACCGGCCTCATCGTGGTCACGCCCGAATACAACGGCGGCATGCCGGGCGTGCTCAAGTATTTCATCGACATGCTGAAGTTCCCGGAAAGCTTCGAGCGCCGGCCCGTCTGTTTCGTCGGCCTGGCGGCGGGCCAGTGGGGCGCGCTGCGGCCGGTCGAGCAGTTACAGATGATTTTCGGATACCGCAATGCGTTCCTCTATCCCGAGCGGGTGTTCCTGCCGGACATCGGCGATTTGCTCGGCGAGGACGACCGGCTCAAGGACGCGGATCTCGTGAAGCGGCTTCGGGCGCAGGCGGTCGGCTACGTTGAATTTGTCGAGAAGCTCAAGGGAGTGAAACTTCGCCAAACAACGTAGCATGATTTCGCCCTTCAAAGACCGCCTCGCCGTTTGCTCGTGGTCGCTCCAGCCGGAGAACCCGCGGCAGCTCGTCCAGCACCTCCAGACCATCGGCCTTGGCCGCGTGCAGCTCGCGCTGGACCCGTTGCGCGAATACCCAGCCGTGTGGGGCGCGACCGGCGAGTTGCTCCGCCAGCACGAGATCGGGATTGTTTCCGGAATGTTCGGCACGGTGGGCGAGGATTACTCGACGCCCGAATCGATCCGCCGCACCGGCGGGCTGGTGCCGGACGACACGTGGGAAGAGAACTGGGAGGACGCGCAGGCCAATGCCGAGCTGGCTGCGGGGCTGGGCCTGCGGCTGGTCACGTTTCACGCGGGATTCCTGCCGCACCAGGAGAGCGACCCGGAATTCGAGAAATTGCAACACCGCCTGCGGCTCGTCGCCGACCTGTTTGCCGCCAAGGGCATTGAACTGGCCTTTGAAACTGGCCAGGAGACGGCCGAGACGCTTCAAATGTTTCTGCAAAAGCTGGGCCGCTCGAACGTCGGCGTGAATTTCGATCCGGCGAACATGCTCCTCTACGATAAGGGGGATCCCATCGATGCCCTGCGAACGCTCGGGCCCTGGGTGAAGCAGTGTCACATCAAGGACGCCCATCGCCCGAAGTCGCCCGGTTCGTGGGGCGAGGAAGTGCCGGCGGGCGCCGGCCAGGTGGACTGGAAGCAGTTCTTCGCCGTGCTTCGGGAACGGCAATTCGACGGCTGGTGCGCCATCGAACGCGAAGCCGGAACGCAGCGAGTGCAAGACATCGTTCGGGCGAAGGAATTGGTTGAAGCGTTAAATCGTTGAATCGTTGAATCGTTAAATCGTGAATCGTTGAATCGCAACGCGTTTGACTGCCCGCCATTCCGCCCGAAGGCTTTAACGGTTCAACCTTTTAACGATTCACGATTTAACGACTCACGATTTAACGATTCACGATTTAACGATTCACGATTTAACGATTCAACGAATTCATGCTCAACATCGGCCTCGTCGGCCTGGGTTTCATGGCCGCCACGCACCTGCGCGCCTATCGGCAGGTCGAGGGCGCCCGCGTCGCGGCGCTGTGCAATCCCAGCGGGCGCCACCTGGACGGCGATTTCACGAACGTCGCCGGCAACGTTGGCGCGACGGATCCGGTCGTGCTCGACATGGCCGGCGTGAAGGCGACGAAGCGCTTCACCGAGCTGCTCGATGACCCGGACCTTCACGCCATCGACATTTGCGCGCCCACGAAGGCGCACGCGGAACTGGCCATCGCGGCCCTGCAGGCCGGCAAGCACGTCTTGTGTGAAAAGCCGCTCGCCCGCACGAGCGCCGCCGCCAAACAGATTGTCGATGCCGCCGCGAAGGCGAGGGGAATCTTCATGCCCGCGATGTGCCTGCGCTTCTGGCCCGAGTGGGCCTGGCTGAAAGAGGCGATTGCCGCGGGCCGCTACGGCAAGGTGTTGGCAGCGCGATTCCGGCGCGTGGCCGAACCTCCCGGCTGGGGCCGGAACAACTTCTTCAACGGCGCGGAATCCGGCGGCGCGCTGTTCGATCTGCACGTTCACGACACAGACTTCGTGAACTTCTGCTTCGGCCGGCCTCGCTGCGTCTTTTCGAGCGGCTATCAAAAATTCAGCGGTGCCATCGACCACGTCGTGACCCAATACGACGTGCCGGGGGACGCCATCGTCCACGCGGAAGGTTCCTGGGCGATGACGCCGGGCTTCGGATTCAACATGAGCTACACGGTGAATTTCGAGCGCGCGACGGCGGACTACGACATCGCTCGAGGCAAGGAGGCGCTCAAGCTCAGTGAAGAAGGCCAGCTTCCGCGGGTCGTGGCCATGCCCGTCGAGCCGTCCGACGGCTACGTGGGGGAACTGCGCCATTTTGTCGAGTGCGTCCGCAGTGGCAAGGCGTCCTCGGTCGTCACCACGCGCGACGGGCTGGCCTCGGTTGAGATTTGCGAAGCTGAAGAAAGGTCGGTGAACAGCCGTCAGATCGTGACAGTACACTGAATCTTTATGGCCGCGAAAGAACGCAAGGAACGCAAAGACCTCTTCCCACTTTGCGTTCTCTGCGTTCTTTTGCGGCTAAATCGGCTGTTCGAGCCAAACCCAATCGCACCACCATGAACCGGCCAATCGTTCTCACCTTTACTCTTACGGTCCTCCTGGCCGCCTCGGTTTCCGCGGCGGACTCCACCAAAACTCCGAAGGCCGGCGACAAGGCCCCGCTGGTCACCGGCAAAGACCAGGACGGCAAGACCTGGAACCTCAGCGACCACGTCGGCAAGAAAATCGTGCTGCTCTACTTTTATCCCAAGGACGACACCAAGGGCTGCACCCTACAGGCTTGCGGTTTGCGCGACCGCATGGGCGATCTCAAAAAGGACGGTGTCGAGGTCGTCGGCGTCAGCTTCGACTCCGCCGAGAGCCACCGACAGTTCATCGCCAAGCACATGCTGAACTTCACCTTGCTGGCGGACACCGATGGCAAGATTGCCGACGCGTTCGGCGTGCGCCGCGAAGAGGGGAAGAACATGGCTCGTCGCGCCAGCTTCCTCATCGGGCTGGACGGCAAGCTGGCCCACGTCACCGACGTGCCCTCGGCGGAGGTTCATCTTTCCGAGATGAAGGAGGCCGTGGCGAAGCTGGCGAAGAAGTGACGAAGCAAATTCGTCATAAAAAAAGTCTTGCTTTCAGATCGGGGATCGGTAGTTTGTGCCTGTTCCAATTCAGTCCTGAACAATCTCAGACGTTTTATGAAAACTCTGTTCAGCTTCCTCGCCTTGGTTTCGACCCTCACCCTCGCGCAAGCGCAAAGCTACATCGCCACCCTGGACGGCGCACAGGATGGCGGTGCTGGAAGGATGGGCAGCGGCAGCGTGATGATTACCCTCACCGGAACGACGCTGACCTTTTCCGCAGGGTCGTACTCCGGGCTGACGACCCCCGCGAGCGCGGCCCACATTCACGGCCCGGCAGTGCCAGGCATTAACGCAGGGGTACTCTATAGCCTGGGCGGCTCGGTCGTTACCATCGGCAGCACCGCCGGTACGATGAGCGGCAACGTAAACCTGATCGCCAATCCGGCCGGTGGCGCGTATACCGTCGCGCAACAATTAGCCGATTTGAACAACGGTCTGTGGTACGTCAACATTCACGATGCCACATTCCCGGGCGGCGAGATTCGCGGGCAAATCCTCCCGGTGCCGGAACCGGCGACCTGGGCGTTAGGCGGCTTGGGAGCGCTGGGCTTGCTCGCCTGGAGACGCCGGAAGTAGTTTTCTCCGCCAACCCGAAGCACGTTCCACCAAAACGCAGGCCGGTGACGGCCTGCGTTTTTTTATTTCTGACGCGTCCGCGGGACGTCAGGCCGCCTTGCGGCCGAACAACGAGCCCATGAGCGATTTGCTCTCGGCGTGGCCCTGCCGGACCTTGAGCTGGCCCAGGATCGCCTGCCAGCCGATGAACAATTTGTGCCAGGCGTTCTCCACGTTGCGGAGGTTGTTCTCGTTGAGCTCGCTCAGGTAGCGGATGGAGGGCGCGGCGGTGATGATCCCGTGAACATCCTCGCGGGTGACTGTTCCGCAGTCGATGGCGGAGAGGATGAGCTCCAGCTCCTGGGTCAAAACACTCTTGATTTCCAGGAATTGGTTTTCGTCCTCCGGGCTGAACTTCTTGGCGCGGGCCATGTTCATGAAGTTGTTGAACTGTTTCCAGCACTCCAGATAGCTTTCCATCCGGAGGATCAGTTGGTCGATGTTGGTGCGGCTCATAGGCGGGTGGGGTTAGGGCATCTTTTTGGGTCGATGATTCAAAGTTTGCGGCATTAGAAACACCATGGCGCCGCCGCGCAGTTCGCGGGCGAGCACCTTGAGGGCCGAATAGTGGATGATAATCTCCGTCATCGGCATCTGTGCGCGCTCGGCGCCGCGAAACGCCGCGAGCACCAGGTCGCCAATCTCCTTGAGGTGCTCGCCGGGAAAGGCTTGCGGCAGCGTCGAAGTCATGATGGCGCCAGCCTTGTCAATGGTGAAACTGCCCGCGGGCAGTTGCACGAGGTTGGCCTTCTTCGCCTTGAAGAATCGACTCAGGAAGCCCATTTGGTGAGGATGCCCCGCATCGTGTCACGCAGCTGCTCCGCGCCCAGCCCCGGCGGGAATCCGACGCACAGGTCTGATTTGCCGCACGGCGCCACGGCGACCTTGCGCTGCGGGCCGGTGCCGAGGATCTGCTGAAGCTGGCCGACTTGCAGCCGCTCGCCGAGCGCGCGGAAATTGTCGAGCGTCTCGCGGGTGAATTCGCCGACCGGCTTTGGGTTTTCCAGGCCCCAGAAGTCCTGGCTGTCCCGGTGTTCGGAACTGGAGGCCAGCACGAACTCGATGTTGCTCATCTGCGACAATTCCGCCAGCAGCGGCGCACGCGAATCGGCCGAGGCGGCGTCCTCGCTGTTGGCGGTGGGCACGATGATTTGGGAAGCGGCCTCATCGAGCGCCTGGGCGGTGTTCAACAGCAAGCCCTGGTACGAGGTGAAGATCGTCCGATTTCGCGTCGGGTCGGCCGTCAGGATTTCGAAGCTGCCGGTCTTCCACCCCAGGATGCGCTGGAAGGCCGGTTCGGCCGTGAGCCCGGGCGCCTCCGAGTCGATCACTTCGCCGTTTTGAATCCAGATTTTTCCCTCGGCGAGTCCATTGCTGATTTTCAAGAGGACCGAGCTTTGGGAAAGGCATTCGAGCTGGATGAGATCGACCAGGCTCTTGCTTTGCACGCCGCGGAAGCCGCCATGAGATTCGCGCTCGAGGAGCGTCTCGATCGATTCCATGAAGAGCCCGATCTCCTGATCGGATTCGGGCTTGATCCAATATTGATCCACGCCCATGGCATAAGCCCGCGTGCGGAATTGCTCCTCGCGGATCGCGGTGAGCACGACCAGGCGCAATTTGGGATACTTGCGCGCCGCGATGCCCAGCACTTGCAGGCCGTCCATTTTCGGCATGTTCAAATCGCAGATCAGCAGCGTGTAGTTCTCCGATTCGAGCATCGAAAGGGCGCGCGCGCCGGAGTTTGCCGTGCGCACGTCGGGCAGGCTCGGCAGGTGGTGACTCAACATTTCCCGATAGAGATCCAGGAAATCCTGATCATCATCGAGGAGCAGAATTTTCGATTGAGCGCTCATTCGATCAAACTTCTGCCTTAGTATCGTCAGGCGGGCCGGGTGCTTGAGCGAAAATGCGATTTTGTTTGGCTTCGCCGCGGGAGGCGAAGGGAGGAGGCTTCGGCCCATGTTTTTTTTTTGCGGCCGGGTTGTGGCGCGTTGTTTGCTCAGACTCCTGCCGCACATGTTTGGCACCATCGCAAAGATCTTCAAGAAGTCGCCGCCGCCGCCCCCGGCTCCGGCCCGACCCGCCGCCCCGAAACCGCATTCGGCCCCGGCTCCTGCCGCCCGGCCGGCGTCCAAAGTCGAGACACCCCTGTCTCGCGGGACGCCCAAATATGCGCCACAGCCGGCGGCGGCCTACTCGCGCGCCGCGGGCCCCGGGGGCGCCGATACCGATAACCTTGTCATCCCTTACGCCTCGATCATCCATTGCGTGCCAAAAGAGCTCTGGGGCAAGTTGGCTCCGGCAGGCGCGGGCGCCGGGAAGTTCATCATTTCACGCAGCCACGTTCTCGAGCAGCTCGCGCAGGGTGCCGTCAAAGTGCCCTTTGGCGAACTGCGGCGCGGCGCCCCTGCCGGACTCCTCACTAACAGCAGTGCTCAGGACAACCAGCTCACGGACTTGCCGCTGGCCGACATACTCGCCCAATTGCGCCCGGATTCGCTGGTGCGCCGGGCCGATCAGGTCCGCGTCGCGGTGTCCGAGGATCTCCCCGATTTGTTCGGCGCCCGGGGCGAGCGGCTTTCTCCGATTCGGGTCCTGGATAAAAAGGAAGCGGCCGCCAGCGCCGCCGCCGCCCGGCAGAATCCTCCCACCGCCCGGAACGTTCTGCCAGTCGCTCCCATGTCTGTGCAGGAACCTCCGGCGGCCATGCGGAGCCCTGTGGAGCCACCAGTGAAGTTCCCCGCTCCTGCTGCCGGGCGCGGGACCCAACCCACACAACCCCTGCGGGCCTTTCCGTTCCAACCGAACATCCCTTCGCCCGCCGCGCCGGCGCCTGCCCCAAAGCCCGCCAGCCCCGCTCAAAGGGCGATGCCAATGCCTCTGGCTGCGCCCGGCGCCGCCGGCGCGAAGCCCCTGCCAAGAGTTGCGCCGACAAAACCGGTCGCACCAACGCGCCCCTTCCCCGGTGCGGCTCCCGGGCAGAACAAGTCTGATCTCTTCCAAATCCCCGTCGACGCCGTCGCCCAGAGCTGGCCCGAAGAAATCCGCCAGGAACTCGCGCGCGTGAAGGCGCCTGACCTGCGATTGGCAATTCCGGCAGCCGATATCTGCGATGGACTCAAGCGGCGCATCGTGCAATTCCCCTGGCGCGTGCTCCGGCAGTGCCTTCAACCCCAGCCGGCCGCAGGCGGCAATTCACCGCACGACGATGTCGTTCTGGTCCTGCCGTTGGATGCCATCACGCCCTTGTTCCTGGAGCACATCCGATCGGCCCCTACGCAACGCAAAGTCGCCGACCCCCACACCATCACGGAATTCTTCCGTCGCGCTGAGCCCGTCGCCAGCCCGGCGGTGGCCGCGCCGGTCGTGCCGGTCGTGCCAACGGCTCCGCGGCGTTCGGAGCCGGCGGCGGCGCCTTCCGTGTCGGCGCCGGTGTCCTCCGCCCCCCCGCCAGAAGGCTCGTTAGAGGTTCCGGTGGGGCAAGTCAGTTCGGCCTGGCCCGACCCGGTCAAGCGCGACATCGCCCAATTCAACCTGGGTGAGTCGAGTGTCACAGTCCCGCTGGAATACCTCGACGCCGGACTCAAGACGGGGAAAGTCGAGTTCAGTTGGCGGCAGATTTGTGCCTGGCTCAAGCCGTCTTCGCCCTCGGCGCTGCTCTCAATCAATGGCGAATTGCGTGTTTCCTTGCCGCTGCACCTCATCGCGCCGCTGTTCTTGAAACGAAGCGCGACGCCCGCGAGGCGCAAGGCCCGCGTCGATCAGGAAATCCCCGACCTGTTCAGCGCCGGCGCCAAGCCACCGGCCGCCCCGCCCGCGTCGGCGCCCGCCCCAGCCGCCCAGTCCGCCTCGTTGCCCAAGGCGCCGGAGGCCAGGTCGATGCCAGCCGAGGCGCCTGCACCCGCGCTGGCGTCCCCCGCGTCCAGACCCACGCCGCGCAGCCTTGCCGAGTTATTCAACGAGCCCGACAAACGCAGTTGGACCCCCAACGACATTGTCAATCGCACCAGCACCCTTCCCGGTGTTGCGGGCGCGCTCATCGCGCTCCAGGACGGTCTGCTCGTCGCCGCTTGTATGCCGCCCAATGCCCGCACGGAAACCATCGCGGCTTTCGTGCCCCAGATCTTCGGCCGGATGAGCCAGTACACGCGCGAATTGCAAATGGGCGATGCGAGCGCCGTCAGCTTCACGGTGGAAGCGTGCACGCTCCAGGTCTTTTCCGCCGGCATCATCTACTTCGCCGCCTTGGGCAAGCCCGGCGTCCTCCTTCCGCTGCCCGAGCTGCAGCTCATCGCAACTGAGCTTGGCCGTCACACCAAGTAACTGACCCTTTATCTATGGCGATCATCAATCAGGCCAGCAAGGAACTTCAGGTCAAAATCGTCTATTACGGCCCCGCCGTGTGCGGGAAGACGACCAACCTGGTGCAAGTTCACGATCACGTGCAGGCTGTGGCCGGCAACAAGGGCAAGCTGGTTTCGCTGGCCACCAGTTCCGACCGCACGCTGTTTTTCGACTTTCTCCCCATCGAGGCCATGGCCATCAAGGGATTCAAAACCAAGTTCCAGCTCTACACGGTGCCCGGCCAGGTGATCTACAACACCACCCGCCAGCTCGTCCTGCGCGGCGTCGACGGCATCGTGTTCGTCGCTGACTCGCAGTACGACAAGATGGAGGAGAACGTGAAGAGCTTCGAGAACCTCGAGGAAAACCTTCGTTCCCTCAACCTCAAGCTCGACGACATCCCCTTCGTGCTCCAGTACAACAAGCGCGATATGCCCAATGCGGCGCCCATCGAATTCATGGACTACCTGCTGAACAACCGCGAGGAACAGGTGCCGGCCTTCCCGGCTTGCGCCCACAAGTGCGAAGGCGTCTTCGAGACGCTGAACATGATCACCCGCCTGCTGCTCCAGAAGTTCATCGCCGAAAGCCAGCGCAGGGTCGCCTGAACCGCCTGGACCAAGGTCATTGGGTATGCCGACGCTTCCCCAACTTATCGAAGAGGACATTGGCGAGCTGAACGCCGCCTTGCAGGAACTCTTGATCAAGGGCGACGCGACCGTCGGATTCGTGATCGACAAGGGCGGGTTCGTCATCACCCAATGCGGCAATGCGCCGGACTTCGACGTGATGACCCTGGCCGCGCTGTCGGCCGCCTCCTTCGCCGCCACCGAGAGCATCGCCACGCTGGTCGGCGAGAAGAACTTCAGCAGCGTCTACCAGCAGGGCGAAAAGTTCAGCCTGCTGGTCCTCAATGTCGATGAGCACTGTCTGCTCACCATCATCTTCAAGGCCTCCCTGAGCGTCGGCGCGATAAAATACTTCGCTCGAGACACCACCCGGCGCGTTGCCATGCAACTTCAGCTTGCCATTCACCGCGAGCCGGGCTCGGGCATCGATCTCTCAATGCTCAACCTGGCCGACCCCAGCGTCGTCTTTCGGCGCAAGAGCGCCTGACTCGGGCGCCTGGCGTGTTGTGTCATGCGGCGCCAATCGGCGCGCACGCGTTTCCATCCACACGGCGACCAACGCCTTTGTCGCAACCTTCGTCATAGCCTTTGTCGCCCCGTGCAGTCGCCGACGAAGACGGCGACAAAGGTCGCGACAAAGACGGAACGCGAGCGTAGGGACAGAAACAGATTGGCCAACACCGCGCCTCACTCGCCGCGACAAGTTAATTCAGCCGGCTGTGGGTGCCGTCGCAGTAGGGCGCCCGGCCGGAATGTTTGCACATGCACCCGGCAACCGTGCCAGCGGCGTCGACACTCACCTTCTTCGGCCCCAGTCCCGTGCCTTTGTGCGAGCCGTCGCAAAACGGCTGCTCCTTCGAGCGCCCGCAAGCGCACCACCAATACTCCCCCGGCGCCACGGCTTGCACGACTGGGGCCTTCTGACAGATGATGGGTTCGGCCATAACTGTACCCTTCTGTCCCTCTTTTCGCCCGCCGTCAATAGCTCTTCGCCGGCCACAATTCACACGTAACTTTGGACAGCAGGCTTCAACCACGAATGCGCTCGGAGCGCGGACGGCCATGTCCGCGTGTTTCGGGCGTTTCTCTCGAATTCGCGCGGACAAGGCTGTCCGCGCTCCGCAGCGACGTTGCGCGCTTGATTTCAACGCCATCATCGAAAGGATCATCGCGACTCGCGGTACGTCCAAAAACCCAATGCCAGCGCCCTCCAGCCTCACGCGCCCAAACCGCGACCCCGCAGCGCCGCAGTATCGCGGACGGCTTGCGCCGTCTCCGACGGGACTGCTGCACCTGGGCCACGCACAAACGTTCTGGACGGCGCAGCAGCGGGCGCAACAGGCCGGCGGCAGGCTCGTGTTGCGCAATGAGGATCTCGACCCGGATCGATGCAGACCGGAGTTCGTCACGGCGATGCTCGAAGATCTGCATTGGTTCGGTTTTCGCTGGGAGGAAGGGCCGGATTGCGGGGGGCCATTCGGCCCATATTCGCAGAGTGAGCGCCGTCCACATTACGTCTCTGCATTTGAGGCCCTTCTTGCCGCGGGCGCCATTTACCCCTGCGTCTGCTCGCGGCGCGATGTCCAGCGCGCGGCGCAGGCGCCACACGTCGGCGACGAGGAGCCGGTTTATCCCGGCGCGTGCCGGCCTGGGGCGGACGGCCGGTTTCGCGTCGGGGGTCCAGAACGCTTCGTGCCGAAGATCACTTCGGCGCGCCAAAGCTCGACCGCCCGCCCGCGCGTGAATTGGCGCTTCCGTGTCCCGGATTGCGAACCCATTTCGTTCGACGATTCGAGCCAGGGGCTCCAGTCGTTCGTGGCCGGACGCGATTTTGGGGACTTCGTAGTGTGGCGCCACGACGACGTACCCTCCTACCAACTCGCAGTGACGGTCGACGACGCGCTGATGCACATCACGGAAGTGATCCGCGGCGTGGACCTGCTGGTGTCCACCTCGCGACAATTGTTGCCCTACCGGGCGCTGGGCTGGACGCCGCCGGACTTCCACCACTGCCCGTTGTTGACCGACGAAGCCGGCAGCCGACTTGCGAAGCGCCACGATGCCCTGAGCCTGCGCGCGCTCCGCCAACGCGGCGCGACACCCGCGATGATTCGATCCCGGCCTGAGTTTGCGGGCTAGCCGGATTTTTCCCCAACGTCACGGGCTTGTCACCTGTTGGTAACACGCCCGGTCGATGCTTTGGCTGGCGAAAAGAAATCGAATCGGGGACCACAGGGGTTCCCAGGAAAGGCAACGATGATGATTGAAAAAGGCCTCTCAGCCGAGCTTCGCAGCGCGACGGCCGAGTTGGCGAAGGCCTCCGGCGGCAAACGACTCCTCCACCTGGCCTTCGACGCGGTCCAGACGGCCGATCCCGCGGAACTCCGCCGTGCCTCCGCGGATTCCGCGCCGGTAAGCGCGGCCATGCTGCTCACGCTGCTGACCTGCTGTTACGCGCGTGGACTGTACGATTCCCGAGACATCGTGGGGGCTGCGGCGTACGACCCGACGATTCGTTACCTCTGCAAGGGCACACCACTGCGCTGGGAAATGCTCCGCAAATTCCGCCGGAGGCATCGGTCGCTGCTCCTGCAGTGCCTGGGATGGGTGCTGAAGCAGGCCTGGACGCTCAAACGGGACGAGAGCCAATTGCGCTCCCGGGGCCACGATTGGTTTGAGCACCAATTCGCCACGTTCATCGCCCACGAAGCGATTGCACGCGTGGAAGTGGCGGCGTCGCTCGACAGCGCGGCAATGGATTAGGCTTCGGCGGATTTCCAGGGCAGGCATCTTCACCTGCTCGCCGCGTCTTGCACATTGGCGCGCCACCCGTATTATCCCCCTGTTCATCTGCGATTGGCAATTAACCTATGCCCACCTACGAATACCTCTGTGAAAAATGCGGCCGTGAATTCGAGAAGTTCCAGTCGATGGCGGAGAAGCCGTTGAAAACCTGCCCGAAGGAACTGTGCGGCCTCAAATCCTGGGGCAAGGGCAAGGTGCGCAAGCTCATCAGCGCGGGCGCCGGACTGCTGTTCAAGGGCAGCGGATTCTACATCACCGATTACCGCAGCGAGGGCTACAAAGCAGCCGCCAAGAAAGAGTCAGGCCCGGCCTCCGGAGCCGAAACCAAGACTGCCGCCGCCGGCGACGCCAAATCCGTGACAGCCAAGTCCGAAACCAAATCCACGCCAAAGCCGGCCATGGAGACAAAATAGCGCGTTGGCTCGCGCCCATGAATACAGCCTGTCATCCCGTCGACACCCGAGTGCACATCATGGAAGCACCACCGCAGTCGGCGTCGCGCCGGGAACGTAGGGCAGGCGTCCCGCCTGCCCTGCCGCGCCGGAAGGCGCGGCTTTCTCGCCACCATGGCCTCGCTTCGCTCGGCCGGGCAGGCGAGACGCCTGCCCTACGTTGGTGGCACTGCCAAGATGCGCCCGGCTGGCGAGAGCGCGGGTGTGCCTGGATTCGGTCCACGCCATGGGCCGGGGCGATGCTGTTGGCGCTCCTGTTCGGCGCGCGCGGCGCCGATTTCGAAGCACTCGTGGCCCGCAGCACCTCGGGGCAGTTTGTGGTGCGCGGTCTGCCGCAGGGACCGTTGCGCTCGGGCCAGTCCACCTCGGAGGTCGGTTACCTGCGGTTGGATCCATCGCTCACGGCTGTCTCGCTTGAGCGGATCCGGCAGAGCCTTTACAGGGAATTGAATATTCCCGACAAATGGCGCGGGCTGGTCACGGTCAGCACTTTTCCCGCCCAGGAAGATTGCCCGCCGATCACGGTCACTTCCATCCACTACAAGGACGGCTGGGGGTATCGCGTCGAGATGCCGGAGATCATCGAGAAGTCACGCTTCGTGCGCTGCGCGGTCAACGTCATCCTGCGGGAGGTCGCAAACCGGAACGCCGTCGCTCGCGAAGCCGAGATTCCCCCGTGGCTGGCGGAGGGCCTCGCGTCGGAACTCGAAGCCACTTCACTCCCTTCGCTTGCGCTCGAGCCGACCCGGTCGTCGGGGCTGGTCCGCCTTGAACGCGGCCACGACCCGCTCCGCCACGCCCGCGAAGTGGTGCGCGCCAGCGGTCTGTTGACATTCACGCAACTGAGCCTGCCGACCGAGGCCGAACTTTCCGGCGCCAATCGCCAGCGGTTCCAGGCCTGCTCGCACCTGTTCGTTCGCGAACTCCTCCGCCTGCGCGGCGGCCGCGAAGCCTTGCGCGACATGCTCGAGCGCCTGCCCCAGCACCTGAATTGGCAGACGGCCTTCCTCCGCGCGTTCGAGTCCCGCTTCCCGCGCCTCATCGAAGTGGACAAATGGTACACGCTGACCACCTCGCATGTCTCCGGGCGCGATAACACTTCTGCCTGGCCCACGGACACCACACTGTCCCGGCTCGACGAAATCCTCTCGACCACCGTCCAGGTGCGGGCCGGTACGAACGAATTGCCACTCAGCGCGGCGGTGACCCTGCAACGAGTCCTGGGCGAATGGGAGCCGTCGAAGCAAACCCCCGTGCTCGAGCTCAAGCGCCTGCAGCTCGAAATGCTTCTCGGGCGCGCCGCTCCGGAAGCGGCGGGACTCATCGCCGAGTACCTTGAGGCCATCGACGCCTGCCTGCGCCGAACCCGCGCCGCGACAGGTCGCCGGATTGTCGCGGGCAATCAGAGCGTTGCCACTCCCGACATGCTCCGGCTCCTCGATACGTTGGATCGGCGCCGCGAGGCTGTTCGCGGAGAGGTTCCCCCTCCAAAGTAGTATACAAATCCACCGTGGCCGGTCGTTGGGAGGAACTCAAAACGATGCGAAGCCGTCGAGGCATTCCGCTGGACCCTCCGCCCCGGGCCACTAGCGTTGAATTAGTGTCTGTTTAGCGTCCCGTGAGGGACGTGTTGAAAATAGCCCAGCGATTCATCGCTGGGTGATGGGGAGTCGGCATTCGGAGTCCCGTAGGGACGGCAGAGCGGGGAGTTCTTCCGTCCCTACGGGACTTGAGGGGCTGGCGGGTCGAATGCCCAGCGATGAATCGCTGGGCTATTTTCGGGCGTCCCCGCGGACGCTAAACAGCTACCAGGCCGCCGGCCTGTGCCCTGTGGCGACCCGCGCCGCGAAGGGCCGCGCTTGCAACCGAAGCACGATGGCAGGGTTAGCAGCCCGTTTAAAAAAAACTTCCGGTGCGCTCCAGAAAGTCCGCATTCGGAATACGCATCATGTTCGATGGCCTCCAGGCAAGGTCGTCGGGCTTGATGAGGAAATAGCCGTCAATCGCTTTCATTCAGAGGATGCGCGCAGAAACGCCAAGGACCCAGGCTCAGCGACAGCGGCCACGAGGCGCGGCGATGGGAACAGGAGCGCGATGCCGCCGGTCACTGCAGCGGGTTAGGCGCTGCAGCGCATTAGGCGTCTCTTTTCTCAAGTTCTTTCTGCCGCTTTCTAAAGCGACTGAGTCTGATGACAAAAAATAACAGCCCGAATGCGACTACGCAAACCGTGGCCACGGCGGGCCAAAAGGCCGCACTCGTTCGCGCCCATTGCACGAACGGGCTAGCTTCCTTTCCGTCCGGCGACAATATCACTTCTGCGGAAGCCCTGAATTGCCCGAAGGAAAACCACAATGTAGCAACGACAAAAATGCTCCGAAATTTGCACCAAGTTTTCATCAGTATTGCCGCCTAACAGTTAAGTGAGCCGCAATTTTGCGGTCTTATTATTCACTCGTATCGCGTTTCTCAGACGCGAATGCTTGTCGAGCAGGGAGTCGCGTCGAAGCATCAGCGGGCGTCATCCCCGATACACGCACCGCGATTGGCACGTCTCGGCGACGACGATTTCCGTCAGCAACGGCAGGCGCGGCTTAAGGCGTTTCCAGATCCAGGCGGCGATGATTTCGCTGGTGGGATTCTTGAGGCCGGGGATTCCGTTGAGGTAACGATGATCGAGTTTTTCCCAAAGCGGCCGGAAGACGGCGGAGATGTCCGCGTAATCCATCAGCCAGCCGAGCCTGGGGTCGCACTGGCCGGCGACGACGACTTCGACACAGAAGCTGTGGCCGTGGAGCCGGCGGCACTTGTGGGATTTGGGAAGGTGCGGCAGAAGATGAGCGGCCTCGAATTGGAAGGTCTTGCGCAGTTCGATGTGCATGTCACATTTTGCCCATTCGCGAACGCGCCTTCTCCAGGATGTCCTTTTCCCGTTCGGTGAGACTGTGGATGCCGTGGGCCGAAATCTTTTCAAGGATGGGGTCGACTTCCTTGCTGATGAAGTCGGGATCCTCCTTCGGATGGGGAGCGACCGCATCGGGCTCCCAGGAATTGCCCTTGGGAAAACGGACTTTGACGATGGGCCGGGAGCGGCGGGGGCGATTCTTGAAGCGTTCGAACCACTCGACCCACGGCAGCGGCCGGAAATCCTGATGCCACTTGAGCTTCACGAAGGCCCACCCGGCGAGTATGCCGCCCAGGTGGGCGGCATGGGCCGTGCAGCCGCCGCGGTAAGAAGGCACGAGCGTGAAGAAAAGGGAAATGGCAGCCGAAATCCAGAGCAGAACGTCGACACGGATCGGCAGGATGAAGTTCAAACGAACCTCGGCGTGCGATTCGAGCAAGGCGAAGATTGTGAAGACGCCCATCACGCCAGCCGACGCGCCGAAAACGAACCATCCAAAAAGCCCCGGGAACAAAATCATCAAGACGGCCTGGAGCAGTCCGCCGGCGATGCCTGAACCAAAATAGGCGAGCAGGTAGCGCGACTTGCCAAGGAAATGTTCGACCGGGCGCCCAAAATACCAAAGCCCGATCACGTTTCCGATCAGGTGCCAAAGGGAGCCATGGAGGAACTGAAACGTGAGCAGTTGCCAAACGAAACCCTTCTTCAACGAGTCGGTGGTGAGAGCGAGCTTGTCCTCCACGAGTGCTCGCACGTAAACATCGTTGATGCACTGGACGGCGAACGCGATGACCAGAATGATGATCAGCCCGACCGAAACCGAGGGAAGTCTCCACGGTCGTTTCTCACGCATGTAGTCTCGGTCAGCGACGGACATTGCAGCGTACGTTAGTCGGCGGGCGCGGGTTTCGCAACGGAGTTGTTCCTCCGGCAGGGCGCTGGTTTCTTCCGCAATGGTCGTCAGGAATCGTTGGAACTTGAGGCTCTGTTGGCGGGGAGACTTGATTAACGGACGGCGAGGTCGATCCCGCGGGCGCCGAAATCGATCCCGTCGCCGTGCTTCCAGCAGGCGAGCATGCGGCTTTGCGGCCGGAGTCGGGCGATGAAGTCCAGTCCCTGCCCGCCTAGCGCGAGCAGCGCGGTCGAGAAGGCGTCGGTCTCGGTGGCGTCGGGCAGGGCAACGGCGGCGAGGAGGGCCGAATCCGTTGGCTGGCCGGTTCGCGGGTCGATGACGTGCCCGTAGCTCCTGCCCGCGGTCTGGAAGGACTTGCCCCAAACGGCCGAGACGGAGAGGGCTTCGTCGCGCAGTGGGACGACGGCGAGCAGAGCAGGACAGGCTTCCAGCCTGTCTCCCCGGGCATCCTGCCCGAGGATGGAACCGGGGCTGGAAGCCCCGGAGACAGGCTGGAAGCCTGTCCTACTCTCGGGCGGACGCTCGATGGCTATCTTCCACGCGTCGGCTTCAGGCGGGCGGCCGATGGCGTACACGGAACTGGTGCCGCCGTGGATCAGCCCGCTGGTGATGCCGGCTTCGCGAAGAGTCTCCGCGGCGACGCCGACGGCGTAACCCTTGCCAATGGCGCCGAGATCGAGCATCACGCCCTCGCGGACGAAACGGACCGTGCACCGGGCTGCGTCGAGGTCAACGAGGCGCATTCCGGTTCGCTCGCGGGCTTCGGCGAGAGCTTCGGGTGTAGGCACTAGCCCGGCACCGTCGACGAAGCCCCAGCAGCGCATGAGCGGGCCGATCGTGATGTCGAACGCGCCACCCGTTTCGGCACTCAAGCTCGCGGCGTGTTCGAGCAGGCGGAACGTGGCCGGCGAAACCCGGACGCCCTCGTGCGCGGCGCGAGCGTTGACGTGGGCGATTTCGCTCGTGGGCCGGTAGAGGCTGAGGCGGGCCTCGATGCGTTCGATTTCGTCGAAGGCCTCCTCGCCGGCAGCGCGGAGCGAGACCGGGTTGTCCCCATGCAGGACGATTTCGAATCGCGTGGCCATCGCCTGGCGGGCGAGGGTGAGGGGTTGGGTGGGAGTGGACATTAGGCCAGGCCCGCGTGTGACGTGAGCTCAGTAATCAGTCATCAGTATTCAGTATTCAGTGTTCAGTCGCAGGGTTTTAACGGAAAAAGGTAGCGGACTGATTACTGAATAGTGATTACTGAACACTTCAACCCAACCCGCGCACCCCCAAAATGAAAAGCGCCGTTCCGACGGGCGGAACGGCGCTCGTGAATCATTCAATCAGCTCAGCGGCAGCGTGCCGTAAGTGAGCATCTTGATTTCCTTGCCCGCCATGTCCGTGACCTTGCGCTTCTTTTCGTCGAAGAAGCACATGACGCCGAGGCGGTCGGACATTTCGGCCAGCGAAATGACCGTCTGCACGCGGATGGCCAGTTCGATGTCGCCGTTGGGCGTCTTGTTGTTGCGGATGCAATCCAGCCAGTTCTTCGCATGGACCACCTGGTCCTCGGCCCGAAGGGTCTTGAGCGAGATGGCGTCGTTTTCCTCGGATTTGTGCCGCTCGGGATTGAAGTCCACAGCCTGACCCTTGTCGGCGATCTCAAGCTTGCCGTCGTGGCCCCAGATGCCGAAGGGGTTCGTCCTGATTTCGCTCACGGAACTGGAGTGGATCGCGAGCGTCAGGCCGCTGGGGAATTCTGCGATGATCTGCACATCCTCGGCCACATCGCGGTTATGCGCGCCGGGGGATTTGGCGTCCGAGTTGATGGCGTGCGTGCCGATGCACGCTACGCGCTTGGGGAACTCCGGGCTGCCTGTGGCTTTCATCAACGGATGGAGCCGGTGCGGCACGAGGTCACCCAGCAGGCCCGTGCAATACGGGTAATACTTGCGCCACCGGAAGTAGTGGTCCGCATCGAAAGCAATCTTGTTGCGCACCGGGCCGAGCCAAGCATTCCAGTCGATGGTCTGGGCGTTTGCGCCTTCGGAAATATTGTAATTCCATTCGCCCTTGGGATTGCAGCGGTTGTAGGCGCCCCAGCCCCAGACCAGCTTGCCGACCTTGCCCTGCGTGATCAATTCGGCGGCCTTCATCCAGCCTTCGGCAGAAGTGCCCTGCGAGCCGATCTGGAAGACCTTCCCGGTCTTCTTCACCGCGTCAAACACCTGGAATGCCTCGCCGAGGTAACGGGTCATCGGCTTCTCGCAATAGACGTGCTTGCCGGCTTCCATTGCGTCGATGGAACACTTGGCGTGCCACGGGTCGTGCGTGGCGATGAGCACGGCGTCAATGTCCTTTCGGTCGAGAATCTTCCGGTAATCCTTGTACGTATCGACGCTGGCGCTGTCGATGACGCTCTTGGCCTTGTCGTTGCGCACCTGCCACAGGTCGCAAACCGCGGCCTGATTGATGTTCAGGTCGCCCGTCGCCTTTTTCTGCATGTTGACGTGTCCAAGGCCCATGCCCGGGCAGTTGGACGGAAAGCCGCCAATGCCGATGTAGCCGATGGTGATGCGTTCGTTGGCGCCGATGACCCGGCCGGCCGAGGGCGCGCTGCTCTGCCCATAAACGGGTGTTCTGATGATGCCCGTGGTCGCGACGGCAGCCGCGGCCGCGGCGGATTTCTTGAGGAAGTCCCGGCGGGTCGTGCCGCCGGCCGGTGGGGAGGAGACTTGCTTGTCCATAACAAAGCCTTTCGTGGATTGATGTTTCGTTGTCACTAGCTGTGAACCGTGAGAATAAAGCTTTGCGGGGCGAGGTCAATCTGGATTTCGCAGGCCACTCGGGGACGATGAACCGACGCGGCTACGCCGTAGGGCAGGCGTCTCGCCTGCCCTGGGCGCGAAGCGGCCAAAAGCGCATGCGCCTTCGGCGCTGGGCAGGCGAGACGCCTGCCCTACGTTGTGGTTCACGGAACGGCCTGCGCCTTCGGGCTACTTCGTCTGCGCAAACAGCATGAAGACCCGCGGACCTTTGTCGGTGGCCAGCCCGTATTGCTCTTCTTGCGGCCCGTGCGGGACGGCCAGGCCGTCGCAAGTCTTGTCGTAGACCGGCTGGCCGTCCACGAGCATCATGTAGTGGTGGGTTTTGTTGCCCGGGATGTGGTGGACGGTGACGTGCCAGGAGTCGAGCACGCTGTCGCGCGTCATCGGGATGCGCTGCCAATGCGAAAACGTGCCGACCAGTTCGACGGTGGAGGGCTCGGCCGTCTGTCCGTCGGGCAGGCGCCAGCGGAAAACTTTTGAGTAGGCTTGCTTGCGATCATTGGGTTCCCGGCGCGACATCGGCGGGCCGGATGGGGCTTCGGGCATCATCGGGCCGCCTTTCTGGGGCGGCTTCCGGGCGAAGAGGTTGTTCAGGGTGCCAAACATAGATTGTGTAAAGACCGCGGAAAGTAAGTGAGCCGCTTTCCGGATGCAAACAAAGACAGCACGGGGCTGAAGAAGTTACGCGGGCGAATGGTGCGGGTTAGCCGGGCTCAGGCGGGTCGGGATAGTAATCAGTAATCAGTATACAGTAATCAGTATTCAGTATTCACTGGAGAGTGAAAGGTTTTGGCTGAAAATCAAGCTGGCGATTTTCGCTTTTCCTTGGCCATCCGCAGGGCCAACCCCACCCATGCTTCGGTGAGTTTTCGAAGCCGTCTGTAATTGGCCAGT
>Ga0137374_10001895_pt1 | contig 24315 bp, 23 predicted proteins | sample SagtaG_20_FD_104811 | JGI IMG/M metagenome (GOLD analysis project Ga0137374, IMG submission 104811) | Vadose zone soil microbial communities from Sagehorn Ranch, Mendocino, California, USA - Sage1_R_100_16 metaG | ecosystem: Environmental > Terrestrial > Soil > Vadose zone | place: USA... | reverse complement strand
GGGATTTCGAGTGATGCGCCTCACGCGCACGGCATTCGCCGGCAGCACGAGCGAAGGGCTGCGCCCCGGCGAATACCGGCCCCTATCACCCGATGAGCTCGCCGAGCTCCGCCGAAGCTTCGGCGTCCCCCGCCGCGTCGCCGCGTCCAGTAGCCTCGCGGCGCCTCACACGGAAAAACAATTTCCGACCCGACGCGTTCGCGCGGTGCGGAGGCGCTTGACAGCGCGGGCCCCCGCTTCTACCCGAAAGACTGGAGGTTGAACACGCCATGGCCGAAGGTTTGAATCGCGTGATGCTGCTGGGAAATCTCGGCGCTGACCCCGAACTTCGTTACACGCAGTCCGGACAGGCGGTGCTCAACATGCGGTTGGCGACGACCGAGTCCTATCTCGATCGCAACAAGGTGCGGCAAGAGCGTACGGACTGGCACAACGTCGTCCTCTGGGGCAAGCGCGGCGAAGCGCTGGCGAAGTTTCTCACCAAAGGTTCGACGATCTTCGTCGAAGGAGGGCTTCGCACCTCGAGCTACGACGACAAGGACGGCAACAAGCGCTACAAGACCGAAATCCACGCCAACAACATCATTCTGGCCGGGCGAGGCAAGGGGGGCCCGAGCGCCGAAATGGGCGAACCTTCGGGTGGTGGGGGCCGCCGCGGCAGCGCCCCTCCAAGCGGCGGTGGGCCTTCGGGTCCGGTCGACGACGTTCCGCCCGACGACTTCGGCGGAGGCGACGACATTCCGTTCTAGGCCTACCGAGCGAGCGAAAAGCTCTCAGCCGTCCAAGGTCTCGAGAAGCGCGACGATCTCCTTGCGGATGTCGAGCATGGCGGTGCGCATGCGGGCGGCGTCTCGCAGCGCCGGATCGGCAGGCTCGCGCGGCTCGATGCCTCCGTCTCGCAGCTGCTTGCGGGCGCCGGCGATGGTGAATCCGCGGTCATAGAGGAGCTCTTTCACGCGCATCAGCGTCTCGACGTCGCGGCGGGAATAGACGCGCTGACCGCGCGATGATTTCTGGGGCCGGATCGACCGAAACTCCGTCTCCCAGTAGCGAAGAACGTGGGTTTCGACACCTACGGCGTTCGCGACTTCACCGATGCGAAAATAAAGTTTGGTGGGAAGCGCACGAACCGTGCCTCCGTCCCCGCCATTTCCGTGGCTGCCCCCGAATGCCCCGGCGCCCCTCTGGTTCTTCGCGTTCGGGCCGCCCCCTGATGAATCTCCGCCCCGTTCGCGGCTGCGCATGGCCGCGGGCTACTCCTTGCCGCCAGCGCCGGCGGCGACGGCGGTCGCCTGGGGGGGTGCTTCCTTGGCGTTCAGGGCTTGCTTCAAAATCTGACTGGCTTTGAAGTTGAGCACCCGGCGCTGCGTGATGACGATGGGATCGCCCGTCTGAGGATTGCGGCCCTGTCGCTGCCGCTTGTCCCGCAGAACGAAGTTGCCGAAACCGGAGATCTTGATCTTCTCGCCCCGCCCCAGTGTCTCTTTCATCATCTCGAAGGCGAGATCGACGAGGTCGGCAGACTCCTTCTTGGAAAATCCGCCAAGTCGGCTGTAGACGACTTGGACGATGTCGGCTTTTGTCATCAGGATTCCTCGGCGGTCTAAAGGCCATAGTACGGCCCTAACCACCGAGAAGTCCATAGTGATCGGCTGAGACTAAGCTGCGAGCTCCTCGGATGCGCTTTCGTTGGAAACGGGCAGACCAGAAAGCTGGCCGGCCGGACCGGACACCGGAGCCGCCTCGAGGGCACGGGCTTCGCGCCGCTGCAGCGCTTGTTCGGAAGCGACCAGCAGCGCCACGTAACCGTACCCGTACGTGAAGAGCATGGCGAACGGTGTGGCGAACCAGTGGTGCGTCTCGATCGACGCCAGCGTGCTCACCGCCGACAGGAGAGTCAGTCCAATCTCCACGGTGGGCAGAGAAGCGCGTGTACGATAACGACCTTCAAGGGTTCCCTTCTTGGGCGTGCGCACGAATTCTCCCGCCATCGTATCGAGCCCCTCCATCACGGCGCGGGTCAGGTGGGGAGCGAGTCCCGCCCCGAGCGCCATGAGCGCCGGCAAGAGCTTGAGGGCGCTCACCCGTCGGCGGCCTTGGGCCGCTTCGGCGAGACTGTAGAACGCTCCGAGCGAACCTGTCGTCCCGATGCAGAGGGGCAGGTCGATGATCAGCATCGTTTTGGTGTCGGTCGCCGGCATGAGAATCAACGCCGGCAGAAGCAGCACCGACAAGAGAACCATGAGCGGATAGGCGAAGTGCGGCGTCAAATGGAAGAACGCTTCGATGCGCTGCGGAAGGCTGAGCGCCGGAGCCGACATCACGCGCGCTAGCAGCTTGCGCGACGTTTGGACGGTCCCCTTCGCCCAGCGAAACTGCTGAGCCCGGAACGCCGAGACGTCCTCCGGCAGCTCGGCTGGGGAGACGACATCTTCGCGATAGACGAACTTCCAGCCGGCAAGTTGCGCGCGATAGGAGAGGTCCAGGTCTTCGGTCAGCGTGTCGTGCTGCCATCCGCCGGCCGTCTCGATCGCCTGTCGCCGCCACATCCCCCCGGTTCCAGAAAAATTGAAGAGGCAGCCCGAGGCGAAACGCGCGCGGTTTTCGACCATGTGGTGACCGTCGAGCATCAGTGCCTGCACCTGCGTCAGGAGCGAATGATCGCGGTTCATGTGGCCCCAGCGCGTCTGGACCATGCCGACGCGCGGATCGCGGAAATGAGGTACGCACGCCCGTAAGAAGCCGGGCTGCGGCAAGAAGTCCGCGTCGAAGACGGCGACGAGGTCGCCGCGCGCGCAGCGCAGACCCGCCTCGAGCGCGCCGGCCTTGTATCCCACGCGGTGGGTGCGGTGCATGTAGACGAAGTTCACGCCCTGCTCGCAGAGGCGCTCGACATGCGCACGGACGAGCCCTTGCGTTTCGTCGGTGGAGTCGTCGAGCACTTGCACTTCGAAGCGGTCGCGCGGGTAGTCCATGCGAGCAACGGTTTCGAGAAGCCGTGCCGCCACCGTCGCCTCGTTGAAGAGAGGCAGCTGGATCGTGACGAACGGAAGATCGCCGCCGGCGGCAGCTGCCACAGTTCGCTTGTTGCGTTCGAGGGCCTTTCGGTGCCTGAAGCACAAGTAGACGAGATGCGACCGGTGGAGCCCGTAGCAGCTGAGGAGCAACAGAACGGCGAAATAGACAACACAGAGCGGGGTTTGCACGAATTCCCGAGCTATCATCGGCGCCTAGCCAAATTGTCACGGACTTGTAATTCGTTGTGCGAACGTGTCCCGCACCCCTCGCGAACGAGGGGCTCCGTTGCGAAGTTGTTTCGGCGACGGGGCTGACCTTTGACGAGGAGCGGCTGGGCCGATAAACCCGGCGGGCCATGGCAACCGCGCTGCCTCCGCCGGCCTCGCCCGACGTGCTCTACGTCGTGGATCTGTCGAGCTACGTGTTCCGCGCTTACCACGCGATCGCGCCGCTCTCGAACACCAAAGGAGAGCCGACGCACGCCACTTATGGAACCGTTTCGATGCTCCAGAAGCTCGTGGGCGAGCGCAAACCCGCATACCTGGCCGTCGCCATGGATTCACGAAAGCGTACATTTCGCCACGAGCTCTACGCGAGCTACAAGGCGACTCGCACCGAACGACCGCCCGACCTGACGATCCAGATGGATCGTTCGCGCGAGATCGTCGAAGCCTACCGCATCCCGATTTTCCAACGCGATGGTGTCGAGGCCGACGATCTCATCGCGACCGTCGTGCGACACGCGGACAAGGCTGGTCTCTTCGTCGTCATCGTCGGTGCCGACAAAGATCTGATGCAGCTCTTGTCGGACCGCGTGGCGATGTGGGACACGATGCGCGACAAGACCTACGGTCCGACCGAGGTCGAAGAGAAGTTCGGCGTTCAGCCATCCAAGATGCGCGACCTGCTCGCGCTGGTCGGCGATAGCTCCGACAACATTCCCGGCGTACCGTCGGTGGGGCCGAAGACGGCGGCCGACCTGCTGCAGAAATTCGGGACCGTCGACGGCGTCTACCAGCATCTCGAAGAGATTCAGAGGAAGCGACTGCGCGAGCTCTTGGTCGAAAACGAAGACCAGGCACGCCTTTCGCAAAAGCTCGTCACCCTGCGCGATGACGAGCCCATCACTTTCAACCTGGCCGATCTGCGATACGGCGGTGCCGATTTCGAGCGGCTACGCGCGATTTACACCGAGCTCGGTTTCAACCGCATGATCGCCAGTATCCCCATGGAAGCCGTTCCGGGCCCGACACCGTCGAAAGAGGCGGCGCAGTGCCGGGCCATCGGCTCGAGCGAGGTGCTCACGAGCCTCGTCGCCAGGGCGAGGGAAGCGCCCATCGTGGCCGTCGGGATCGAGACGACTTCGCCGGAAGCGATGCGCGCCGAGCTCGTGGGGATCGCGCTCGCCACGCACATCGGTGAGGGGTGCTATGTGCCAGTCGCGCATCGCTACATCGGCTCGCCCAAACAGCTCACGCTCGCGCAGGTGAAAGAGGGTCTGGCGCCTCTCCTGGCGGATCCCGGCGTCAAAAAGGTCGGTCACGATCTCAAATACGTCGAGGTCGTGCTCGGGCGCCACGGAATGCAGCTCGCGGGCGCCACCTTCGACGTGATGATCGCGAGCTACCTGCTCGATCCCGAGGCACCCCACAACATGCCCATGCTCGCCAAGCGCGAGCTCGACGACAATCTCTCGACCTACGATCAGGTCACGTCGAAAATTCGCGGATCGCAGCTCGGGTTCGACGAAGTCGACGTGGAGCTCGCGACCGCCTACGCCGGTGGCAATGCCGAGGTCGTGCTGCGTCTCGCCGAACGCCTGCGGCCACAGATCCAGCGCCTTGGGCTCTCCGACGTCATGGAAACAATCGAGATGCCCCTCGCGCGGGTGCTCGCCGAGATGGAGCGCATCGGAGTGTACGTCGATCTCGACGAGCTCGCTCGGCTTCGCAAGACGGTCGACGCCGACATCGAGAGGCTCGAAAAGCGAGCGGTCGAGATCGCGGGCGAGCCGTTCAACGTCAGCTCGCCGCGCCAGCTGGAAGGCATCCTTTTCGACAAGATCGGGCTCAAGCCCATCAAACGGACGAAAACCGGCCGCTCCACCGACGCCGACGTGCTCGAACAATTGGCCGAGCAGCACCCGCTTCCCGGCATCTTGCTCGAGCATCGCCAGCTTTCCAAACTCAAGGGGACCTACATCGACGCGCTGCCCGGGTTGGTCCACCGGGAAACGGGGCGCATTCACACCGAATGGAGCCAGGCGGTCGCGGCGACCGGTCGCATCTCGTCGAACAACCCGAACCTGCAGAACATCCCGGTGCGGACCGACCTCGGGCGGTCGATCCGCCGCGCCTTCGCGGCGCCTCCGGGCATGCGCATCGTGAGCGCCGACTACTCGCAGATCGAGCTGCGCGTGCTGGCTCACCTGTCCGAGGATCCGGTACTCGTCGACGCGTTCCGTACCGGCCAGGACGTGCACACCCGCACGGCGATGGAGGTCTTCAACGTTCCGGCTTCCGGAGTCACCGACGAAATGCGGCGCCGATCCAAGACCATCAACTTCGGTGTCATCTACGGGATGGGTGAGGTGGCCCTAGCGAAACGGCTCGATATCTCGCGGGCAGAAGCGGCAACCTTCATCGATGCCTACTTCAAGCGATACAGCCGCGTCCGCGCTTTCATGGAGGAGACCCTCGGCGCTGCTCGCCGCGGCGAGGCGGTGCGCACGCTGTTCGGCCGCCAGAGGCTCTTGCCCAACATCCGCTCGTCCAATGGAATGCTGCGCGCGGCGGCCGAACGCGTGGCGCAAAACACCCCGATTCAGGGGACGGCGGCCGACCTCTTGAAGCTGGCCATGATTCGGCTGGCCAAGCCGGTGGTGCCCGGCGCCCGGATGGTCCTGACGGTCCACGACGAGCTCGTCTTCGAGGTGCCGGAGGATTCGGTCACCGAGGCGATGGCGCGCGTCAAGCATGCGATGGAGACCGTTCACGAGCTCGACGTACCGCTCGAAGTCGATGTCGGCAGTGGCGTCAACTGGGGCGATGTGAGCTATACGTAGCAGTTACTCAGAGCGCCGCCGCCAGGATAGAACTCGACCGGATGAACGAGACCACGCCGCGCATCTCCTTTGTCATCCCCGTCTACAATGAAGAGGGGATCTTGCATGCCTCGGTCGTCGACTTGCGCGAGCGACTCGCGCCCCTCGCTTGGAATTACGAGGTCATCCTGGCCGAGAACGGTTCTAAAGACAGGACGATCCTCATCGCTCAAGAGCTATCCGCCAAATACCCGGAGGTGCGCTTCCTTTCGATTGGCGAGCCGAACTACGGCAAGGCTCTGAAAAAAGGCATTCTCGAGACCCGAGGCGAGTTCGTCATCTGCGATGAGATCGATCTCTGCGATACCGATTTCCACGCGCGCGCCATCGCCATTCTCGACCAGGGTGCAGTGGACATGGTCATCGGATCGAAGCTCATCGCCGGCGCAGAAGACGATCGACCTTGGGCCCGTCACGCGGCGAGTCTCGTGTATACGAATCTCTTGCGGGTGAGCCTCGGTTTTCGGGGCACCGACACGCACGGGCTCAAAGCCTTCCGGAGAAACGCTCTCATCGACATCGTCGCCGATTGTCTCGTCGACCGCGACGTGTTCGCCAGCGAGTTCGTCATCCGCGCCTACCGTGCGAAGGTTCCCATCGAGGAGATTCCGGTGCGCGTGGTCGAGAAGCGGCCCCCGTCCATCAATCTTTTGAAGCGCGTTCCCAACGTGCTGAAGAACCTCATCAAGCTGAGCTGGGCGATCCGCCTCGGCACCGAACCTCCCAGTCGACGAAACTGGCGCAATCCGCCGCCGTCCGGCTCGATCACGTGAGCACGCCGAGGTCCGCCGACGTACATCTCGCCGTCATCGGGGGAGGAATCAACGGAACGGGCGTCGCCCGTGACGCGACGCTGCGGGGTCTTTCGGTAGCGCTCTTCGAGCGTAACGACATCGCCTTCGGAGCGAGCGGCAACTCGAGCGGCATGATCCACGGAGGCCCGCGCTACCTCACGGACGACCCCAACATCACGCGCACCTCGTGCCTCGACTCCGGATACATCCAAGCGATCGCACCGCATCTTCTCTTTCGCGTTCCGTTCCTGATGCCCATCGGTCCGGTGGGTACCGAGCGCACACCGATCAACTTGGTCGACGCGTTCTTCGAGGCGTACGACTTCTACCAGCCGCTCAAGCGTGGAAAACCGCATACGCGCCTTTCGCCTGATGATTTGTTCCGGCTCGAGCCAGGGCTCTTCGGAGGTGGGGGAGCGAGTGCGGCGGGGCTGACCGGCGGCATCACCTTCGACGAATGGGGCATCGATGGAAATCGGCTTGCGGTGGCCAACGCGGTCGATGCCGCCGAACGCGGCGCGAAGATTCACACCCACACGACCGTCGAGCAGGTGTTGCGAGTCCCATCGGACGGCGCGGTCCGCGGCGTCCGCGTTCGAGACCTTCTGACCGGCAAGAGCTCGGTGGTGACCGCGCGGGCGGTGGTCAACGCGACCGGCGCCTGGGGACCTCTCATGGCGCGGCTCGCAGGCATCTCTTCGCACGCCACGCGGGTGAGGCCCGGCAAGGGGATTCATATCGTCTTCGATCGGAGGCTGACCAACTTCGCCATCGTGGCGACCGCCATCGACGGACGTCAGATTTTCATCGAGCCGTGGGAAAACGTTTCGCTGCTCGGCACCACCGACGATGACTTCTATGGGGACCCCGACGACGTGCGCGCCACTTCGGAAGAGGTTCGTTACCTGCTGCAAGGGATTGCCCAGGTCTTTCCGGGCGTGGCGAGCGCTCGCGCGATCGGCACCACGGCCGGCGTGAGACCGACGCTCTACGACTACGGTCCCAACGAAGACGTGTTGTCGCGTGATCATCGGGTGATCGATCACGCGAAGGATGGCGCACGCGGGCTTTTCTCGATGCTCGGCGGCAAGCTCGCGAGCTATCGCATTTTCGCCGAAGAGGCGACGAACCAGGTCGTGCAGTATCTCGGCGCTGCGGTCGCTCCCTGTCGCACCCACACGACGAGGCTGCCGGGAGGCGAAAAGGTCGTGGCCAAGGGCGCGCTCGGCGCACGAATGGGCATCGATGCGATTGCGGCGTCGAGGCTCGTCTATCGCCACGGTGCGCGGGCCGAACTCATCGCCGAGTGCGTGGCCGAAAAGCCGCTCTGGGCGTCGGTCGTGTGCCCCTGCGAGCCGGTCATCGAGGCGGAGATTCGTCACGTGATTCGTCACGAGATGGCCAGAACCGTGGACGACGTGGCCAGGCGCACCCGGCTCGGGCTTGGCGCTTGCGGCGGCATGCGATGCGCGGCGCGGTGCGGACAGATCGTCGCCGAAGAGCGCGGGCTCGCTCCCCGCGACGGCGTCCGGCAGGCGCTCCGGTTTCTCGCTCGGCAGGCGAGCACCCGCGCGGTCGTCGTCGGCCAGGTCCAGGCGCAGCAAGAAGCGCTGTCGCTCGCGTCGGTGCGCGCCGAGCTCGGACCTTTGCTGGAGGAAGACGAGTGAGCCGAGCTGTCGTCGTCATCGGTGCGGGCGCGAGCGGCACCGCGGCGGCGTACGCAGCGCGGCGGGCCGGCGCTCGGGTCACCGTGGTCAGCGAGCGTCCGGGAGCGACTGCTCTCGCCTCGGGTGCGCTCGACGGCGCCGATCGAGCGACGCGGTCGCTCGGCGATGCCCGCGTCGAGGTTCGTTCGTTTTTGGGGGAGCTAGGCATCTGGGAGCTCGTCGACGAGGGCTGCTGGGTCGCCACGAGCTCGGGGGTGCTGCGCTCGAGCCGCGGGCGCGATCGCGCCGTGCTCGATCTATCACACGTGGCGCGGGGAACGATCGCGGTGCTTGGCGTGGCGCGCCGCGGCTGGGACGCAGCGGCGTTGGCCAAAGCGTGGATGAGCGATCCCTGGGCCTTCGCGCGCGGCCTTCGTTTCGAGCCGATCGAGTCCGACGTTCTGCGACGAGCGAGCGAAGCGTTGCTGCCCGATGTCGATTTCGCCAAGTGCCACGACGAAGCCGAGCGAAAGGGATGGCTCGTGGATCGCCTCCGCAGCTCGGTTGCCCTTCGCGACAAGAGCGCGATCGTCATGGGACCCTGGCTCGGGCTGGAGAGCGACGTGGCGGGTGGGCTGTCGGCGGCGCTCGAAAAGCCGGTGGGCGAACCCTTGTCACCTCCGGGTGGGATTGCCGGCGCGCGTTTCGAGCTTGCGCGTGACAAGCTGCTCGCCAAGATCGGAGCGGAGCGCGTATCCGGCTCGGTGAGGCTGGTCGGTGCGGATGGCTTGCGCGGTCGACCTCGTGTCGAGCTCGACACCGAACTCATCGTCGAGGGCGACGCGGTGGTTTTGGCGGTGGGCGGTCTCGTCGGCGGCGGCATCGCTTGGGAACCCGAGTTCGGCGGCGCAGGCTTCGCTCTGTCGTTCGCTGCGCCCGCGGTTCTCGCGATCGGTGGCGAACGTCTCTCGCCGAGCGGTTCCCCTCACGGAGCACTTTTCGAACGTTTTGCGTGGTCCGGTGAGCGCGGACGAGCCGGGATCGAACGCGTCGGGATCTGGACCGATGACAAGGGGCAGGTGCGCGACGCACAGGGAGATGCAATCGCATGGCTGTACGCAGCCGGTGATGCTGTCGCCGACGCGCCACGCACGCTTCTCGACGCGGTTCGCGCGGGCCTCGCTGCGGGCGGGGCCGCGGCATTGGAACGTGGATAGCACTACTTCGCCAGTCTTGGCGGGAGCAGATCGCGATCGGCAATTGCAGGGTTTTCGCCCCGTAACGTCCGGCGAGGCCGGTGCCATTCTTGCTGCTAGTTGGAAGATCGGAAGAGCCGCGAGGCAGTGCCAGTCTGCTTTTTCGAAACGAAGTTGTGCCTGTTCGGTCCGCTCGAGTGGCCTCAGCGCTGCTCCGATGATCGATCTGGCAGTGAGAAACTGCGAGCTAGTGTCAGCGCTGCTCCTTCTTCGGCGCGAGAACGCCGCGAACGACTTGATAGGCGATCGACAGCGCGAAATCGCGGCCACCTACCGGGTTCACCGGAACGTCGGCCGCCGTCCGCGGGCCTGCTTCGGGGTCGCGCACCTTGTCGCTGGTCGCTTGCGTGGGCCTGCGAAAGACCGTTGCGCCGCGCTGCGTGGGCTGTCCTTCGGCAGGAAGATGCCCTTCGAGATCTTGTTCGCGCGTCACGCGGATCGGCTCGGCGGGGCGGTTCGATTCGACGACGATATCCGGCTGGATGCCTTGGGCCTGGATCGAGTGAGCGCCCGGCGTGTAGTAGCGCATCGTCGTTAGTTTGAGGCCCGCACCTCCTGGCAGTTCGAGGATGGTCTGAACCGAGCCCTTGCCGAAGGTCGGCGCTCCGACGACGGTTGCGCGGCGATTGTCCTGAAGCGAACCGGCGACGAGCTCCGCCGCGCTGGCGCTGAACTCGTTCACGAGCACGGCCATGGGTAGTTGCACGAGCGCTCCTCCCCCGCGAGCGCGCACTTCTTCGACGACTTCTCCTCGGTGTCGGGTGGAATAGATGACCCCTCCATTCAGGAATTCGTCCGCAACTTCGGCGGCTTCATCCACCAGCCCGCCGGGGTTGCTCCGCAGATCGAGCAGCACGCCGCTGAACGGCGCAGGGGACTGCTGGCGCACGCGGGCGAGCGTCTCGACGAGTTCCTGATGCGTTCCTTCCTGAAACTGCTTCAGGCGAACGTAGAGAATATCGGACGAAAGGCGCTTGCCAACGACGCTCGAAACCTTGATCTGCTCGCGAATCAGGTCGAACGTGAGCGGTGCTTCGGTCCCCGCGCGCCGCACGCCGATTTGGACTTTCGTCCCTGGCGCGCCCCGCAGCTTACGCACGAGCTTGTCGAGTGGTTCACCCCGCGCCGATTGACCCTCGACGGCGACGATGCGATCGCCCGACCGAATGCCCGCGCGATCGGCGGGTGAGCCCTCGATGGGAGCAATGACAGTGATGACGTCGTCGCGCAAATCGACCTCCACCCCCACGCCGCCGAATTTTCCTTCGGTGTCGCTCTGGAAGAGCCGGAAGTCCTCGGGTGGCATGTAGGCCGAATGAGGGTCGAGCTCGCGGACCATCCCTTTGACCGCCCCCTCGACGATGCGCCTGTGGTCGACCGGTTCGACGTATTGGTTTTCCACCAGCACGAGCACGCGTCCGAGCTGCCCGAAATCGCCGTAGGGGCTCTCTTGCCGGGTGGTTGCGAACGAAAAGCTGCCGACCGCAGCACCCCCTGCGAAGGCCGCAAGGGTGAGGGCGGCAAGCGCCGGAACCCGCAGGCGGGCCGAAGGGCGCGCCGAGTAACAAAAACCCCGCAGGCGGGCCGAAGGGCGCGCCGAGTAACAAAAACCCCGCAGGCGGGCCGAAGGGCGCGGCGCGTAACACGATCGCTTGACAGTTGCCATGCACATGCTTCCTAATTGACGGGGGTGGCGCGTAAGTACGCGTCAGACAGAAACCGTTGACGGCCCGGTGTGAACCGGTAGATTCGTTGGAGGGCAGGGGATGGACTCAACCAGCCCGCAGCCTCATTCTCGGGAGGATCTCTTGGCGATCGGCGACAGGGACAATAACGCAAAGGTAGTTGCGAGCGAAGGCTCGAAGTCCGACAAACGGAAGCAAAGCCTCTATTTCCCAGAGGAGATGCTCGAGGAAATCAAGGAAGAGGCGGCGAGGCTGGATCGATCCCTGTCGTGGATCGTTCAGCGGGCTTGGAAAATCGCGCGGGTGGAAATCAAGCGACTTCCGAGCGTGGATGACATCCTCGAGGACGAAGAGCAGGAGCAGAGCGTCTGATACTTCCGTGATCGGATCGGTCAGCGAATCGTTCGCCCTCGGTGCGGACGGGACGCGACTCTATGTGCGTGAGCGCTCGCAAAGCTTGCGAGACCAGCCAGCGGGGGTGGTAGGTGATGGTGTGCCCATCACCACGATCCTCTGCGACGGGATCTGTTGTGACGGTTATATTTGGAAGTATCTCTGGAACGATCTCGCGACGCTCACGCGACTCTGCCACTGGCACTATCGCGGCCACGGTCGCTCGGCGGCTCCCCTCGATCTCGAGCACATTGGAGTTCCGGCGCATGCCGATGATCTGAACCGCGTCCGTCTTCACCTCGGCGATACGCCGATCGTGCTCATGGGGCACTCGATGGGGTGCCAGGTCGTGCTCGAGGCGTACCGGCAAAGGCCCGAAAAAATCCGCGGATTGGTGCTGCTTTGCGGCAGCAGCGGAAGGCTGACGCACACGTTCCATGGAACCGACCTTTTGGCTCGCGTCCTGCCGCGGGTGCTGCGCGTCGCCGAGTCGCGCCCAGGATTGGTGCGCGGTATCTGGAGCCGCATTCCCATACAGGCAGCTCTGAAGGTCGCTCTGCGATCGGGCGAGGTCGACAAGAACCTCCTCAATCCGGATGACCTCGTGCCGTACCTCGAGCACGCAACCCACATGGATCTCCTGCTGTTCCTGCGAATGCTGCGGGCCGCCGGTGACTACTCAGCCGACGATTTTCTCTCCTCGGTGGACATTCCGACGCTCGTCGTAGCTGGCAACAACGACACATTCACTCCGCATCATTTGGCGGAACGAATGGCTGCCGCGTTGCCGCGGAGCGAGCTCTTGATGATCCAGAGCGCGACACACGTCGCGCCGCTCGAGCATCGCGAGGCGGTCGGAAATCGCATCGCGCAGTTTTATGCGGAGAAGATCCTGGCGTGAGCCGACCGGTGCGGCTTGCGCTCCTGCTCATCGGGGGTGTGCTCCTCTCGACGGGCGGTGCGATCGCCCAAAGCATCCACTTCAGCGATCTCAGATGGACCGGTGTTCGTCCTGCATTTCCGCTCTTCCGAGGCAACGCGAGCGGCGACTTTCAGGGCGATGTGGAATTGCGGATCGCGACCCGCTCGGAGCCGCTGGCTTATCGGGCTCACCTCGCCGTTTATTGCCTCGCCGATGCGCTCGGCAGCCGCGTCGTGCCGCGAACCGAGAGACGCTCCATTCGCTTGCCGGAGCTCATCGAGGCCCTGCGCAAAGATCCGGTCGGCTTCGCATTGCTCAAGGACGACTTGACCATCCTCAACAACGGCACCGTTACGGTGCTGGTGAGTGAAGCCGTGACTGGAGGGCGCGAAATCGATTTCGTCACGAGCACAGAGGTGAAGAACCGGCGCGCATTGGCCGAGGGACAGAAGGACGTGCCTCCCGACCGCCGTGCGATGGTAGGCGAATACGTGGAGACGCTCGTGCTCGACTATCTCGCCGCGAACGTCAAAAGAACCACCGTCACTGTCGGCGCCGATGCGTCGCTCCACTTGACCGACAATGCCGGTGCTTTCCCGGAGCACGCCAACGCGCAGGCGCTCGATGCGATTCTCGCGCAGCTCCGACGCGTGAACCATTATCCGCGGCGACTCATCGATCGGCTGCGAGCGCTCGAACGACCTCAGGCGGACCAGGCCCTTCACGCGGGCCCTTTCGCAACGTGGCTGATCGCGACCCGCACCGTCGCCGAGATGATGGAGCGGCGGCATGCGATCTTGAGTCTCATCGACGCCCGCGTCGCCGAGCTGGGCGAGCTTTCGGCCCTCGCGTTCTGAGTCGCCCGGGCACGATTGTGCCACCAAGCTCGGAGCGAGCTGGTATGAAAGACGACACTTTGGGTGTTCCTCTTCCGAGTCACCTATCGGAGCTGATGTCGCTGCTCGCGCACGACATGCGCAATCCCCTGGCGGCCCTTTCCACGAACGTAAACTTCATACGGTCGGTGATGAAGAATCGCATACCGGACGTCGACGAAGCGCTCTCCGATTGCGCGCTTTCCTGTGCTGCGCTCGGCCACATCATCGGCAATCTGGACGTGCTGAGTCGGGCGTTCGCTCCCGCGCCGCCGGTGGGTCAGACGACGCCACTGCAAAAGACGACCACCGACGCAATCGCGCGGTGGGCACCCCTGGCAGCGACCTCGGGAATCGAAGTCGAGCTCCTGGCGGACGAGCGCGCTTACGCCATTCTGGTCGACGGGTACCTTTTCAATCGTGCGCTCGACAACTTACTGGCCAATGCGCTGCAGCACTCGCCGCCAGGGGGCAAAGTCATTCTCGAGTATACCGCGCGAGCCGACCGCGGCTACGTGATCGTGATCGACGACGGACCCCCGGTCCCCGAACACCTGCGCGAGGTGGTGGTAACGGCTCCTGGACAAACCGCCGCCAAGTCGAGGTACGAAGCTCGCTATGGCCGGGGGCTCGGTCTCTATTGTGCGTCGGAGGCAGCTCGCGTTGCCGGTGCCGAGCTCGTGCTCGGCGATCGCGGCGGCCGATCGAGATTCGAATTGTCTGCCCCGCTCGTGCCCTAACACTAGTTCGGCAATTGCAGGACGTTGCCCACGTAACGTCCCGGCGAGGCCGGCGATATACTCGCCGCTGGTCGGAAGCGCCGCAGGACGGTGCCATTCCGCTTGCCCAAGCAACTGGCGAGGTGGTGCGACCGCAAAGTTACTGCTGCACGATGATGATCCGTCGGCCGTCGCGCAAAGAGACCGTTCCCCCTTCTCCGGTACATTTCCAGCACGACGACCAGATCAGCCGTTCGCGCACTTCGGGGTGGTAAGCGAGTGCGAACGGTCCCAAGTCGTTGACGAGAAGAAGACTCGAGGCGAGCCGGTAACGGTTCTCGGGCAAACGATAGAGCGCCACGATGAACGAATCCTTCGCGCCGTGACCGAGCACCACCACGACCTCCTCGCCGGGGGCAGGGTTCCACAGCAAAGGACTCGTCGTGAGCGTGAATCCTTCGAGATCGGCCGGTCCTTGTGCCGTGCGACCGCGACGGAGGACCGTGGCCGTGTCGTCCGGTTCTGCGAAATAGCGGATGGAGTCTTTGACCGAGGCGAGCTGAGGGATACCGGCGAAAATCTGGGCCAGCTGCGCTGGGTCGAGCGAGATCTTCTTCGCGGCGGGCCCCAGGCGCGTCGCTGGAATCGTCGCGGCGTTCGGGGATCCTGTGCAGCAGCGGAATCCGATGTCACGCGCATGCGCCGTGCTGGCGAGCGCGATCCGCCGAGCACATCGATGATCGTTCGGCTCGGCCGATGGGGATGCTCCGCGCACCGCCCCGAGCGACTTGTCGTCCTTGTCGAGAGAAAGCACGTCGCTCGCCGTCCATTCGCGCAGCGCTCCCATTCCGAGAACTCCGAGGCCCGAGGCGCACGTCGTTGGTTCGCGGCTGCAAGCGGGATCCCAAGCATCACCCGTCGCGTATGCGTCGTTCGCCGTCCCCTTGCACGCATTTTCCCACTCGAGCTCGGAGCAGAGCCGCTCGCCGCGCTGCGCGCAGAGCCGTGCCGCCTCCCTGCGAGTCAGGTCGGTGCGCGGGGGTTGGGCGGGATCGTTGGGATAGGGCAGTCGATCGATCTCGTAAGCCGATAGCGAGAACGGCAGCTGAATGGGTTCACTCCGCGGTTCGCGTCCTTCGTCGCCGGGCAAGCTGCCGGCCATGAACCGACCGGCGGGCACCTGGATCCGTTCGTCCGCTCTCGCACCGGTTGCGCTTCGCTTCCTCGCCTGCGCCCCGGAGTCGACGTCACCTAGCAACGTCGACAATGCGGTGGCGCTCGCCACCTCTGCTGGCCGCACAGCAGAAGCCCCGATCATCGGCGAAGCATCCGATGGCGACGTCGACGTGTCGCGCCGGCAGCCAACCGCCATGATCGCAAGCCAACCCAGGGTCACGCTACGCACGACCCTTCTTATCACCAACTTTCCAACGACCGTGAACCAGGAAATCCAGCCAGCGACACAGGCTCGGCCGGTGGGGAGGTCCGAAGGTTGCGGCTCCGTGAGAGTTGGGGGATGGTGCGTGGGTGAAGGCGAGCGACAGCACCGTTCCCATGGCGCGGCAGATGGCCAAGCTGCTGGCCAGCAGCGACATCGACGAGCTGCGCGAAGTCATCGAGCGGTGGTTGGCCGAAGCTCCGACCGATCGGATTCGCCAGCGTTATCAGCAGTTCGGAGCGAAGCTCCTCGAACTCAAGCACGCCCTCGCGGCAGCGCCGCAGCAGCCGTCCGAGGAGGAGCTCGAACTCGCCCTGACGATGATGCTCGAACTTGCGGCGCAGGCAGGGCCCGATTCCAAACCCTCGGGATGAAAGTCGCAAGGGCTCGGCATGGCCGAGCCGAGGGCTCCGCGCTAGGTTCTATCCAATGCCGGTTTGTGGCGGGATTTTCGAGGTCAAGGGGCGCGTTCTTTACCTCACCGCTGATCAGGAGTTGCTCGTTCGTCAGCTGCGGGGCGAGACACTGCGCTTCGATCCGGCTCGCCCGCTGCTCGACAACGTGTCGACCGACGAGCTGACGCCCGGATGGGTTTGCTACTACTACGACGAGACCCTGGCTCGTTATTGCCTCGTTGGCCTTCGTGGCGGCATCGTCGAAAAGGACGCCGTCGCCGCGGGCCAATTCGAGGTCATCGTGAGCGGCGCCTCCAAAGGCTGCGGGTCCTCGCGTGAAACCGCGCCGTATTCCGAGCTTGCGGCGGGCATCCGGGTCGTCTTCGCCAAGAGCGTCGAGAAGATCTATGCGCAAAACGCGCAGAACATCGGCTTGCTGGTCTCCACGGATTTTTCGCTGCTCGAGCGTATCGAGCGCGGAGAGCCGATTCCCATCGAGGCGTTCACCCGCGGTCTCGACGCGATCAGTGCTTCGATCGTCACCCACGGGGGCCTCTTCGCGTACAACCGGCAGCGCATGGCCGGCCAGGTCGCGCCGCCTCGCGTGGCGACGCCTCCTCGGCCGATGACGATCGCCGAAAAAATCATCGCTGCGCACGCCGTCGTCGAAGCGCGCGAGGACAAGCTCGGTGTTCCCGCCGTCGCTTGCGGCGACGCGCTTTTCGTGCGCGCCGACGTCCGCTTCTCCCACGAATACGTCACCCCGATGGCGGAGGCTCTCTTTCGGAGCGGCTTCGGCAAAGACGCGGCGGTCGCCGATGCTGCCAGCGTCTTTGCTTTTCGCGACCATCTCACCTTTCTCGATCTGGTCATGCCCAAAGCACACGTCGAGATGGGCTTGCGCGATCAGGCGGCGTCTCTCGCCACGGTGCAGCGGCGCTTCGCCGGCGAGCAGGGGATTCGGCTCTATGGCGACGTCTCACGCGACGGAAAACCGGCCGGTTCCGAAGCGATCTGCCACAACAAAGTCATCGAGGAGATCGCGTTGCCTGGCCAGCTGGTGATCGGGTCAGACTCGCACACGTGCATGGCCGGAGCCCTCGGGTGCCTTGCTTTTGGCGTGGGGGCCACCGATCTCGCCAACGCGTGGTTTACGCGCGACGTGCGCCTGCGGGTGCCCGAGTCTGTACGCTTCGTGCTTTCGGGGCGTCTCGCCCGGGGTGTGTGCGCCAAAGACGTGATGCTCCATCTACTTGCGCAGCCGTTCTGGCGAAGCGGGCGCGGGATCGGCAAGGTGTTGGAATTCACCGGAGAAGGCACCAGGGCACTCGAGCTCGACGAGCGGGCGACCCTGACCAACATGGCGGTGGAAGCGGGCGGTTTCACCGGGATCATCGAAGCCGATGACGCGATCGTCGCTTACCTGGCTCGCCAGCGTGGTCTCGACGAAGCTTCTGTACGCAGCCGCTTCGTGCGAAGCGATCCCGACGCTTCCTACGCGGAAACGTTCGAGCTCGACCTGTCCAGGATTGAACCGATGGTGGCCCTCCCAGGCGACCCCCGAAACGGAATCCCACTGCGTGACCTCGGCCGACAGGAGGGCGAGGTTCGTATCGATATTGCGTACGGAGGTTCGTGCACCGGCGGCAAGAAGTCGGACATGGACATGTACGCTTCCGTCCTCGAAGCAGCCGTTGCTCGTGGCCAGCGCGTCGCACCCGGCGTCAAGCTCTACCTGCAGTTCGGGTCGCAAGATATCCGGCGCTACGCTGAAGAAAAGGGCTATATCGAGACCTTCGAGAAGGTGGGTGCGATGCTCGTCGAGCCCTCGTGCGGAGCCTGCATTCGGGCCGGCCCCGGCGTTTCGCTCGACTCGAACGAGGTCACGGTTTCTGCGATCAATCGGAATTTTCCCGGGCGGAGCGGACCGGGCAAAGTTTATCTGGCAAGTCCGCTGGTCGTCGCCGCCTCGGCGGTTGCGGGTAAGATCGTTCACCCGCAGGAGCTCGAAAGTCCTAAGTAGCAAGGAACCGGACGAGAAAATGACTTACCCATGCTACCTCTTCCGGCCAGAGTGCCCGGCGCTTGCGGCTTTCCAGGGCACATGGCAGAAGACAGCCGCTGAAATGACGTTTGCCGGTCAGGTAGGTCCCGATACGTTCGTCACGCTCGCGTACACGCTGTACGACGAGGACGGGGACGTGCTCGACCGTACCGACGAGGAAACGCCGCTCTCGTATTTGCACGGCTATAGTCAAATCGTGCCGGGGCTCGAGCGCGGCGTCGAAGGAATGATGAAGGGGGACGCGCGTTCGGTCGTCGTGCGGCCCGCCGATGGATACGGCGAATACGACCCCGACGCCGTTCTCGAGATTGACCGCAGCGATTTCCCTCATCCGGGCGAGATCGACGTGGGCGACGAGTTCGTCGCTGAATCGGACGACGGCGGCACGGTGCCGATGACGGTGCTCGAAGTGAAGGGGGAGTCGTGCGTGGTCGATACGAATCACCCGCTGGCCGGGGAAACTTTGCGCTTCGATGTGACCGTGCTCGACGTTCGGCCTGCTACCGAAGGTGAGATCCGTGACGCCGAACGAGCTCTTTGCTCGGATACGCCGCTCGTCTCGTTGGGACGAAAGGGCGAACCATCCTGAATTTTCGCATTGCACCATTGCAAGAAGGAGATCGAATGACGACTCAGAAAACCCCTTGGGATCTCGACGTGCGCGTACGTGAGCGCAATCTGAGAAGCGGCGTGCTCGACGAGAAGGACGTGGAAAGGTACTTGAGGGACCTGCCCGACTCGGCAGCCAACGCCGACAGCGTCACCCTTACGCAGCCAGCGTTGGGCAGCAGCTCGTCCGGCGGTTCTTCCGGCACGGGTGGTACCCCCTGACGTCCCCTTCGCGGATGGATAAGAACGTGGGCGAACCGAAAAAACCAACCGGCGGCTGGCATGACGCGCCCAACTCGAGCGATGAGCTGCCTGCGATCGATTTCTCGACTTTCGTGCTTTCGCTCAGCCACTCGGCGCTCGTGCACATGGGCGACGCGCCTACGCTCGAGGGGCAGGCGGCCGAACGCAACCTGCCGCTGGCGCGGCAGACCATTGACCTTCTTGGAATTCTTCAGGAAAAAACGCGAAACAACCTGACCGGCGAAGAGGAACGCCTGCTCGACCAAGCGCTCTACGATCTGCGTCTTCGGTTCGTGGAGGTGTCCAAAGGCTCGTGAAGCGCTTCGTGGCGTTGGCGTTCGCGATTCTGGTCGTCGGCAACGGCTGCAAACGACTTTGGCCCGGAGAGGAGCGTCCGCTCGACGAAGCGGGGCTGCCTCCTGGCGCGGTACTCGTCCCGCCGAGCGCACCGCTCGCGTCCGCGGCGCTCGATCCGCCCGCTGCGTCGCCGACCACGCAAGTCAATCCGGCCGCGCAGGCCGGCCCGACGCAGCTGGTTCCGCTGTCGTTCGCGTCGCTGGCCAAGGCGGCCGATCCCGGCGTGGTCACGATCATCAGCCGCATCGAGGAAGTGCGGCCCGGCGGCCGGCGGCGCATCGTCGGAGAGGGGCTGGGAACCGGCTTCGTCTACGACAAGGCCGGTCTCGTCTTGACCAACAACCACGTCGTGGAGGACGGCACCGAGGTCTCGGTCAAGTTCGCCGACCAGCGCGAAGTTCCTGCCAAGATCGTCGGCCGCGACAAACCGGCGGACGTGGCCGTAGTGCGCGTCGAGGAGAAGAACCTGAATCCTCTTCTTCTCGGGGATTCGGACGCCATCGACGTGGGTGACTGGGTGGTGGCCATCGGAAATCCCTTCGGCTTGTCGCACACCGTCTCCGCGGGAATTCTGTCGGCGCGGGGGCGAACGCATGATGACGTGAAAGGCCTCGATCCCAGTGGTTATTTCAACTTTCTCCAGACCGATGCCGCCATCAACCAGGGCAACTCGGGCGGGCCGCTGCTGAACTTGAAGGGCGAGGTGGTCGGCATCAACGCCGCCATTCGCGCCAATGCCAACAACATCGGTTTCGCGATCCCCATCAACATGGTGAAAGAGTTGCTCCCGATTCTGCTCCGCGACGGCAAGGTGACGCGAAGCGCCCTCGGGGTCATCGTCGATCCCGTCAACGAAGCCGAAGCGGCGCGCCTCAAGCGAACCGACCGCAAGGGGGCGTACGTCAAATTGGTCGTACCGGGCGGAGGGGCCGACCGCGCGGGCCTGATGGCGGGCGACGTCATCCTTGCGTTCGACGGAAAGACGTTCTCCGATCCCAATCAGCTCCGGTGGCTGGCCAGCTTGGGGGGGGTGGGAAAAACAGTGACCATTCGAGTGCAGCGGGCCGACAAGATGTTCGAGGTCCGGGTGACGCTCGGCCCCCTCACGCCCTCGCAGGACGAAGAAGAAAGCCCCCCGCGAATGGGCCCCTTGCGCCCCTGATGCGCTTTCCGCTTGGACCGGGCGGGGAGCCAGTGATGCTCCGGGTTCAAGGCCGTAGAATCGCGTTCCGGCCGAACTTCGCGTAAGCTCCTTGAGCCCACATGCGCTCCGTTCGTTCGGGTTCCGATCCCCTGTCTGGTCCGGAGCACACGACCAAGGGCTCGGTCGAGCGCCCAGGGGGGCCCCGGCACGACGCCGGAGCGGCTAAGTCTGCTACTCAAAACGTGAATAGCCCGAGCGCGCGCGCGTCCAACTTAGAGGCCAGACGTGCCGAAGCAGAGGAAGACCGTGCGCTCATCGAAGCAGCTCAGAATGGCGACACCGCCGCGTTTCGCAAGCTCGTCGAGCGGCACCAGCGCCGCGCTTTCGCGATCGCTCTCGGCATGGTCCGCGACGAGAACGACGCCCGCGACCTCGTGCAGGAGGCGTTCTTACGCGTGTATCGGGGGCTCGATCGATTCCAGGGAGGGTCCAGTTTTTTCACTTGGTTTTATCGTATCGTCACCAACCTCGCGATCGATTTCATGCGCAAGCCTGGTCGCCGCGAGACCGAACACGACGACGCTCGCGCCCAGCTCGACGCAGCCGACGAGGCCGATTTCCCGTTCGTCTCGCGGATCGACGGAGCCGAACCACTCGAGGTGGTCCATCGCCAAGAGCTCGCCGCGCGCCTGCGCGCCGCGCTCGAAGCGCTCCCGCCTTATCACCGAGGGGTGGTTCTGATGCGCGAGGTGGAAGGCATGTCGTACGAAGAGATGGCGCAAGCGATGAACGTTTCGAAGGGAACGATCATGAGTCGCCTGTTCCACGCCAGGCAAAAGCTTCAGCGTGCACTCGCCGACTGCTATCTCGAAGAATCGGGCGGGGCGCCCAAGAAGGGGGACGAGTAACAACCATGAGCAGTCACGATCCCCCCTTCAATCCAGGTCTCAAGACCTCCCCACCGAGCGACCTCGAGCTCATGCTCTGGGTCGACGGCGAGCTCGATGCGCGCCGAGCGGCCGAGGTGGAGAAGTTCGTCGGGCAGGACTATCGCGCGAAGGCCATCGTGGCCGGGCTTCGCGAAGCTGCCGGCGTCGTCGCGTCCGACGTGCTGTACGATGCGGAGCTGCGCGGCGCCGACGCAATCGCCGATCGGGTGATGGGTGCGATCGAGAGCGGGGCCGCGGTTCAGGTGGTAGCGATGCGCCGGCGGTCTTCGTGGCGCGTGACCGCCGTTGCTGCGATGGGGGCGGCGGTGGCCATCGCCGCGTCATGGCTCTTGTTCGCGCGCAATACGGCGATGGTCCCCTCCGCGGAAACCACGACAGCTGTGCTCAAGGCGCCGCGGGATCCCGGCGAAAACTTTGCCGCGCCTGACAGCACCGCCATCGAAGTGGTCGATTTTGGCACACGTCCGGGCACGATCTTCTATGTACCTTCCGAGGGCGAGAGCGCGTTGGCCGTAGTGTGGCTGACCGAAGACGACACGAGTCCCGCGAGTGGAGACGGTCGATGAGAGAGCGGCGTAGCAGCAAAATCACGGGTCGAAAGGCGCTTGTCTCGTTGGTGGTGGCGCCTCTTCTGTTGTCGGCACCAGTGTCCTACGCCGCTCCGGCACCTTGCGGTAGCAACGTTGGACAACAGGGTCCGGCGGCTGCAACCGTCGATGCGGAAGTGACGCTGATCCACGCTACCAACGAAGCCGACGCCGGTGTCGATCCCCGAATCGGCAAGCTACCGAATCTCGGCAACTACCGCAGCTATCAGCTCTTGTCGCGGAACAACGTTTCGCTGAAAAAAGCAGCTCCCACGACGACGACGCTCCCCAATGGGCGGGTGCTGCAGATCACCTTGAAAGACGTCAAGGATCGGCAATTCATCATCGATACGAGCATCAATCAGCCCGGGGGCACTGTTTTTTTGCCGTTGCTAGAGGTGAGGGCCGCCGTAGACGTTCCGGTGTTCATCGCCGGGCAGACGTACCAGAACGGGATGCTCATCATCGCGATCAAGATTCTGCCGAAGTAGCGAGAAGTGAACGGTATCTCATAGCACCTCACCCCCGTCCTCAGGGCTAGGTGCTTGAACCGATTGTTCGGAACGCCGCTCTACGGCGCGATCGGCAGCTCGAGGAAAAAGATCGTCCCCTTGCGCGGTGTGCTTTCGACGCCAATCGCTCCGCCGTGCAGAAGGACGATGTTGCGGACGATCGATAGGCCGAGCCCGGTGCCGCGACCCTCGATCTTGGTCGTGAAGAACGGGTCGAAAATTCGTTTGAGATTCTCGCCGTCGATGCCGCAGCCGGTGTCGGCGACCGTGATCTTGACGGCGCGCCGATGCACGAGAAGCTCCGTTTCGACCAGGAGCCGACCACCTTGCGGCTCCATCGCGTGACAGGCGTTGGTGAACAGATTGACGAAGACCTGCGTCAACTGGTCGCGCACGCCGAGCACCGGGCGCGCGTCGGCGGCATAGCATCGCTCGACGCGAATGGCGGCCCGTGAGACCAGGTGCTCGCAGAACACGAGAGCCTGATCGATGACTGCATGGATGGCCAGCGCCGAGGGAGGCTCGATCGAAGGCCGGGCATAGGCGATGAGATCGCGCGAGAACCTGAGGATCCGCCCCGCCGCTTCTCCGATTCGACGCAGCCGCTCGATGTCACTGGGGTCCGACCTCTCGCGCTCCGCTTTGGCGCGCAGGTAATCGGAGTAGCCGACGATCGAAGTGAGCGGATTGTTGAGCTCGTGAACGACACCGGCTGCGATCTGGCCGAGGCTCGCGAGTTTTTCCGATTGGATGATCTGTCCTCGGAGCTCGAGCGATTCGCGACCTTTCGCGCTGACCAGCCGCGTCGTGCGCAGGGCGCTCGCCAGCACGGCGGACACCATCCGCAGCAACTGGTCGACGGTGGTGCCCTCGGCCAGCGTGGTCATATCTTCGGAGGCGATGTGAAGGCGGATGCCTTCGTGTTCGCGCGCCATCTCCACGACGCGTTCGTGGGGGAATTCAGGAAAAAGCCGGCCAGGAGTGGGGCTCAGGCCGACCTGCGAGCCCTGCGGCGCGCTGCGCAGAAAGCGACCCCCCTCGGGTTTGTGCGGTTCGAAAGGCTCGTTCAGCGAAATGCCGAAGGCGCACTCCGGGAGGATCGTTCCCACTGCTTCCACGACAGCGGCGGCGACGGACTCCGGTCCGTCCTCGATAGGAAGCTCGCAAGAAAGCGTGAGGAGTTTGGTCAGCCACGACGCCGGCAGCTCGGCGAGCGCCGTGCGGGTCTTGCTCTTGGCGTCGAAATTGGTGGCGAGCATGCCACCTCGGGGCTGTTCACCGGACGACGGTCCACTCGAGGTGGTCCGAACGCGCCGTTTCATGGGCGCCTCGTTGGCTCGGGACCGGCCGGCTGCGTCTCTTCGCTCGCTTTGTCGAGGTCGAGGATTTTGGCGGCGCCCACGTAGTTCTTCGTTTCGTACTTGGTGATTTTGCCAATTTTTCGCACGATTTCAGCCATTCGCTCGGCCTCGTTCACGATCACGTGCGCCGCCGAGTAGGCGGGAGTGTCGCGGTCGAGCCGCCGCTTCAGAAGCTCGGCGTAACCCATGACGCTGGTCAGCGGTTGATTGAGCTCGTGGGCGGCGGCCCCTGCGAGCTCGGCG
>Ga0137374_10001870_pt1 | contig 24420 bp, 22 predicted proteins | sample SagtaG_20_FD_104811 | JGI IMG/M metagenome (GOLD analysis project Ga0137374, IMG submission 104811) | Vadose zone soil microbial communities from Sagehorn Ranch, Mendocino, California, USA - Sage1_R_100_16 metaG | ecosystem: Environmental > Terrestrial > Soil > Vadose zone | place: USA... | reverse complement strand
TTGCTGGCTCATCAGAGAACCGATTGCCCGCTGCTGGCGGGACTTGGGGGGTGTGTCTCTAAAAGCACTCCCTGAGATTACTGGGGGGACTGATCCCCGTTAACCGCAAAAGTCGAGTAATGAGTTTCAGGCTGCGGAAGACATGCTCCTCGAAGCCAAAGTGAAATGGCACACGTTCGACCTCGACACAGTCCGCAAACAAGCCGACGGAGCATTTATCAAGGGTACGAAGGTAAAGGATGGAATGCTGAAGAGGCTCGGGGCTGAATGAATCGAGCCGAAAATCGGGCGTCAGTCCCCGGCAAAAACTTCCAACGCCTGATCATCGCAAATGGTGATGCGGCGTCCGTCAATCTGAATCAACCCGTTCTGCTGCAACCGTGACAGCGCTCGCGACACGACTTCGCGCACGGAGCCGATGCGGGCGGCGATCTGCTGGTTGGTCAAAACCAGCGTCACTTCGAGCGCCGCGCCGACACGGCGTCCGCGCGTCCGCGCTTCTGCCATCAGCCATCGAGCCAGCCGCTGATCGACCTCGCGCAATGACAACGCCTCGACCAGTTCGGCGCATTTCCGCAATCGCCCGGCGAGCATCTTCAACGCGGCCATCGCAATCTGCGGATGTTTCAAGCAGAGCGCCTTCACATCGTTTTTGTCGAGGTAAAGAACGACTGTCTCTTCTTCGGCCGCGACGGTCGAAGGGTAGGGTTTATCGTCGAAGACGGGCAGTTCGGCGATGGTCGCGCCCACGCGTTCGACGTGAATCACCTGCTCGCGCCCGTCGACGCCTTCGCGGAACGCTCGCAGCGCCCCGCTTACGATGACGTACAAGCCGCGAGCTTCGTCTCCGGCGACGAAGAGAATTTCGTCGCGCGCCAGGCGGCGCTCGACCGCGCGTTCGGCCAGCGCGCGGAGCTCAGGCCCCTCGAGTTCGCCGAAGAGCTGCGTTCTTTTCAGCATAGAGATTTTGTCCGTGATCATTCGGCGCCATGATCACGCCTGATCGCAGCCGCTTTCAAGCCGGGCGGAATCCGAGCGCGGCGCAGACCAAAAAGACCAGCGAGTAGACGATCTCCAGAATTCCGGCGCGCGTCAGATTCGCCTTCGACTCCGGCGCGAACATCCCCCAGAAAGTCCTGCCCAGGGCAGGCGTGAAGGCGATGAACGCGAAGAGTCCCAGACTGCCTGCGAAGATCAAGGCGGGCAGCGCGACGATCAGAAACGAATGGTAGGCGGCGCAACTCCGCCACGCCTGCCGCTGCTCCGCCTGCTTACGCGGGTTGAGGCGGTAAACTCGCAGCTTGATGTAAAAGACGCTGCTCGCCATATAGAGCGCGCTCAGCAGCCACAACCAGAAGGCCGTCATTTCCCACCGCCCGCTCGCGGCGTAATAGGCGGCGGGCGCGGTCATCGTCAGCCCGCCAATCGCCATAATCTCGCTCATCGTCGAGCGTTCTTCCATCCGCGTGGCCTGTCTGCCGTTGATCAACAGCAGCGCCGCGCCGATCAGCCCGAGCGGAATCAGCCAGAAGAGATTGAACGCGAGGATCAGCGGCGCTCCGAACGCCGCGGCCAGAGCGAGATAGAGCAAGAGCGTCCTGCCGGCTTCGGCTGCGTCCCGCCCCCGAGCGCGGGCGCGCCAGTAGACCAGCAGTGATTCGCGCGAAATGAACACCGCCGTCGCCGAAAGCGGCAATAATAAGACCGGCCAGTTGACGCGACCGGCCACGGCCACTCCCAGAATGAAGGGCACGTAAAGCATAGCCCAGGCGCCATGTTCTTTGGGAAGTTTCAGTGCGGATCGAAGGCTCATAAGTAACTTCACTCCAATTGCGAATTGGAGGCGAAGCAGCGGCCGATCAATTCGCGCCGCTCGCCTTCGTCAGTCACTCGATCGAGCGCGGGGAAGAAAATGTTGCGCTCGCGCATGTCGTGGTGTTCGCACAGGCTCTTGAACGTCGCTTCTTCGTCGAGAAGCCGGATCACGCGCCTCGCCGGGTCGCCGCTCTCCCCTTTCAACTCGTCCAGCGTCGCGGCGAAGCGCGCCAGGAATTCGAGCATCCGCCGGTGCTCTCCAATGAAAAACTCCGGCGGACCTCCCGCGATCTTTCCAGCGCGTTCGTAAACCGGCATCAACAGATCTTCTTCGACCCGCATGTGGGCGCGCAGCTCGCGCTCGTAAATCCGCAGCCGCTCCGCCGCCAGTTCGAGGTCGAGCCGCAAAAGCGCCTCCTGATGGAGCAGAAAAAGCTCGTTCAGACGCTCGTGGACATTTAGAAGCTCGGCAAAACTCATTTAGACGTCCTCCTACTGGTCCATTGCGCCTCTTTCGCAATAGCAAGATTGGCGCCGGCTTTATTTTTCCGCGATGACTTATGTCACTGCGCGCGTCGAGAGACGCCTTTACACTCCGCCCCGTAATCAAAACTTTGTTACCACGGGAGGAGTTATGAATATCTGCGATACATCTACCGTCAGAGACCTGGCCGCCGGCGTCCCGGGCGCGACGCGCGTCTTCGAGAGTTTCGGCATAGATTACTGCTGCGGCGGCCACCGAACCCTGGCCGACGCCTGCCGGGAGGTGAGCCTGTCGGTCGAAGATTTGACGCGCTCGCTCGAAGAGGCCGGGCGCGCGTCACAGCCCGTCGCCGAGAGCGATTGGCGACAGGAGTCGCTCACGTCGCTCTCGGCTTACATTATTGATAAACATCATCATTTCACTAGACAGGAAATTGATCGTCTGGAGAAACTCTTCGACAAGGTCTGCTCGCGCCACGGCGAAAACCATCCTGAACTGTTCGAGGCGCAGAAGACATTCTATCAACTCAAGCAGGACCTAATCCCCCATATGCTCAAGGAGGAACAGGTTCTGTTTCCTTACATCACGCGGGTGGAGGAGGCCGCCGGCGAGGGCCGCCGGGTTCCGCCGCCGTTCTTCGGCACAGTTCAAAATCCGGTTCGGATGATGATGCTGGAACACGAGGCGGCGGGCGATCTGCTGCGGGCGTTGCGCGCCACGACCGTCAATTACACGCCCCCGCCGGACGCCTGCGCCAGTTATCAGGCTTTGTACCAGGCTCTGGCGGGTTTCGAGGCCGATCTGCATCAGCACATTCACCTGGAGAACAATCTACTCTTTCCGCGCGCAATCGAGATGGAGGAGAAAGCTGCGCCGGAGTTGCGGGGCTCGGCTGATCCGCCCGGCAATCATCGCTGCTTCGGCCATTGAGCGGCTGCGCAATTTTCCGCGCCGCGCTGCGCAATAATTCGCAACCTGGCGATGGCGCGCGCTCAAATTCAACTGGATCGGCGACGGCACGTTCGTTGCAAGGTTGTTGTTCGCTTGGACGCTCAATCCGTTGAGGAGGGGAAAAGTGATGGACATCAACGCCGTCGCCACAATCGCGCGGCAGGAGCTTGTCATCAACATACGAAACAGGTGGACGGCGATCTTCGCCGTGGTCTTCGGCGGTCTGGCTCTGGCCATCTCCTATTTCGGCATGCTGACGGCGGGCGCGATCGGATTTCAGAGCTTCGCTCGCACGTCGGCGAGTTTGCTCAACCTGACGCTTTACGTCGTGCCGCTACTCTCGCTGATGATGGGCGCGTTGAGCTTCACCAGCGAGAAGAGCCTGAACGAGATGTTGTTCGCACAGCCCGTCACACGCGCGGAGATACTGTTGGGCAAGCTCGCCGGCTTGTTCGCCTCGATCCTAATCGCGACGCTCGTCGGTTTCGGATTGGCCGGCGGCGTCATCGCATTGAAGACGGGAGCGAGTGGCGCGCTGCGCTACCAGGCGTTCGTGGCGTTGTCGTTGGCGCTGTCGCTCGTCTTTTTGACGATCTCGGCTCTGGTGGCCTCGGTGTGCCAGCGGAAGACGAAGGCGTTCGGCGCGATGATTTTTCTGTGGTTCTTCTTCACGCTGTTTTACGACCTGATAGTGATCGGCGCGACGTTCCTGTTGAAGGAGCGCGCCGCCAACACGTTCATCTTCGCCTCGCTCTTCGGGAATCCCGTGGATATGGCGCGCGTGGCCTGTTTGATGATTCTGGACGGCAAAGAAGTCTTCGGGGCGGCGGGCGCGGCGCTCGTGAAATTTATGGGCGGCGAACGCGCGAGCCTGTTGTTATTGCTCGGCGGGCTGGTCGTCTGGATCGTCATCCCATTTCTGTTAGCGCAAAGGTCACTCAAGAACCAGGACATTTGACTCCGGAGTCAGCGCCGATAGCGGCGCCGAGCGGGCGCACATCAAGAGGTCCGCTCGTCATCGCTATCGGCGTTGATCAAAATTATGAAGCGATGGTTTCCGCCAGCGGGTATCGCAATCGCCGCCGTCGCGGTTTGCGGCCTTGTGGCCATGTCGTGGCGGTACAAACTTGAACGCGCGGAAAAGGTTCATTTTGAGCGCAGAGAGACCGAGCTTGTCATTACCAATCTCGCGCGCGTCCCCGTTCGACTTTACAGAGCCGGAAAGATTTCCGGCGACGCTCAGCCAGTAGTTCCGTTCGACGGAGAGCGAATCTGGTTGCCGGCAGGCGATTACTTTCTGAAGGCGAGCTATCGGTCAAGAGAGGTTTTCTACCCGGTTCCAATCGCCGGTTATCACCGTGGCCCAGACGCCAATGGTTCATTTGCCGTCACAATCCGTACGTTGACTGATGAGGACCCGCCTTCGACCTCAACGATCCGGGACAATTGGGCGTTGGTTACGAGCGGGAATTTTCTCTTCGGCGACCGCCAGAACCCGCGCGAGCCGCATTACGTATGGCTACCCACATTCTTCATCGCCAGATTTGAAGTGACGAACGCGGGGTTCGCAGAGTTCCTGAGCGACGCGCGCGGTCACGCCGGCGATTCAAATTGGACCGCCGCAGGCCGCGCCTGGAAGGCCACGAACCTCTCAAAGACATCCGCGGTGCTCAAACCTGCGGACGCCGAATTCAAACGCTTCGGACAGCCGGATCATCCCGTGACCGGGGTGACGTGGTTCGAGGCGCAGGCCTATTGCGGTTGGCTCACGAAAAAGTTCGGGCGGGGCCGATGGCTTTTTTCATTGCCTTCAGAGGCAGAATGGGAGAAGGCGGCGCGCGGGCCTGACGGCTTCGATTTCGCGCTCAGCCGCTCGCTTAGCGACGCCGAGATCAATCTCTACAACTGGAAGAAGAATCCGGGCGCTGAGATCACCGTCGTCGGCGCCGGAGCGTCGCAAGCGAGCTATCAACCGAATCGCTACGGCATTTATCACCTCTCCGGCAATGTCGTCGAGTGGACAAGTTCGGTCGCGCGACCGTTCAACCGCGACCGGCCTTATGTTGACGCCGAGAGGAACCGAGAGGACGTTAATGAGGCCCGCGTCGCGCGCGGAGGCTCGTGGTACAGCGCAAGCATCGCGCTGCTTTACATCCCATACCGAGATTCGTTTCAGCCCGAAGTCAGCAATCACGACCTGGGCTTCAGAATTGTCGCCAGGCCGTTGCCGTGACCGGCGACTTCGTAAATTTTCGCAACCCGCTGCGCAAAATTCCTCAACGTCGCGCGGCGCATCGGGCGGCCCTCTCTTCCAAACAAAATTTGCAGCGGTGATGACTTAAGTCATATCTGATTGCTTAACAAGGCTCTAAATTCACTATCGCGGTTCACAGGCAAGCCGGTTCGGCGACTGATCCCAAGTTGTGGTTCAGTCTTTGCTCTTCGCGTAAGGCATCCAAAAGATCTGAAACGAAGGTCTGAGATTATGGGCGACTTCAAGTACAAGACAATCATCCCGGACGTCGAATTCTGGAAAGGTATGGTTCCCTGCCAGGCGGCGTGCCCGGTCAACACCGATGCGGGGCGTTACGTGCAATTGATCGCGCAGGGACGCTACGAGGACGCCTACTTTGTGGCGCGCTCCCCGAACCCACTGGCCTCGGTTTGCGGGCGCATCTGCGCCGCGCCATGCGAAGACCGCTGTCGCAGGGGAAAGATCGATCGCCCCGTCAGCATCCGCGCCTTGAAGCGATTCGTGACCGAACGCTACGGCGTCGAATCAATCGCGCCCGACACGCAGGACGAGTTGATCGACGGCGTTTCGGATCAGGGCAACAAGGTTCGCGGCCATCTGCCGATCCTGCAAGCGAGTCGCAAGAACGTGGCGCGCGGGGAGCGGGTGGCCGTCATCGGCGCAGGCCCGGCCGGGCTGGCCTGCGCGCACGACCTGGCGCTGATGGGTTATCGGGTGACGATCTTCGAGGCGACCGATCAGGCTGGCGGAATGATGTTTCACGGCATCCCGGAGTTCCGCCTTTCGCGCGCGGTCATCGACAAGGAGATTGCCAAGATAGAACAACTCGGCATCGAGATTCTCTACAACACTCCGCTCACCGCCGGGTACGGATTGAAGGAGTTGCGTGACGAAGACTACCAGGCGGTCTTTCTGAGCATCGGCGTGCAGAAAGGGCGCGATCTAAAGATCGAAGGCGCGGAACTCGACGGCGTGATCAAGGCCGTTGATTATCTGATCAATATCAACAACGGTTATCGCGTCAATCTGGGCAAGAAGGTCCTGGTCATCGGCGGCGGCTTCGTCGCGTTCGACGCCGCGCGAATGGCTCTGCGCGCGGGATTGGAAGAGGCCGGGGCAAATGGTCACGCTGAAAACGCCGACGCCGGCGAGATGAAAGCCGCGCTCGACGTGGCGCGCGCGGCGATCCGCGCCGGCGCGACCGAAGTCCATATGGTCAGCCTCGAATCCTTCGACGAGATGCCCGTGATGCGAACCACTCAGGGCCGCGAAGAATTCGAGGAGGCCGGGCGCGAAGGCGTGATCTTCCACCCGCAGCGCAGCGCCAAACGATTCATTAATAGTGGCGGGGGCGCCGGGCGCGTCAGCGCGGCTGAATTCATCGGCGTCAAACGAACCTATGACGAATACGGGCGCTTCGACCCGCAATTCGACCCTGAGGTGAGCGAAACGCTAGAAGCCGATTCGGTGATTCTGGCCATCGGCCAACAGGCCGATCTCTCGTTTCTCAAACCCGAAGACAATGTCGAGTTGACGCCGCAGGGCGTGATCAAAGTTGATCGTAGCACGCTTGCGACCTCGGCGCCCGGACTGTTCGCTGGCGGCGACGTGGCGTTCGGCCCGCGCAACCTGATCGAAGCCGTGGCCAACGGCAAACGCGCGGCGCTCTCGATTGACGATTACCTGCGCGGCGCGGCGGTCGAGCGGGTCTTCAATCTCTCGGTCGAAAAACTTCCCACTCGCAATTATCGGATGCCCGAAGATTACGAGAAGCTGCGCAGGCAGGCTCCGCCGACGATCTCGCTCGACCGCCGCACGGGCATCTCGGAAGTCGAGGCCGGTTACGACGAAGAACAGGCGCGACTGCAGGCCGAACGCTGTCTCTCGTGCCACATCCAGACGATCTACGACCCGGCGAAGTGCGTGATGTGCAACCGCTGCGTGGACGTCTGCCCGGAGTATTGCTTGAAGCTCGTTCCGCTCGACGATCTCGACCTCGACCCTGACGATAAACAGCGCGTCATCGAATCCGCGGGCGTTGAGATCGAGTTCGGAACTCCGCTCTCGGCAATGATCAAAGACGACGAAAAATGCATCCGCTGCGGGCTGTGCGCGATTCGCTGCCCGACGGACGCGATGACGATGGAGGTCTTCTACTATGAGGAACAGGAAATCGCTGCTTGAGAGATTTCGCGGGAAAACCGAAACCGAGCAAGAGCGATTGAATCGGATCAAGGCTGAGATTCTGGCCGAAGACGCTGATACACCGTCCGGCAAAACCTCGCGCCGCTCGTTCCTGTCGAAGCTGGGCATCGGCGCGACGCTCGCCGCCATCGCCGGCCAGACATACGCCTTCCTGCGCTCGCTCAAACCGAACGTGCTTTACGAAGAGCCGCGGCGGTTCAAAGTCGGCGCGCCCGATCAGTTCGGAGAGGGTGGAAAATTCCTCGAGGACAAACGCCTCTTCGTCTTCCGCCAGGGCAAGACCTTTTACGCGATCTCGGCTTCATGCACGCATCTAGGCTGCACGGTCAAGATGCAGAAGCTGAACCAGCCGAAGAAGGTCAAAGCCCGCGGGCGCGAACTCGAGGAGCAGCACGAATTCCATTGTCCGTGTCACGGCTCGAAGTACTACGGCGACGGCACGAATTACGCCGGCCCCGCGCCGCGTCCGCTAGATTATTTCAAATTGGAAGTCTCGCCGGACGACGGGCAACTCATCGTTGATATGTCGCAGCGCGTGGGTCAGGACTTCAGACTGACGGTTTAGTAAACCGAGACGCGCCCGGCGCGCGCGCTGAGGAGGAGATATGAATGCAACTCATATACATCTGTTTTTGAATCACATTCCGCTGATAAGCGCGGCGGTGGCTATTTTGCTGATTGCCATTGGCGTCGTGAAGAAGAGCGCCGAATTAAAGAAGGCGAGTCTTTGGATATTCGTGGTCGCCGCTCTGATCACGATCCCCGTTTATCTCACAGGCGAGCCCGCCGAAGGGACTGTCGAACATCTGCCCGGCGTCGCGGAGCCAATCATCGAGCAACACGAGCGTGCGGCGCTCTTCTCGCTAATCGCGATTGAAATCCTGGGCGTTGTTTCGCTGGCCGCGCTATTCGCCTCCCGGCGCTCAACCGACCTGTCGAAGCCGTTCGTCGCGGCCGTGCTGGGATTATCGATCACCGCGGGGGGCTTGATGGCCTGGACCGCCAATTTGGGCGGCCAGATAAGGCACACGGAGATTCGGTCGGGCGCCATTGCCGGTTCAACCTCAACTGGGGGAGAAGAGGCCGGAGAACACCAAGCGGCGCCGAAAAAAGAGAAGAAGGGCGAAGACGAGTGAGACTTCAGTCGTCGGCCGTCACAGGCCATTTATCACTTTGAGGGATTAACTCATGGCGACGAAACGAACAACCTGGGAAAAAATCACGTGGACGTGGCGGCCCGCGAGCGAGCGTGAAGCCGGCGATTCAATCGTCCGCAACTTCCTGCTGCACTGGTTTCCAGCGAAGGTCGCGCGAGAGAGCCTCTCGTGGGGCTACTCGTTCTGGCTCGGAACCATCACCGCCGTTCTGTTCTTCATCCTGACGATCACCGGCGTCGTCCTGATGTTTTTGTACGTGCCGTCGGTCGAGCGCGCTTATCTGTCGGTGAAGGATCTGGAGTATACGGTCTCGTTCGGATGGTTTCTCCGCGGACTGCATCGCATTTCGGCGCACCTGATGGTGGCCGTGGTCTTTCTCCACATGGTTCGCGTGTTCCTGACGGGAGCCTACAAAAACGGGGCGGCTGTCAATCAGAACCGCCCGCTCAACTGGATCGTCGGCGTCGTGCTGCTGCTGGCGACGTTGTTACTCTCGTTCACGGGTTATTTGCTGCCGTGGGATCAACTGGCTTTCTGGGCGATCACCGTCGGAACGAACATCGCCAGCGCCGCTCCGCTCGTTGGCGATGCGATCCGCTTCATCCTGCTCGGTGGCAACACGATTGAACAGGGCACGTTGATACGGTTTTACGTGCTGCATTGTTTCTTCCTGCCGCTGCTCGTGATCGTTTTGTTTTCTTACCACATGTGGCGAGTGAGGAAGGACGGCGGGCTGGCGTGCGTCGATCGGCTCGCGCTCGGACAGAAGCGCGAAAAGTCCCCGCCGATCAAGGCCAAGACTTATTCATTGCTCGGCGTCACCAGCGGCATGACCGTCCACGTCGAGACGTCGCTCGTTGACGAAGACAAACATACGGTTCAGTCGTCACCCAATCTGACGCGGCGGTTGGCGCTCGTGGCGATGCTGACAACGGCGGTCGCTTCAGTTCTGACGCTCGTCTTTCGCGCTCCGCTCGAAGAGGCCGCCAATCCGGCGGTCACGCCCAACCCGGCCAAAGCCCCGTGGTACTTCCTGTGGCTGCAGGAACTGGTCACCGACACGACGTTCACCATCGCCGGGCTCACGATCAATGGCGCGCTCGTCGGCGGGATCGTCATTCCGGGACTGCTAATCGCGGCCGCGCTCGTCTGGCCTTATTTCGACAAGAGCACGATTCGTTCGGTCGGCGTGTGGTTTGCGAAGGAGCGCCGCAAACAGAATCTGATATTTCTGCTGATCGTGTTGGCGATATTGATCCTGACCGTGATCGGCACGTATCTGCGAGGGCCTTACTGGAATTTTTACTGGCCGTGGGAGAGCTGGCCTGAGGCGCCGCGCAAGTTTTAACCGTATAGGCGCCGCGAGCGGTGGCGAGCGTAACTTATCGAGCAAGCCTCGCTCGCTACCGCTCGCGGTACTGATTCGAGGAGATCGCTGTGTACAGCAAAGACGCAATCAAAATTTACACGCTCGGCGCGGTGATGTTGTTTGTCACGGGTTTTGTCTTCTGGGATCACACCGCGCCCGAATGGCAAGGCTATCAGCGCGATTTCCGCGCGATGGTGGCGAAAAAGTTCGGAGCGGCGCGCGCCGAACAAGTCCCCGAAGGCTTGCAGCAGGTCTGGGCGAAAGACCTCGGACGCGTTGATCGCTGCGTAACTTGTCATCAGGGCGTCGAGTGGAAAGGATTGGAAGGCGCGCCAAATCCGTTCAAATCGCACCCGCAGGAGATTTTGAAATCGCACCCGATCAACCAATTCGGTTGCACGGCCTGCCACGGCGGCCAGGGTTATGCGACCGATGTGGACGCGGCTCACGGGCGCGTCGAGCATTGGGAGGAACCAGTGCTCGGCAAACGGCTGAGCGACCTTTACCTGGTCAAGGTCCGCAAGGCGCTGATGCAGATCAACTGCAATAGTTGCCACCGCTACGACCGCGAGACCAAAGGCGCCGATTTCATCAACGAGGCGAAGAAGATCGTGCAGGAGAAGAACTGTCGCGCTTGCCACACCATCAACGGTCGCGGCGGCGTGATCGGGCCTGACCTGACTTTCGAAGGGGAAAAATCGCCGGAGCAATACGATTACGGAAGAGTTTCGGGAGTGAAGTCTGAGTTCGCATGGCACGTCGCGCATTTCCAGAAACCGAAAGCGATGTCGCCCGACACGGTCATGCCCGATTTCAACTTCTCCAGCCGCGAAGCGCAGGCGCTTTCGCTGCTAGTTATGAGCTGGAAGCGAACCAAAATACCAACACGTTACATCCCTGGCGCGACTCCGAAAGATCTGCCGACCGAGGCCGAGCTTGAGAAAGAGCGCCAGATGATGGCTGGCGAGGGCGCGTTTTTCGTTAAGAAAGGTTGTTTCATATGCCATTCGGTTAATTCGCTCGGCATAGACACTGCGGCGAAGATCGGCCCTGACCTTTCGGACGCCATCACTGACGTGCAGAGCCGCTTCGGGCGCACACTCGAAGACTTTCTGAAGAACCCGACCGGGACGATGAGCGTCGTGCTCTCCACTCAGATTCAATTGACCGACGAAGAGAAGCGAGAGGCGGTTGAGAAGCTGAAGACCGCGTATCAGCGGAAGCAGGAGCAGCAGGCTCAGGCTCAAAAGGGCGCTCAGCAGGGTTTGCAGAAAATTGAGCAGAAGGCCCAGCCGAAGAGGTAGGTAGAAGACCGCTCGAAGGATTTTTGAACAATCTTACAGGCGCGACGAGCGTCGTGCTGATGACCAGAATTCCTCTGATTGATGAGGAAAAGAGATAAGCGATTGAGACATTGAAGATCGCTTATCAACGCAAGCTTGAGCGGCAAGCTCAGAATCCGAAGTAAGACAAATTCCCCGAAAGGGAGGATGATCATGAAAAGCATTTATACGAATTTCGATAAAACCAGCTTGAAATGGTTCGGCGCCGGCGCATTGCTCGTCGCGCTGTTAGCGTTCGCTCTGGTGAGCTGTAGCCGCTCGCCTTCGACCGCCGAACTGGGCGGGACGGCGGAAGCGGCGGTGGAGACATACGTCGCGCCGGGCGACACCGATGAATTTTATCTGTTCTATTCCGGCGGCCATTCCGGAAACGTTTACGTAGCGGGCGTGCCCTCGATGCGCCACATCTCGACGATCCCGGTCTTCGCGCCCTATCCGGCCACCGGCTACGGCTTCGACGAAGAGTCGAAGAAGATGCTCGGCGGTTACACCTGGGGCGACGTGCATCACCCGGCGATCAGCGAGACCAAAGGCGATTACGACGGCCGCTGGCTCTTTGTCAACGACAACTCGAACAACCGCGTCGCGCGGATTGACCTGCGCGACTTCAAAGTCAAACAGATCCTTGGGCCGGTCCCGAACGTCTCCGGTTTTCACGGCGGATCGTTCGTAACGCCGAACACCGAATACATCCTGGCCGCGTCGCGCTTCTCCGTGCCGCTGCCGAAAGGCACGTACGCGCCGATTGAAGAGTACGCGACGAAGTACAACGGCGTGGTCTCGGGCGTCAAGGTCGATCCGAAATCGGGTGAGTTGAGCGTAGGCTTCCAGATCCTCACCCCCCCCTTCAACTGGGACCTGGGCGACGCAGGCAAGGGACCGAGCGAAGGTTGGGCGTTCTGGACCTGCTACAACTCCGAGCGCGCCACCGGCAAACTCGAAGTCACTTCGACGCAGAAGGACCGCGACTACATTGCCGCCGTGAACTGGAAGGAGGCCGAGAAGGCCATCAACGGAGGCAAGTTCAAGACGATCAGCGGCGTCAAGGTCATTGACCCGAAAGAGACGCCCGGCGTGATCTATCTGATCCCGTGCAGCAAGTCGCCGCACGGCGTTGATGTCAGCCCCGACGGCAAATACATCATCGGTAGCGGTAAGCTGCAATCCATCACCACGGCGTTCAACTTCGAGAAGATGATGACCGCCATTCAGAATAAAGATTTCACGGGCAATGAGGACGGCATCCCGGTCTTGAACTACGACAAGGTGAAAGACGCCGAAGTCAACGTCGGCCTTGGCCCATTGCACACACAGTTCGACGACCAGGGTTACGCTTACACCAGCCTCTTTGTCGAAAGCGCGGTGGCGAAATGGAAGCTAGGTAGTTGGGAAGTAGTGGACAAAATCCCGATCACTTACAACATCGGCCACCTTTGCACTGCTGAAGGCGACACAATGCACCCCGCCGGCAAATATCTCGTCGCGCTGAACAAGCTCTCGCACGGGCGCCATCTGAACGTCGGCCCGGCGCAGCCCGAAAGCTCGCAACTGATCAACATCAGCGGCGAGAAGATGAAACTGATTTACGACGCTTTCACGGAGCCCGAGCCGCATTACGCCCAGATAATCAAGGCCGATAAGATCAAACCGATTGAGGTCTACGCGAAAGACGAGAACAAGAATCCGAACGCCATCTGGGATGTGAAAGACGCCAAGGTCGAGCGCAGCGGTAATAACGTAACGGTGAAGCTGGTGGCGGTGCGAAGCTCGTTCGAGCCGAACAAGATCGAGGTCAATCAGGGCGACGTGGTGACCATCCACATCACCAACATCGAACAGACCACCGACGAGCTGCACGGATTCGGTCTCAACGAATACAACATCAACGTGGTGATCGATCCTGGCGAGACCAAGACGATCAGGTTCGTGGCTGACAAAACGGGAGTCTTCCCCTACTACTGCACCAACTTCTGTTCGGCATTGCACCAGGAGATGCAAGGGTACCTGCTGGTCAAAGGCGGCGGAGTAGTGGCCAAAGCCAAGTAGCGGGAAATGGGCGCCCCGCTAAGGGGAATGCGAGCGCAATGGCGTTCAGTCACTACGTCAGTCGTTGTCTTAACGCCATTGCGCTCGCGCTTCCCGTAAGAACGGCGCCGCCGATTCAATGAGGTGATTTATGACTACCGCGCGACACTCAGCGCCGACCGCCGGCGCGACTGAAGGCGCAACTACCGAGGAGCGCGCAATGAAAAACTGGTTGGACAAGGCGAACTCATTCTTCGATCTACCGCTGACGCTTAGGAGCCGCGTGATGATCCTTGTGGCTGTCATCGCGCTGATTCCGGCGTTCCTGTTTCCGCTCTGGAATATGACGTTCACGTCGAACCAGTATCTGGACGGGCTGACGCTCAACATCCACTCGCACAAGCTCGAAGGAGGCAAGACGCCGGCGCGCGACGACCTGCGCGAGATCAACTCGCTCAACCATTACATCGGCATGCGCCCGCTGCTCGAGAGCGATTTCAGCGAATTCGTCTGGATTCCTTTCGTCATCGGCGCGCTGGGCGTGCTGGCGCTGCGCGCGATGGTTATCGGCAAGATGTCGAACCTGGTCGATGTCTTCGTGATCTTCTCCTACTTCGGCCTGTTCTCGTTCTGGAGCTTTTACAACAGGCTCTACGCCTACGGCCACAACCTCGACCCGACGGCGGCGATCAAAGTGGCGCCGTTCACGCCGCCGCTCCTCGGCAGGCAGGTGGTGGGAAATTTCACGGTGACAAGCTCTCCGGGGGTGGCGTCGTTTGCGCTCCTCGCGTTCGCGTTGTTGTTGCTGGCGGCGATATTTCTGTCGAGAAGGGCCAGTCAGGAGGCGTAGTGATGCGGCGGTTCAAGGGCAACACTTGGTTGTTAGTCGTGACGCTCTCAACTTTGTGGGGCGTCGCGTATGCTGATGCGCTGACTGTCGGCCCGCCGCCCGCGCGCTTTCAAACGCTCCAATCGGCCATCGCCGCGGCGAAACCGGGCGATACGATTCGAGTTCAACCAGGCGTCTACACCGGCCAGCTCATTCTCGATAAACGGCTCGCGATCGAAGGCGTCGGCAAATCCGTGTTGCGCGGCGAGGGGCGAGGCAGCGTTGTGATCGTGACCGCCGATCGTTGCTCGCTTCGCGGCTTCGTGATCGAACACGGCGGCGGCGACTTGCAGGCCGAAGATTCCGGTCTGTTGCTCAAATCGAACGAGAACATGGTCGCCGGCAACGAACTGCGCGATGTGCTCTATGGCATCTACCTTTACCACTCACAGCGGAACACGATCCGTGGGAACACGGTCCGCGGGCGGCGCGAACTCGAAGTCGGCTCGCGCGGCGCTGGCTTGCACCTGTGGAATTCGCCCGACAACACGATCGAAGAGAACACAATCACCGACGCGCGCGACGGGATGTACATTCAAAGCAGCCCTGGTAACAAAATCCGCCGCAATCGCGTCTTCGGCGTCCGCTACGGCCTGCATTACATGAGTTCGGACGCGAACAAATTCGAGGAAAACGTCTTTTCGGACAACGTGGCGGGCGCGGCGATCATGTATTCGCGCAAGATAGAGCTTCGCCGCAACGCATTCGTCCACAATCGCGGCTTCAGCTCGTTCGGCGTTCTCTTTCAGGATTGCGAAGAGAACGTGGCCGAAGAGAACTTCATCATTGACAACGCGACCGGCGTCTTCGCCGAAGCTTTGCGCAAAAGCGTCTTTCGTCGCAACGTGATCGCCGAGAACGATCTGGCGCTCGAAATCTTCAGCAGTTGCGCGCAGAATCTGTTCGTCGAAAACAACTTCGTCGAGAATCTCAGCCCGCTGCGGTTGATCGGCAAGCGCAGCGACACGCGCTGGCAGGAGGGCGGGCGCGGAAATTACTGGAGCGATTATCGCGGCTACGATCTGGATGGCGACGGCGTGGGCGACGTGGCACACAAGGTCCAGAACGTCTTTGAATATCTCGAGGGTAATTATCCCCGGTTGCGGCTCTACCTGAGCAGCCCCGCCGCGCAGGCGTTGGCCGCGTCGGAACAAACCTTTCCGATCATCAAAGGCTCGCCGGAGAAAGACGGGGCGCCTTTGATGAAGCCGATCGCTCTTCATTTTCCTCTCGAAAAGCCCGGGCCGGCCGCTCCCTCTCAAACCATCTTCGCCCTGCTTTCATTCTCACTCGCTGGCACGGCCATTGCTGCGATGTGGCGCGGGAGACTTCGATGATCCGAGTAGAGCATCTGATCAAAACATTCGGCGAACACACGGCGATTGATGACGTCTCTTTTGAGATCGAACGCGGCGAAACGTTTGCGCTTCTTGGGCCGAACGGCAGCGGCAAGACGACCACGTTGAAATGCATCGCCGGACTCATCAAACCGTCGAGCGGAAAAATCCTCATTAACGGGTTCGACGTGTGGAAAAATCCCCAGCAGGCGCGGAGCCGGATGAGTTATTTGCCGCAGCGCGTAAGCTTCCCCGACAATCTGACGGCGCGCGAGGTTCTGGAATTTTATCGCCGGTTGCGAAAACTCCCGGCGCGGCGCGTTGACGAAATCTTGAGCGGAGCGCGGTTCGATTTCAACGGATTCACTGACAAAGCGGTCGGCAAATTTTCAGGAGGAATGGTTCAGCGTCTGGGGCTGGCGGTGGCCTGTTTGCCGGAGGCGCCGATTCTGCTGCTCGACGAGCCGACGGTGAGTCTCGACCTTGAGGGCGCGATTCGCTTTCGCGAATTTCTCCTCTCGTTCAAACGCGAAGGTAAGACTATCGTTTTTACCTCGCACACGCTGGCCGACGTCGAACGACTGGCAGACCGCGTGGCGATACTGGTTGACGGGCGGCTGGTCGCGCTCGAATCCGTTGAATCGCTCAAATGCGCAGGCGCTGAAATCTCAAGCTTCGTCACGCGAGAGAAATCCCTCGAAGACATTTACCTTCATTACATCAATGGACAAAATGCCGTCTGCGAAAATTCAAAGTGATCCGAAGCGGCTCTGCGTCGCCCTGCTGCTCGGCGCGCTATGGCTGGCGGGTTGCGGCAACCCGAAATTCGAGCCTGTGGAGATTGCGGCGGAAGATATGTGCGGGTTCTGCAAGATGGCGATCTCTGAAAAACAGTACGCCGCCGAGTTTCTTAACCAGGGCGGCGACGCGTTCAAGTTCGACGACATCGGCTGCATGGCGAATCAGTTGAAGACGAGACAGAACCGCCGTGACATCGCCGCTTTCTTTGTGGTGGATTATGACTCGCGGGAATGGGTCAACGCCGAACAGGCTTATTTCGTCAGATCCGAGGAATTCAAAACGCCGATGAGTGGCCGCGTCGTCGCATTCAAAGACAGGTCGAAGGCTGACGAGGCGGCGGCGAAGTATCATGGCAATTTGCTCGGCTTCGGCGAGGTGTTCGGCGAAGCTGGCAAATAACAAGATGAGTAAGCGAACTTTGCAGAGTCTGGTTCTTGGAGTCTTGATCGGCGCGGCGGTAGGAGTCTGCGTCTATACTATGCCGCTCCTGACTCAAGCGATGACCCGTTGAATACGAGCACGATCTTGCCTGTCACGCCTCCCTTCCCGAGCAACTCGTGCGCGTGTCTCGCCTCGGCAAGAGGAAATCGCTGCGCGATTAGCGGCTTGATCTTTTGTTGTTGAAGGAGGTCAAACAAGGCGATCAAATCCTGTCGAAACAATGCCGGTCTCAGCCGTTTGAGCCACTGGATGCTGTAGGGGACCACCCGTTTCCGGCCCGGGAGAAGCCAGCCCCCGGCAATGTACAACCCGAAGATGGCGATTCCGTGAAAGCGATGACGACGACCTGAACGACCTGAAGCCAATCGCCCCCGACGTAGCGAGGAAGTAAGGCCATAGGCCACGACCCTCCCGCCAGGACGGAGAGCCTTGCGGGAACGCCAGATGTGGGTACCACCGATGCCGTCAAAGACGACGTCCACGCCCTCGCTCGTGAGACGGTGAATTTCTTCCACGAACTCTTGATGCTGGTAATCAATCGGGATACCGCCCAGGTCGGAAACGGCGGACGCCCCTCGCGATGAACAGGTACCGTACATCTCCAGCCCGGCGAGGCGCCCAAGCTGCAAGAGTGCGGAACCGACCCCGCCTGCCGCGCCGTGAATCAACGCGCGCTGGCCCGGTCTGACGTGAGCGGAATGATACAGCATCTGGTACGCCGTGACGTAGTTCAACACCAGGCTGACCGCCTCGGCGGCGTCCAATCCGGATGGCACTGGAACGAGTTCACGTTGCGGCAGGCAGACGAACTCCGAGTACGCGCCGGTGATCGGCAGTGCGGCGACTGTCTGGCCTGGCTCGATTCCAGAGATACCATCGCCGAGCCGATCCACCACGCCAACTAGATCCCACCCCGGCGTGAAGGGCAGAGGGGGCGTCTCGGGATGAACGCCCTCGCGCATCAGCAGGTCGGGCAAGGAGACACCTGCGGCCAGTACTCTCACCCGCACTTCACCATCCTTCGGCTCCGGGCGCTCTTCATCAACCTCCCGAAGCTCATCGGGCCCGCCGTAGTGAGTGACGATGATGCGCGTGTGTCTCATGGACCTCTTCCTCCCTCGCCGGGCGCTCCAGCTTGTGCGGCGTAACGCCGCGCTTGCGGCCGACGCGACAAAGCCGCGTCGGCTGCAAGCGCTTGTTGGACGGCAAATTGCCTATTTTGCTATTACACGTCTGGGTTTATCTCATCTCTGATACTGAAAGGCGGCGCATCATCGCGCGCCGCTTCGACTGATGCGCATCCATGCGCTCCAGGATTCCGTTTAGGAAGCGTACGGTCTCTACGATGTAAGGCCCTTTGTTCAGCATCACGCATTCGGCGCGGCCGCTCATCACGGCGTCGGAGACCTCGGCGCGCGAGGGGGCGCCTTTGGTGGCCATGCCCTCGAGGACTTGCGTGGCCCAGATGACAGGCGCGTGGGCCGCCTCGCAGAGCCAGAGAATCTCTTCCTGGACTTCGGCCAACCGCTCGAACCCGACCTCCACTCCCAGGTCGCCGCGCGCCACCATAACCCCGACCGGCGGCGCGCAGAGGCTGGCCAGAAGCAGTTGGGGGAGATTTTCGAAGGCTTTACGGGTCTCGATTTTGAGAATGACGCCGACGTGCTTTGCGCCCAGCCTTGCTAAGTGTTCCTGCAACGAAAAAACGTCTTCGGGCGTGCGAACGAACGAGAGTCCGATCATGTCGGCGTATTGAATGACGAATTTCAAATCCTCCAGGTCTTTGCTCATCAATGCCGGGACGTTCAAATCGGTGTCGGGAAGATTGATGCCCTTCTCGGCGCGCAGCCTGCCCCCCTTCAAATTGGTGTGGGTGATCCGAACCGTAATGATCTCGCCGTCGTTATCGAGCGCCATGCCGCCGATCTTGCCATCGTCGAACCAGACGATGGCGCCCGGCTCGACCGCGTCGAAGGCCTCTTTGAGTATGCAAGGGACGCGCGCCGGTTTGACGACTTGCCCGTTGAAGTCGTGAACGGCCGGTTGGCCCGGTTCGTCGTCGCGCGTCAACAGCAGGAGGTCGCCGACCGCCAATTGCAGCGGCGCGGTCACGTCCGGCAGGTCGCTGAAGCGCGCGCCGCCCAATTGCTCGCCGCGACGATTTAGCGTGACGGCAAGACCCTCTTCGATGTAGGCCGTCTTGGCGATTTCGGCCAACCGCGATTCTCCGGTGCAGGACACGATCCGCAGCTTTCGTTTTTTATCGCGCGCGTCCCTGAACCCCAGCTCATCACCCGGCTCTGCCTTCTGAAGTAATTCGCGTGGCATCAGGAGCGTAGTCTCCGCGCCGCCCGGGCCGTTTTGCGGGATTTCGGCCGGCGTCAACCAAACCTGCGCCGGCGTGACGACTCGGCCGCGAATATCACGCGCGGGCTTGATTCGCAATATGCGCCCCGTCGATTCAATGGCCCCGGTGCGGAGTTTAGGGCCACCTAGGTCGGTCAAGATTTTGCAACTCCGGCCCAGCTCACGCTGCGCCCGCCGCAGATTGTTGACCATGGCCGTCCAGGCGCCCGGGCTGTCGTGCGCGCAATTGATGCGCATCACGTCCATCCCCGCCGCGAGCAGGTCTCGAACCAGCGCGGGATCGGTCGCCGCCTCGCTTGGCATCGTGACCATGATTCGCACCGAGCGCTTGCCGGCAGGCACGCCGAGCAGAGTCTCGGCATGCCGGTTGAGCGACATCTGTCCGGTGTTGAAATCAACCGGCGACTTCGCGTCCGGAGCCCAGTTTTGATCGGCAATGCGATGCAGCGCGAAGAGCACTTCGCTCAACGTGCTAAGCGTGTGCGCCTCCATCCTGCCGAGCGAACTCAGCCCGATTGAGGCGAGGCCAATTTGAAGCTGGCGAATGTCAATTTGTCTGACGGCCAGGTAGTGAAGGAGATTCCGGGAGCTGTCCCGATAGGCGGCGTCAACCTTTTGCAGCGTTTCGCCGTAATTCTGCTCGAGAGCCAGGGCCCGTTCGTACAATTCCTCCACTTGAGGTATCAGCCTCTGGGCTTGGGCGGCTATCTGGTGTTGAGTTGAGGCCATAATTTCTGATCCGTCTCACTTTCTCAGACTTATTGCCCGATTCCCATTCACCTCACCTGCCGCAACGGCTATTACGAGCCAGAAGAACGCCGATCGCCGCTCCCAATCCCATTCCAATTCCGAAAGAGACGCCGAGCGCGCTGAGCGGATGTTGTTTGACTCGACACTCTGCGTCATCAACCAGGTCTTCCGCCGCACGCCGGCTCTGTTTGACGGCGCGCCTTGCCGCGAGGACGCCGTCGTCGACCACATCGGCGACGGCTTCTTTCACACGCTTGACTTCGGCTCCTAACTGATCACGAACTTCTATGGTTTTTTCGAGCATCTCGGTTTGCATTGTCATTCCCTCCCTTAATAGTGAATTCGACGTCTGAAGTAAGAGCAAACCGAATGCCGGGGGAGGGTTTTCGTATCTCCTTCCCTACCACGCCGTTGGCGCCGATATCCGAGCGTTAGAGGGGAAAAGCCCTCCAACGTAAGCGGAATTTTCCGCCAGACATTTCGCAATATTCCACAGTTTGATCTTTCTCTTCCGCCCAAATCCACCACTCAGCGGGGCACACTCATTGCTGAGATAGAAGTGCGGTCGTTCAAACAAGTCGGTACCGCGAGCGGTAGCGAGCGCCGCTCTAATTGCGAATCCACTTGCTACCGCTCGCGGTACTGAATGTGAGCGCGTAAAGGAAGGAAAAATGATTATCAAGTTGCTGATTGTGTTCGGCGTTCTGATCGTCGTCGCGCTAACGGCGTTGGTTATCATCCGGCGGAGGGATGACAAAAGGGTGGAAGGAGTCTGGCAATCGCTCGAAGCGCCATCTACGCATCAATTCTTCACCGAAGACATGGTCTTGGATTTACCGGCTCCGGCCAGGCGTTATCTTTTGCATGCCATCCGGCCCGGAACGCCGCTCGCGTATTCGGTCAGCCTTGAGATGGGCGGAACAATGCGTCTGAAGCTGGGGCAGGAATGGATGCCGATGAAAGCGCGCGAGGTCCTCGCGCCGCCGAAGGGCTTTGTGTGGCGGGCGGAGGTCGGCGGCGGCCTGACGCCCTTCAGCGGAGGCGATCACTATGCGAACGGGAGCGGGCGAGTGCGTTTCTGGCTGTGGGGATTTATTCCGCTGGTTAAGCAGGAAGGGGCGGACGTTTCCAGAGCGGCCCTTGGGCGAATGGTTTGCGAAGCCATCTGGATGCCCTCTTCCCTATTGCCACAACGCGGGGTGAAATGGGAAGCATCGGATGATGAGTCGGCCCGGGCGACGATGAAAATTGGAGAGGAAACGATCACGCTCAATCTCCTAGTGGAACCGGATGGCAGGTTGCGCGAGATCAGGATACTGCGCTGGGGAAACCAGACAGAGGATGGCAGTTTTGGCTACATACCTTTCGGCGGCCGGATACAGGAGGAACGCGCCTTTGGCGGATATACGATCCCGTCGAAGGTCAGTGTCGGTTGGCGCCTCGGCACGGATCGCTACTTCGAGTTCTTTCGGGCGCAGATAGGAAACGCCGACTTCAGGTAGAGCGGGAACCGTTGATTGTTCTTTAGCATTGACTCTACTCAGCCTCCGCAGCATCGGCTTCCGCAAGCGGGTCGCTGTCATAAACGATCACGACCATGCCAATTGTCGCAATCTCACTGAACTCCTGCGACGCGAACATCGGGATGCGAATGCATCCGTGGCTGGCGGGGCGGACCGGGACCGACGGATTGCCGTGGATGGCTATGCCGCCGTAGATGTAATTCGGATAGTAGAGCAACCCGAGCGGGCTTTTTCTCCAGCCTTCGATCTTGCGATAGACTTTGAACCTGCCCGTCGGGGTGATGGCCTGCCGCGTCACGCCGCCTTCGGTAAAAAACTCGCCCGAACCTGATGAGATCGGCAGAATGCGCAGAGGGACGCCGGCGACATCGACGACAAACAAGACCTGCCGGTGAAGATCGATTTCAATGTGCGGGTAACCTGTCTCCAACACCTGTGGTATCTGCGCGACGCGCAGAGCCTCAAGCTCCTCGATGGTCAATACGCCAGTCCGTTCGCGGTCTTCGATCTTTTGAAAGGCGATCAACGCATGACGCAGTGAAACGTCATTCCCCGTAACGTCAACGTTGACCCAATAGCCGAGTTGATCGAGAATCTCTCTGGCCTCCAAAATTTCTTGTTCAGACACGGTCCGCGCCGGTCGTTTCGTTTTGTTGAACGGCGGGTTTTGCTGATTTTTTGATTGCTGGGCGGGTTGCGGATTTTGCAAGACGCCGGCATTCACAAAGACCGATAGCGAGAACGTCGCCGCCAATAAGGCTCGCCCCGCGATTTGAATCAGCCCTTTAATTCGCGATTGTTGAATTTGATTTCTCATACGCCGGAGCAAAGTGCAATTTGAAGGCCATCGAAGAAGAGATCATTTTGCCGAGGATAACCGGGTCCCAACTGGAGAACTCTGCGTGAAATTGCGCAACAGATCGCAGTGAGTGCGCAAAAAGTCGCAACGGCGCCATTCGAACGACTTCAGACTCTTACTCAGACAGCCGCACGCGGGCGTCAATCAGCGAGACGCCTGCGCCCTCCTGATGAACGACCACCGGATTCAAATCCACTTCCGCGATACGCGGCGCGGCTTCGGCGAGCGCCCCGAGCGCGAGGAGCAGACGTTCAAGCGCCGCCAAGTCGGCCGGAGCCGAACCGCGAAAGCCTTGCAGCAAACGCTAGGTGCACGTCTCAAGAATCATTGTGGCGGCGTCGCGATCAGTCATCGGCAACACGCGGAAGACCACGTCGTCGAGCAATTCAACCAGTACCCCGCCAGAACCAAAGGCGACCAGCGGCCCGAACACGGGATCGTTCGTGATTCCTGCGATCACTTCGACGCCGCGCGGGGCCATCGGCGTGACGCTGGCCGCTATGAGAGTGACGCCCTGAGCCGACAATCGCTCCGTGAGGCGCGTGTAGGCCGCCGCCGCTTTTTCGGGCTCGACATTGAGGAACACGCCGCCGACGTCGGATTTGTGGAGAATCGCCGGCTCCGCGACTTTGATCGCCACGGGACGGTCGAACGCGGCGGCGGCGACAGTGGCTTCTTCGGGCGAATGCGCCAATCGAGAGGGCGCGACGACGATGCCCGCCGCGCCTAATAGTCGCGCCACGTCGGTCTGGGAGAGCCATCCGGCGGGATTTTCCGCCAACACTCGATCAAGCGCGTCGCGGTCAATGTCTATCGGGATACGATGGCCCGCGGGAGTTGCCCGCCACGTGCCGTACCGCGCCGCCGCCTTCAAGGCCGCGACGGCGCCTTCAGGAAAGTCATAGGCCGGTACGACTCGATCGCCCGCCGGAATGGTCACGAGGTCGGATTGCGCGTCGGGAAATACCGCCGCGATGGGGCCTCGAAACGGCTCGCGATTGGCGAGCGTTTCGCTCAACACCTTGGCGACTTCCGTCGAGGGCGTGGTGAGCGGCGGAATGAAGATGACGAGCAGCGCGTCCAATTCGGGCTCGTCGAGCATCGCTTCAAGACACGCGCGGTACTCCGCCGGCCCGGCGCTAGCGATCATATCGACCGGATTCGTGACCGATGCGGCGCGTGGCAAGGCGGCGCGTAATCTCGCCTGCGTCGCCTCGCTAAGTTTCGGGACCTCCAATCCCGCCGCCTCGGCCGCATCGACAGCCATGATCGCAGGCCCGCCCGCGTTGGTCAGAATGCCGATCCTATTGCCTGCCGGAATCGGCTGTGTGGCGAGCAGGCGGGCGACGGCGAAGAATTCGGCGAGCGTGTCGACGCGAATGATGCCTGTTTGCGCGAACAGCGCGTCGGCGGCCCGGTCGGAACTCGCTAGCGCCGCCGTGTGGCTCGAAGCCGCGCGAGCGCCTCCCGCCGTGCGGCCCGATTTCACCGCGACAATGGGTTTGCGGCGCGAGACTCGCCGCGCGATTCGTGAGAAGCGGCGCGGATTGCCGAAGCCTTCCAGATAAAGCAGGATGACGTCCGTGGCGTCGTCCGACTCCCAATACTGCAACAAATCGTTGCCGGAAACGTCGGCCTTGTTGCCGACGCTCGCGAAAGACGAGACGCCCAGGCCGAGCTGTCTCGCGCGGTTGACCAGAGCGATGCCGAGCGCGCCGGATTGCGAACTCATGGCGATGTTTCCCGCCGGCGGGTCCATCGGCGTGAAAGCGCCGAGCATGCGCGTGTCGGCCGACGTGTTTACCAGTCCCAGGCAGTTCGGCCCCACGAGGCGCATCCCGTGCGCCCGG
>Ga0137374_10001864_pt1 | contig 24444 bp, 26 predicted proteins | sample SagtaG_20_FD_104811 | JGI IMG/M metagenome (GOLD analysis project Ga0137374, IMG submission 104811) | Vadose zone soil microbial communities from Sagehorn Ranch, Mendocino, California, USA - Sage1_R_100_16 metaG | ecosystem: Environmental > Terrestrial > Soil > Vadose zone | place: USA... | reverse complement strand
GATCTCCCTGGCCGGTGCCAGCGGCAACCGTTGCCGGCCGGGCTCGCCGTGGATGCCGATACCGACCTCAATCTCGTTCTCGGCCAGGTCGAACGTCGGCTTGCCCGCCGCCGGGACGGTGCACGAGGTGAGCGCCATGCCCATGCTGCGGCCGTTGTCGTTGACCGTCTTGGCCAGGTCCGCGACCTCCTGCAGCGACCGGCCCTCTTCCGCCGCCGCGCCGACGATCTTCTCCAGCAGCACGGTGACCCCGACGCCGCGGCGACCGGCCGTGTACAGGCTGTCCTGCACGGCGACATCGTCGTTGGTCACCACCGACAGCACCTCGGTGCCGGCTTCGGCCGCGGCCAGTTCGGCGGCCATCTCGAAGTTCATCACGTCGCCGGTGTAGTTCTTCACGATGTGCAGTACGCCGGCACCCGCGTCGACCTCCTTGGTCGCCGCCATCATCTGGTCCGGCACCGGCGAGGTGAACACCTCACCCGCACACGCCGCATCCAGCATCCCGAGCCCCACGAACCCGCCGTGCATCGGCTCGTGCCCGGACCCGCCACCGGAGATCAGCCCCACCTTCCCCGGCCTCGGTGCGTCCGTGCGATACACGATCCGGTTCTCGTGATCGACCCGCAACCGATCCGGATGCGCTGCCGCCATCCCCCGCAGCGCCTCACTCACAACATCACCAGGTTCGTTGATGAGCTTTTTCATGCCCACCATCTGAGCACACCGAGCCGCCTCTGCGGGAGCCCGTCGTACGACGAAACTGCGCCTGCGGGATCCCGCCGTACGGCGAAAAGGTCAGTCCTTGGGGCGGAGGAGGGGGCGGACGACCTCGCGGGCGTCGTGGATGCGGGACTTGACGGTGCCCAGGGGTGCGCCGACCTCGAGGGCGATCTCCTCGTAGGACAGGCCGTAGACGTCGCGGAGGACCAGCGGCGTGACCATCTGAGGCCGGTCGCGTTCCAGCGTCTCCAGGGCCTCGAGGAGGTCGAGGCGAGTGCCGGCGATGACGCTGGTGGTGCGCGGGTCCGGCTTTTCCATGGTTTGCGGGTTGTGGGCGGCCTGGGCGGTGCGCTTGAGCTTGCGGTACGTCGAGCGGGCCGAGTTCGCCGCGACCGAGTGGACCCAGGTGGAGAAGCTGCTCCGGCCGGAGTACGTGTTGATCTTGGTGGCGATGTTCAGCAAGGCTTCCTGGGCCGCGTCCTCGGCGTCTGCGGAGTACGGCAGGACGCTGCGGCAGATCCGCAGTACGCGCGGATAGACCAGCCGCAGCAGGTCGTCCATCGCGTTCTTGTCGCCGGCCTGGGCCTGCTCGGCCAAGGCCCCGAGGTCGTCGTTCGGGCTGGTGCTCTCGCTCATCTGCGCCTTTGCTGTCATCGGCCCCGGCATGGGACTCCTAGTGATCCATAATGCCCTCTATGGGGGTCCCCAGCAGATTAGGCCGTTACGTCGTGCGACGACGCTTGGGCTCGGGCGGTTTCGCTACGGTATGGCTCGCTCACGACGAGCAACTGGACGCCGAAGTGGCGATCAAGGTGCTCGCGGACAACTGGGCGCACGACGACTCGGTCCGGCGCCGGTTCCTCGAGGAGGGCCGGTTCCTGCGCCGGGTCGAGTCCGAGCACGTGGTCCAGGTCCACGACGTCGGCGAACTCGAGGACGGCCGCCCCTTTCTCGTACTCACGTACGCCGATCGGGGCACGCTGGCCGATCGCCTGAAGAAGGAACCACTGCTGTTGCCGGCGGCGGTCGACGTCGTCGTCCAGGTCGGCCGGGGCCTGCAGGCACTGCACCGCCGGGGTCTGCTGCACCGTGACGTGAAGCCGGCGAACGTCCTGTTCCGCAGCACCGACGACGGCGAGCGCGCCGGACTGTCGGACCTCGGCCTGGGCAAGTCCCTCGACGAGGTGTCGCGCATCACAATGCCCGGCGGGACTCCGTCGTACGTCGCTCCCGAACAGGCGATGGGCGAGCGACTCGACCAGCGCGCGGACCAGTACTCCCTCGGAGCAGTCGCGTACGCCGCTCTGACCGGACGCTCACCACATCAGGTCGACGGACTCGGCGCGGCCGGCCGGGTCGCGGCGGCGCCACCGCCCAGCTCACTCGGGTTCGACCTGCCGGACAAGATCGACGCCGCGATCGTGCGCGCCCTCGACCCGGATCGCGACAAGCGCTGGCCCGACGTCCAGACCTTCACCCGTGAACTGGTCGGCGGCCTCGACGAGACCACGCACGACTTCCTCCCGCAGACTTTCGCCATCCGCGAGACTGTCGTCGCCGCTTCGACTGACACATCGGACGAGTTCGAGAACACCGCCCTCAGTGATGCCAACAAGCCGACCGTCCTCAAAACAGTTGAACCAACTGAGGAGCCGGCTGCCGAGACCGAGGTGGTGCCAGAAGCAGCCAAGCCCCGGAGACGCCGCGGCCGATGGGTCGTGGCCGCCGTACTCGCGCTGATCGTGGGCGGAGGCGGCGGGTTCGCCGGCCAGCGATATCTGGCCGACCGCGAGTTCACGCCGATCTCCCAGGGCGGGATCTCGCTGGAACTCCCACGAGGCTGGGCGAAATCGGTTGCGCAGTCCGAGTGGCAGCCACCGGGCAGCTCCAAGTCGTACCCGGCACTCCGGGTCAGCCGCGACGCCGGCTGGTCGATGAACAGCCTGGGCGTCTTCGTCGGAGTCACCGACGCGAGCGACGTCAAGCTAGCGGTCGGGCCCGGCACCGAGTTCGGCTGCGGTGCCGACGAGCAGCCGACACCCTCCAACGAGAACGGGCACGCGGTGACCGACCGGTTCTCCACCGCCTGTGGTGACGGCCGCAGTATGCTCCTCCAGCGGGTCGTGGACACGGGAACCACCGGCTCGATGCTCGTCCAGGTCCTTGTTCCGGAGAACGACCGCGAACGCGCCCTCGAGATCGCCCGATCGGTGTCCGTCGGCGACTGACGATCGTCCGGCTCGCTGTGAGGAGTGCCTGATGCGTATTCCGATGGAGCGGCTCCGGCCGTCGCCTGCCCTGATCCAGTCCACCCGCCGGCGCTTCTACCGCCTCCGCTCCACCATCTTCCGCACCATCTGGCCCGCCGACTGAACCAGCTCTCGGCTTGCGTCGAAGTATGGTCGCTCCCACCTTGAGCGCCGATCAACCGTTCTGAAGCGCTCCAATGTGGTTGGCCCGCGCACAAGGTCGCTCTCTGGACGGATCGGCGACCCCGAGGGTGGTGCCGATCAGAGCGGGCTGTCGCGTCGTACGACGCTGGTGGTGGCCTCGTCGAGGACGTCCATCAGGGCCTCCTTGTCCTGGGGGAGGCCGGTGGAGCTCATCTCGACGGCGCAGTTGCCGGTGTCGTCGGCCACCCAGCGGACGATGACATAGCGAAGCGTTGCCACCGGCGCCTGCGACTTGGGCGGGACGTAGGTGTAGACGAGTGTGGCGTAGGTGTTGTCCACCGTGCTGGAGATGAGGTTCAGCATCTGATCCGGCGACAGGTGCTGGAGCTGCTCGATCCGCGCGGCCATCGACGCGGACGGCGGCCTGCTGATGGTGAAGCCGGCTTCGATCCGGATCCAGCGCTTACCGGTCGGGTCGGTGAATCGGCCGGTCGTCGGCGGATCCGGCTGAGTCAGGCGCCAGTTCGACGGCACCCGCACCGAGACCTCTGACTTGACCATGTTCTTCACGGTGAACGTGCGGGTCTTGTAGGACAGGTCGGACGCCTCGAGCGCCGGGGAGTTGTCAGGCTTGATCTTGCGCGGAGAGGGACTCGGCGACGGGGTCGGCGAAGGCGTCGACACCTGGGTGTCGCCGAGTGGAGCCGCCGTACCGGACGACGCGGCGGCACGATCGCCCGTCGTCAGCAGGCCGACGCCATAGCCGCCCGCCCCGCCGAGCGCCGTGACAGCCACCAGCCCCGACCCCAGCAGCGCGCGTACAGTCCCCCGACGAGCCACGCCTGCACCTCCCCAGATCACCTACTCCAACAGACACCGTAGCCCGCTGCCGGGTTGCACTGCCCAGGTAACAATTCCTTGCAATCGTCAGTCCTCGGGCGTCGCCGACTTGGCTGCCTGGTCGGCGATGAGGTTGAGGGCCTTGGCGTCCTGGGGGAGACCCGTGACGGACATCTCGACCGTGGCCTGAGAGTCGCCGGCCGTGGCCACCCAGCGGACGATGACGTAGCGGAGGGTCTTGCCGGGGATGAAGGTGTAGGCGATGGTCGAGATCACCCGCTCCCGGCCGTCGATCCCGGTGATCGTGTCGTCGGACTGAGCGACGATCTTGAGGTCGTTCTCGTACGGCTGGCTCGACTTCAGCCCCAGGGTCAGCTTCTCCCGCTGCTGCGTCGTGGTCAGGTCGGTCGCGAACCCGGACTCCACCCGCACGCCTCGCTCGCGCAGCGAGTCGAGGAACTTCACCTCACCGGGCGCTTCCTTGTCGACCTTCTTCTGCCACCCGGCGGGCACCCGCACCGACAACCGCACCGGCGGCAGCGAGTCCTGGTGAACCGTGAACACCTGCGTCCGGAAGTCCAGTTCTTCCGGGTCCAGCCCCTGCACGTTGTTCGGCTCCGGCGTCTTCCGCGGCAGCGGCGGCTGCGCCGTCGTCACATCGCCGAGGGGCTCCGCGTCGCCGGACGCTGTCGGCACCGGGGTTTCCAGGCGGTATCCGAGGAGGTAGCCGGCGGCGGCGCCGAGGAGGGCCAGGAGCAGTAGGCCGCTGACCAGAATCGGACGTCTCACCCGCGCACCGACCTCGGCATGCGGCCCCGCCCGTCGTACCGCGTGATGCAGCCCAGCCCGTCGTACGTCGCCAAGAAACGCAGCCCGTCGTACGGCGTGACGAAGCGCAGCACGGCGTACGGCGTACTGGTCGTCGGAGCGCAGGCGGTGGCGAGCACGGCGATATCTTCTCAGGCCACCCGGGCACCCACCCAAACGGCGGCGAACGCGCTCTCACGCCACCGCTGACTGAATCCTTTCAACGAGGTCTTGACACCCCTTGTGGCCATCCGTAGCGTCCGCGTGGAGAAAGTAACACGAGATCGCGGTTACTTCACATCGACCAGCGGTATTTCAGAGCCGCGGCCGCCCGAGGCTCAGGAGGAGCTCATGGCACTCGATCAGTTCGTCAGTCGGAGGCGTCTCCTGCAGTTGATGGGCGGCGCCGCCGCCGTCGGCACGCTGGCGGCATGTGGCGGCGGCAACGGCAGCTCGTCGTCGTCGAAAGGCCAGCTCAAGGTGATCGGCGTCGGCGACCAGGAGGCCGGCCTGCGCAAGGCGCTGGACGACTACAAGAAGGCGCACTCCGACTTCGACTTCAACCTCTCGTTCGCTCCCGCCGACCAGGTGCAGACCGCCCTCCGAACCCAGCTGGCGGGCGGCAACGCACCCGACATCCACGTGGTCTACCCGGGCAACGGCAGCGCGATGTCGATGGCCCAGTTGAGCAAGGCCAACCTGCTCGCCGACCTCAGCGACCAGTCCTGGACGCAGAAGATCCCGACGGGGTTCAAGGGTGCGTTCCAGAACGACGGCAAGACCTACATCTTCTCGCCCGGCAGCAGCATGCTCGGCGCGATCTACAACAAGAAGGCGTTCGCGACCGCCGGTGTCGAGCCGCCCAAGACCTGGTCGGAGTTGCTCGCCGTCTGCGACAAGCTGAAGAAGAACGGCATCGTCCCGATCGCGCTCGGCGCGCAGACGCCGTGGATCACGCAGCTGATCGACTACGCGCTGGTCCCCGGCACGGTCTACGCCAAGACGCCCGACTTCGACGACAAGATGATCGCCGGCCAGGCCTCGTTCGCCGACTCCGGCTGGGCCGACGCGATGACGAAATACCTGGAACTGCAGAAGAAGGGCTTCTTCAACGACAACCCGAACGGTACGACGTACGAGCAGGCCACCTCGATGGTCGGCACCGGCAAGGCCGCGATGGCCGTGCAGGTGTCCGCCGTGCTGCCGGCCTTCCAAAAGGCGGCTCCGTCGCCCGACGACCTCGGCATGTTCCCGTTCCCGGCCACCGACGTCGAAGCAGACAACTGGATCCCGGGCGGTGTCGTGGTCGGAATCGCGATCAGCGCGAAGAGCAAGAAGGCCGACCAGGCTCGGAAGTTCTTCGAGTACCTCGGTCAGCCGGACACCGTGAACACGTGGGCTCAGGCGGTTGCGTGCGTACCGCTGTACTCCGATGGCGAGCCAAAGGTCGACCCGGTGCTCAAGCCGTTCCTGCCGTACCTGAAGGACAACAAGGCAGTCCCGTTCATGGATCAGCGCTGGCCGAACGCCGAAGTCCAGCCCACCCACTTCGCCGTCGTACAAGAACTCCTCGGCGGCAAGACCACGGTCCAGGGCGCGCTGAAGAAGATGGACGAGGCCTACCGGAAGCCGGCATGACGACTGTCGTTACGTCGGTACGGCGGGATGCGGCGAAGGCATCGCGGCGTCGGGGCGGCGTGGCGCCGCCGTGGTTGTTCGCGGTGCCTGCGCTGATCGTCTATGCGCTGGTGGTGTTGTACCCGGCGCTCTCCGGTGCGGGGTCGGCGTTCACCGACTGGTCGGGCGTCGGCGCGCAGCGCTCGTTCGTCGGGTTGGACAACTTCACGCAGTTGTTCCACGACGACCAGGCGCTCGGCGCCTTGCGCAACACTTTGTTCCTGACCGTCGCGATCGTCGTCGTACAGAACGGGATCGGCCTGCTGCTCGCCCTCGGCGTGCACACCGGCATCAAGAGCCGGATGGCGTTGCGGGTGATCTTCTTCGCGCCAGTCGTGGTCAGCCCGGTGATGGTGTCGTTCCTCTGGAAGTACGTCTACAACCCGGCGCCGGACGCGGGCCTGAACGCCGCGCTGAACGCGATCGGCCTCGGCTCGCTCCGGCAGGACTGGCTTGGTGATCCGTCGCTGGCGATCTGGTCGGTCGCGTTCACGGTGATCTGGCAGTGCGCCGGGTACTCGATGGTGATCTTCCTTGCCGGTCTGGAAGGCGTACCGCAGGAGCTGCACGAGTCCGCGATGGTGGACGGCGCCGGGACGGTCGCGCGGTTCCGGCACATCACGTGGCCGCTGCTCGCGCCCGCGGTGACGATCAACGTGATGCTGTCGACAGTCGGCGGCCTGACGCTGTACACGCAGATCATCGCGATGACGAACGGCGGTCCCGGGTATGCGACGGACACACTGTCGACAGTGCTGTACAAGCAGGCCTTCGTGTACGGGAAGTTCGGGTACAGCACCGCGGTCGCGCTGGTGCTGGCGATCTTCGTCGCGGCGGTGTCGTTCATCCAGATCGGCTACCTGCGCTCGAGGGAGACGACAGCATGAGGACCGGCTATCGTGCCCGCACACTCGTGCGCGAGATCGTCATGATCGCTGTCGCGATCGCGTTTCTGTTTCCGGTCTATGCCCTGGTGACGTTGGCCTTCAAAGATCCATCACAGATCGCGAACAGCCCGCTGTCGCTGCCGAATCCACCGTCTCTCGGAAGCTTTGGTGAGGCCTGGCAGTCGGCGTCGCTCGGGTCGGCACTGATCAACAGCACGTTGATCACCGTGACCAGTGTCGTGGTGTTGATCGTGCTGGGTTCGTTGGCGGCGTACTTCCTGGCTCGTGCGGCGTCCCGACTCAGCTACAGCCTCTACATCCTCTTCCTGGTCGGGCTCATCCTGCCGTTCCAGCTCGGGATGATCCCGCTGTATCAGCTGGTCAACGACCTGGGCCTGCTCGGCACGTACCAGGGGATGATCCTCTTCTACACCGGGATCCAGCTGCCGTTCACGGTGTTCCTCTACACCGGGTTCATCCGCTCGCTGCCGGCCGACTACACCAACGCGGCCTTGATCGACGGAGCCTCGCACCTGCAGGCCTTCGGCTACGTGATCTTCCCACTGCTGCGGCCGATCACCGGCACCGTGCTGATCCTCAACGCGGTGACCATCTGGAACGACTTCTTCACCCCGCTGCTGTACCTCGGCGGCTCCGGTCGAGAGACGGTCCCCGTCCGCGTATTTGCCTTCGTCAACGAATACACCTCCGACTACGGCCTCGTCGCCGCCGGCCTGGTCCTGGCCGCCCTACCCATCCTCGTCCTCTTCCTGATCCTCCAACGCTACGTAATCCGCGGCTTCACCACCGGCCTCAAGGGCTAACGGCGTGTGGCTACTTCTCTTTGCGCGCCTTGCGTGGCGCCTTCGCCGCTGCGGCGGTCGGCGTACCGGTCCGCTCCGGCGCCGGCGTGATCTGGGAAACCCGTTGATGGCTGATGCCGAGAAGTGGCCCGGTGTCACGCACGCTGAACCCACGAACCGTTGTCAGCTTGGTAGCCAGGTCGCGGGTTGCTCGCTCGAGCTCCTGCTCGCGGGCCGCCAGAGCGGCCCGCTCCGCGCGCAGGGCGTTGGCCTGCTCAACGAGCTGGTCGCTGAGGTTGTACGACCAGTCGAGTTCGAGATCAGGCATAGCGGAGTCGGGGAGATCGGCCGCCAGCACGATGACCTCCCGGACATACCGGTCAAGAGCGGTGAGGTTGGAGGCGTAGGTGCTGGCGCCATCCAGCTCGGGGACGTCAGCGAGCCACTGGTTGCCGTCGCGCGTGACCTGAACGCCGTACGCCGTCATCCGTGGAGCCACCCCTTTCCGAGTGCTGGTTCGAGCTGCTTCTCGATCGAGTCGAGGGTTCCGTTCGGTATCTCGCCGCCGTGGACGGGAACCGTTGCGTACGCCGTACGCGGCGACCCGTCCGGCTTCTCGTACACAACCGCATACCGCGCGTGCGAACCGACCTGACGGGTCTTGCTGCCGCCCGCCCTCTCGATCGCCCGGATGACCTCGCGCGCCTTCACGAGTGTAAGTCTAGAGACTAGACAACACAAGCGGCAACTCACTAGACAGAAGTTCCGGCGAGCGGCTGGAGAGGTCGGTGCGCAGTTGGTCGGGTGGCGTGCGGTGGTCTCTCACGTAGACCTCGAAGTTGACGCCATCCCGGAGCGTGTACCCGCCGGCCGGAACGTGCTCGCGCGACCCCATCCACTTTGTGCACGACGTCCGTATGACGATGCCCCGCGCTGTACAGACGTCATGCACAAAGTCGTGGCAGGTCGAAGACCCGGAACCGGCCGTTTGTGGGTGGCGTCGTACGGCGCATGAAGTTGAAGGTTCGGGTTGTGCAGTACCGGGACGAGTGCTGGTACGCCGATATCGACGATGCCGAGGATCGGCAGCCGGACGATCCGTACTGGTACGCCGACGGGTGCCGCTCGCAGGCGGAGGCGATCAGCGTCGCGTGCAACGAACTGGCGGCCCTCGGGCAAACTGTTGCTGCTGGCATCTTTCCGCGCCGGATCAGCGCGGCAACGCGTTAGCTACCGACCGCTATCTCTTGTTGTCTGTCAGTGACTAAGCCTTGTGGATAAAGCGGTTTTGCTGTGGAGAAGGCAACGGATGCGGGTGCCGATGCACGTGCAGTCCGTCTGGTGAGCGGTTGGTTGCCTGCGGCTCGCGGCGGTGGTGTCATGGGTGATCGTCGCCGGAAACTTTACGAAATTTTGGCGTGACGTCCGGCGTGTTAGGTCGTTGATCTGTCAGACAGTTCGCGATAGGCGGATTGCTGGGGAATCCAGAAGGGCCGGCCGTGCACAGATTCAATCCGCCACCCAGTTGGCCAGAACCGCCGAGCGATACCTGGCGCCCACCGCCGGGCTGGGAGCCCGACCCCGAGTGGCCGGACGCACCGGCCGGCTGGGGCTTCTGGGTCGACCGCAACGGTCGCCACGCCTGTGGACCGATCGGCGCCTACGGAGCCGTCGACTGCGGCCGCGTCGAACTCGCCACCGTCGACCCGGCCCTGGTCCTCATGCACTCCTGACAACTCCAGCGCCGGGCGCTCAGCGACTGACAACTCTGGCGCCACCCACAAGCACTCGAACTCCTTCCGGCGCAGGCGCAGTCGGAGGAGCACCCGGCTCCCGCATGCTTCCCAGATGCGGGAGCCGAGCTGTGTCCGGGTTCGGCCGAACGGCAGCGCTACTTATCGGCTTCTGGTGTTATGTTATCAACCTAGATAACACTCGACCTCGGAGGAGCGACGTGGCAGGACCCGCCTGGATCGGCGTCGACCTCGGCACGCAGAGTGTGCGCGCCGTACTGGCCGACGCCGACGGCACTGTCCTCGCCCGGGCCGCCCGTCCGCTGACCAGCCACCGCGACGGCTTACGTCACGAGCAGGATCCACAGACCTGGCTCGACGCCGTGGACGCCACCCTCGCCGAGGTCAGCCAAGGCGAGATCGAAGGCATCGCGATCTGCTCCACCTCCGGCACCTTCCTGCTCACCGACACCGCCGGCCGCCCGGTTACCCCAGCCCTCATGTATGACGACGCCCGCGCAGCCGACTACCGGGATCGAATCGTCGACGCCGACCCCGACCGCTGGGCAACGGCGATGCAACCGACCTGGGCGCTCCCCAAGATGCTCTGGCTCACAGCAGCCGGTCACGACCTCAACCACCACCGGATCGTCCACAGCGCCGACTTCGTCGCGGCCCACCTCGTCGGCCACCCGGTCGCCACCGACACCAGCCACGCCCTCAAAAGCGGCTACGACCTGGTCAACGACACCTGGCCAGAAGCCTTCGAGAAACTCGACCTGCCGACCGAGGCCTTCCCGAACGTCGTCCTCCCCGGCACCGAACTCGGCCGCACGCCGGACAACGTCGCGGTCTACGCCGGGATGACCGACGGCTGCGCCGCCCAGATCGCCGCCGGCGCCCTCACCCCCGGAGCCTGGAACTCCGTCCTCGGTACGACGCTCGTCCTCAAAGGCGTCAGCAAGGACCTCCTCAACGACCCCACCGGCGCCGTCTACAGCCACCGTCACCCCGACGGCGGGTGGCTCCCCGGCGGAGCATCCAGCACCGGCGCCGGCGTACTGACCGAGTTACTCCCCAACGCAGACCTCGGCGCCCTCGACCGCGCGGCCCACGCGCTAGGCCCGACTGACGACGTTATCTATCCCCTCACCAAGACCGGCGAGCGCTTCCCCTTCGTCGCACCCCAAGCCGAACGGTTCACCCTCGGCGACCTGGGAGACGACCTGCACACGTACGCCGCCGTCCTCCAAGGCGTGGCCTTCATCGAACGGCTCGCATTCGAGCACCTCGTCAGCCTCGGCGCCGAACCCCTCCGCTCGGTCTCCCTCACTGGCGGCGCCGTCCGCAGTGGCTACTGGAACCAGCTCCGCTCCGACGTTCTCGGCGTACCCGTCGAACTCCCGGCGGCCCCGGACCCGGCGTTCGGAATGGCGGTCCTCGCAGCCTCGGCCGGAGGCTCGCTCACTGAGACGGCACACCGGATGGTCAAGACAGACCGCATCCTCGACCCGAGACCACACGGGCTCGAGGATCTGTACGGCGAATTCGTCGCCGAACTGGACCGCCGGGGGTATCGCGGATGAGGACCACGATCGTCCTGGCACGCCACGGCCGGACCGAATGGCACCACGGCAACCGCTATACCGGTTCGACGGACCTGCCGATCGACGAGGTCGGCGTACAACAAGCGCGGCAACTCAAGGAGTGGGCGACGGATTACGCGCCCGATGCGCTGTGGTGCTCTCCGATGCTGCGCGCCCGCCAAACGGCCCAGCCGACGGCCGAGGCGCTCGGCCTTGAACCGATCCTGGACGCGAGGCTGCGCGAGGTCGACTTCGGGTCGGCCGAGGGCAAGATGCTCAGCGAACTAACGCCGGCTGTCGGGAAAGCGTTCGAGCTGGACCCGATCACGAACTACTTCCCGGGCGGCGAGGATCCGGCCGCGGCGGCCGATCGGGTGCACGAGGTCTTCGAGGAGATCGGGCGACGGCATGACGGGCAGAGGGTGCTCGTCGTCGCCCACAACACGCTCATCCGGCTGCTTGTGTGCCGGGTGCTCGGACTGCGGCTGAACGACTACCGCAGACTGCTACCTGCACTCGGTCCCGCGGCGTTGGTGCGTCTCCGCTGGCAGGACGGCACAGTGGGTCTCGAGGCGTACAACGTTCCCGCAGTCCGAATGGAGAGCCAGGCATGACATCCGACGTCGACGGTGACACCTCCGAACTGAGCCGGCCGGCCCGCCGGCAGGCCGAGATCGCGGCGTACGTCGTCGAGCACGGCTCGGTCTCGGCGAACGAGTTGGTAGAGGCGTTCGGCGTGAGTGTGATGACGGTGCACCGCGACCTGGACGAGCTCGAGCGGCAGGGCGTGGTCCGCAAGTACCGCGGTGGCGTCAGCGCGCAGCCGACCAGTGTGTTCGAGAGCAACGTCGCCTACCGGTTGAACACCGCGCAGACAGAGAAGGCCGCGATGGCCCGGCACGCACGGGCGATGATCGAGCCCGGCATGTCGGTGATGCTGGACGACTCGACCAGCGCGCTCGCCCTGGTCGACCTGTTCGAGGGCATCACACCGTTGACCGTGGCAACGAACTTCCTGCCCGCGATCACCAAGCTGAGCGCGCTGCGCGACATCACCCTGCTCGCCCTCGGCGGGATCTACTCCGCGACGCACGACTCGTTCGGTGGGATGCCGTGCGCGGAGGCCGTCGAGGCGCTGCACACCGACCTGCTGTTCTGCTCGGTCTCGGCGGTGTCGCCGACGCACGCGTTCCACCAAGAGGAGGAGATCGTGCTGGTGAAGCGGGCCATGCTGCGGTCCGCGAAGACCAAGGTGCTGCTGGTCGATCACGCCAAGCTCCAGCGCACCGCCCTGCACCGGCTCGCGCCGCTGACCGACTTCGACGTCGTGGTCGTCGACGAGAAGACCCCGGAGGATCTCATCCAACCGCTCCGCGACCACGGCGCGACCGTGGAGGTAGCCAAACTCTGAGTGCCCCGGACCAGACGCAGCCGGGGCGGTAGGGAGGGACGATGGACGTCGGAGTCGACGTCGGCACCACCGTCACCAAGGCCGTCGCGTTCGACGACGCCGGCCGGCAGGTGGCCGAGGCCTCCCGGCCGACCAGGCTGGTCCGGCCGGGGATCGGGCGGTTCGAGCACGAGACCGCCGAGATCGTTGCTTCGGTCAACGAGGTGATCGGTGAGCTGGCCGGCACAGTGGGGGACCGGCCCGGCGTACTGGCGATCACCGCACAAGGCGACGGTCTCTGGCTGGTCGATTCCGACGGTACGGCGGTCCGTCCGGCGATCTCCTGGTTGGACGCGCGCAGCAGTGCGATCCTCGAGCGTTGGACTGCCGACGGTGTTGCGGAACAGGTCTTCAGGCGCTCCGGCAACCGGATGTTCCCAGGTGCCTCCGGTCCGCTGCTGGCCGCCGTACTCGCGGAGGAGCCTGACGTCATCGCCCGCGCCGGGACAGCGGCGTACTGCAAGGACGTCGTCATGCAACGCCTCACCGGAGTCCGGGCGACGGATGTGTCGGACGCGTCCGCGCCGTTCCTCGACCCGCGCACGAACCAGTACGACGACGAGGCGCTGAAGACGACCGGCCTCTCGGAACTGCGGCACTTGCTCGCGCCGGTGGAGTCTGCCGGTCCGGTCGGCGAACTGCGCGACGGCTCGACCGGAATGGCCCGCGGCACAAGGGTTTCCGCGGGACCGTATGACCTTCCGGCTGCGGCCGCCGGCGCCGGTGTCGAAGAGGTTGGCGACGCCTTACTTACTGTCGGTACGACGCTCGCCTGCCAGGTGGTGACGCGGGAATTGCCCGTGGACGGCGAGCCGGCGGGGTTGTTCCTCGGCACGTGGACGCCGGGCGTCTGGCTCCGCGCGATGCCCGCGATGGTCGGCACGGCCGCGCTCGACCGGGTGCTCGCTCTTGTCGGTTTGGGAACCGATCGGTTGCCTGCATTACTCGCGGAAAGCCCGGTCGGCGCGCAGGGCGTGACCGTTCTTCCTTATCTGTCCGAAGCAGGTGAGCGCGCGCCGTTCGTCGACACGCGGGCCCGCGGGACCATCGACGGGATCTCGCTGTCCACCACAACCGCGGACCTGGTGCGCGCGACGTGCGAGGGGATCGCGTACGCCGCCCGGCACTGCCTGGAGGCGGCCGGGTGGAACGGGCGCGTCACCGTGTGCGGAGGCGGTGCGCGCAGTACCGAATGGACGCAGATCCTCGCGGACGTGCTGAACGCGCCGCTGCACACCACCGAGGCCGAGCAGGTTGCCGCGCGCGGCGCTGTGATCTGCGCGCGGCGTGCGGTCGATCCGGACAGGGCCGGTCCCGAGTGGATCGCGGAGACCCGGCAGGTCGATCCCGATCCGGCCCGCGCCGCCTTCTACGCCGAGGGTTACGCCCACTACCTGCGCCGGATCGAGGCGGCCCGCCCGCGCTGGTCCGACCCAGCGCCTACGTTCACGTCAGGAGCTCGATGAGAACCGTCAAGACGCTGCTCGCCGGTGACCACTTCGTCCGGAATGAGCTTCTCGCCACGGCGTTGTCCTCCATCGATGGCGTGAGCTTCGACTTCCGCGACGTCACGTTGCCGTGGCCGCTGACGCCGTACGGGCGAGTGGCCGAGGTGGACGAGGCGAGCGATGCCGAGGACCAGCTGATCGAAGCGCTGCCCGGGGTCGAGATCGCCGTCACCCAGATGGGCCCGTTCACCGAGCGCGTGCTGGAGGCGGCGCCGGACCTGCGGTTCCTGGTCGTCTGCCGCGGTGGTCCGGTCAACGTGAACGTGCCTGCAGCAACCAAACGCGGCATCACCGTTGCCTCCACCCCCGGTCGTAACGCTGTCGCCGCGGCCGAGCATGCGGTCGCCCTGATGATGGGTGCCCTGCGCAACCTTCCGCGCCTGCAACGCACGCTGGAGCAGGGCGAATGGCGCAGCGACCTCTACGCGTACGACGAATGCGGCGTTGAACTCGACGGATCGACGGTCGGCCTGGTCGGGTACGGGGCGATCGGGCAACGAGTCGCGCGGGTGATGCTTGCCTTCGGCGCCCATGTCTTGGTCGTCGATCCAGCGATCGATCCAGCCGACGCGCAAGGCGTCGAGGTGGTTGAGCTGAACGAGCTGCTGCGAAGGTCGGACGTGGTCAGCTTGCACGCCCGGCTCACAGAAGAGACCCGCGGCATGATCGGCGCCGACCAGATCGCGCTGATGCCACGAGGCGCCGTACTGGTGAACACCGCGCGCGGCGGCCTGCTCGACTACGACGCGACCGTCGACGCGCTGGAGTCCGGACAGCTTGGCGCGGCCGCTTTCGACGTGTTCCCGGCCGAGCCCGTCCCGGCTGGTTCACGGTTGCTCACGGCCCCTAATGTCGTGATGACTCCGCACCTGGCCGGCGCCACCCGCCAGACCGCTCACCGCGCCGGCTCCATCGCCGCCGAAGCAGTCGCCGCCTACCTAGCCGGAAAGCCTCCTGTCGGCCTGGTCGACTGACAGTAGTCAGGGCGGCGCGGACCATTACGGGGTCCCGACGCGTTTCAACGTCTAAATATGTTCTTCCGTGGAAGAAAAATGTGTGATTGCCTAGGGGCATGAGCATCAGCATTGGAGTGGTCGGCGCCGGCCAGTTCGCCCCCTCGTTCCTGCGGCTGTGGTCCGCGCACCCGGATGTGTCCGACGTACGGCTGACCGACGTACTCCCTGATCGGCTGGCTGAGATGGCCGCCAAGCAGGGCATCTCGATCACGTACCAGTCGTTCGAGGAAATGCTCGCGTCCGACGTGGACGCGGTGGCGATCTTCACCCAGCGCTGGTTCCACGGCGAGATGGCGATCCGGGCACTGGAGGCCGGCAAGCACGTGTACTCGACCGTCCCGATGGCGATCGAGGCGGACCAGATCGCCCGGATCATCGAGCTGGTCAAGGAGACCGGCCTGACGTACATGATGGGCGAGACCAGCTACTACTACCCGTCGTCGGTGTACTGCCGGCAGAAGCTTGCCGCCGGCGAGTTCGGCCGGGTGTTCTACTGCGAGGGCGACTACGTCCACGACATGGATCTCGGGTTCTACGCGGCGTACCAGTACAGCGGTGGCGACGACTGGAAGAAAACCGCGTCGTTCCCGCCGATGCTGTACCCGACGCATGCCGTCGGCAACGTTCTGTCGGTGACCGGGCAGCACGCGACGCACGTGTCCTGCATCGGTGTGAAGGACGATCGCGGCGACGGCGTCTTCGACAAGGAGATCAGCCAGTTCGACAACGACTTCAGCAACGCGACCGCGCTGTTCAAGCTGGCCGACGGCGGCGTGATGCGGACGAACGAGATGCGCCGTGCCGGGTACCCGTCGCACCTCCGCGAGTCGCGGCTGCGGGTGTTCGGCACCGAGGGCAGCTTCGAGCAGCTGGCCACGACGACCCTCTGGCAGACCAAGGAAGGCGTCGAGGACGTCAGCCACCTGATGGAGACCAAGCCCAGCAGTTCGCTCGACGACGCCGACCTCGCGAACGTGGACCCGGCGCTGCGCGACGCGTTCCGCTCAGGGCTGTCGCCGGTGCACGACCGCAGCCGGCTGCCGGCCGAGTTCGCCGGGCTGCACAACGGCCACGAGGGGTCGCACCACTTCCTCGCCGACGATTTCGTCCGCGCGGTCTCCGACAAGACCCTCCCACCGGTCAACGCCTGGGTCGCCGCCCGCTATACGCTGCCCGGCATCTACGCCCACCAGTCCGCGCTCCAGGGCGGCGTACAACTGGAAATCCCCGACCACGGCGACGCCCCCGCGTGAGTCTCGGCGAGTCGTGGATCCGGGTTCGTGTCGGCGACCCGAATCCACGACTCGACACTCGAGGTCAGAGGTAGTTGCTGAGCTCGATCAGATTGCCGTCGGGGTCACGCAGATAGACGCTGAGGATCGGTCCGGTCGCGCCTGTGCGCTCGACGGGGCCTTCCTCGATCGCGACGTCCTGTGCGAGCAACTCCGCCTGCACCTGCTCGATCGGGTCGTCGACGACGAAGCAGAGATCGGCACTACCGGCGCCCGGCCGCCAAGCCTTCGGCTCGAACTCGTTCCCCACTTCATGCAGGTTGATCTTGCTCGTCCCGAACGCCAGTGCACGCCGGCCACCCTTGAAGGTGACCGGCTCCATGCCCAGCACTTGGTGATAGAAGTCGACGGTCGCGTCGATGTCCGCGACCGTCAACACCAGATGATCCAGCCGATTCACACGCACAACATCAGGCTACTGAGAGTTCGTAGGATGCCTTATGGCTCTTGACTTGTTTGCGGAGATGTCGGTGCGGGACTACGAGGTCTCGGCGGACTGGTACGAACGGCTCCTCGGCGGGCCGCCGGCGTTCCTCCCGAACGACATCGAGGCGGTCTGGGAGCTGGCCGAACACCGGTTCATCGTTGTCGAGTTGCGGCCCGAACACGCCGGGCATGACCAGGTGACGATCTTCGTCGACAACCTTGACACGCGCGTCGCCGCGATCACCGAGCGCGGCATCGAGCCGGCCTATCGCGAGACCTACGAGAACGGCGTTCGCAAGGTCATCTACCACGACCCCGACGGCAACGAGATCGGCTTCGGCGGCGGCCCGGTGGAGTGACGCCGGGTGAGTTAGGGCTCGTGGTCGGCGCGGTAGCGGAAGAGGTCGGGGAGGAAGTTCTCCAGGTTGCCGATCTCCTCGATGTGGTGACGGATCCAGGCGGCGAGCTTCGGTGCCGGGAAGGCGCGTTCGTTCGCCATCCGGTTGAGGAAGAGGTGTGCGAGCGGAGTGGTGTCGCCGATGCAGAGGCGGGTGACGTAGCGGGTGCCGCCGTCGTACGGCGTGAACTCGTTCTCCAGCCGGATGATCGACGTACCGAGCATGCGCTTGGAGATGATCGCGGCCTGGGTGTCGATCTGCTCGACGCCGACGTGGATGTCGATCAGCTGATCGACGTCGCGGCCAAGTGCCTCCGTGATGTGCAGCCGTGCGCCAGGCCCGACGACGCCGTCGGTGGCGGGACTCGTCACGTCGTACGCGATGTGGTCCAGCGGGTGCCAGACCAGGTACCGCGGCCAGTTCTGTCCGGCGTACTTCATCGTCCCGGAGACGTGGCCGTACCACCATGCGAGCATCTCCGGCGTCACCTGGGCGAGCGGGGCGTGGTTGATCGTCACGATCGTCCGGCTGTCGTCGGAGTTGGTCCAGACGGCGGCCGAGCCGAGCGGACGCAGCGGCCAGAGAACGGGCCGCGGTGCAGGCAGGTGCGGTGCCTTCATTCCCTGCGCGTGCCCGCACTGCGAAGTCCGAAACGGTCTACTCGGGGATTCGGCGCAGGCGGTCTATTCGTAGATCCGGCGGAGTCGGAGTGACATCGAGTTCTCGATGTGCTGGGACATCGCGGCCTCGGCGGCGTCGGGGTCGCCCGAGTCGATGGCCTCGACCAGTCTGCGGTGCTCGGTGAGGACCTCGGGGCCGATGTCGCGGTCGTAGTGCAGCCGGAAGATGTGCAGGTGGCAGTGGGTGCGTTCGAAGGCGAGCCGCACCTGCTCACTGCCCGACAGGGCCGCGATCAGCAGGTGAAAGCGGTTGTCGTGCGCGGTCAACGACTTGTAGCCGGCGTAGTCCACTGACGTCGGCTCGACCGCGTTCGCCAGTTCCGCCTTGAGCCGTGCGCGCCCGCTGTCGTCGATCAGCTCGGCCGCCCGCCGGGCCGCCCAGGGCTCGAGCAGTTGCCGGAACCGGTAGAGGTCGTCGAACTCCTCCAGCGTCAGCAGCGGCGTCGCCCGGTACCCCTTCAGCGGCTCCTTGTCCGCGAGCCCCACCGACTCGAGCCGCGCCAGCGCCTCCCGCACCGGTGTCGACGACACCTGGAACTCCCGCGCCAGCCCGTCGATCGAGATCCGCGCGCCGGGCCGGATGACGTGGTCCATCAGCATCGTCTTGATCGCCTCGTAGACGTCGTCGGCGAGCATCTGCCGCCGGAGCAGCCGCCGGTCCTGCGGCTCCACGATCCCCGTCACTGGCTCCGTCATCGCCCTCTCCGGATCCTGGTCGCGGCCTTGACCCGGCCGATGGTCTTCGGCAGGGTGGCACTTGTAATCATGCATCATGCACGATTCGCGGCCCGCCAGCTAGAGACGACACAACCTGTGACGACTCAGTGACCGGGTGGCCGCGGTCGACCGGACCAGAGAGGCGACGCATGCTGAGGTTCGACGAGGTCGGCGTACTGCCCGAGCCCGAGGACAACGCGGCGATCTGCTCGCGCCGTTTGGAAGCCGGTACGACGATCGACCTCGACGGCGCCGTGGTGACGCTGCCGCACACCGTCCTCGAGGGGCACCGCTTCATCGTCCGCCCTGTCGCTCCTGGCGAAGCGATCACCTCGTGGAACACCCCGTTCGCCCGCGCGACCCGTGAGCTCGTTCCTGGCGACTACGTCTGTACGCCGACCAGCCTCGCGGCAGTGACGGCCCGTGGAGTCGAAGGGCTGCCGAACGAGCCGTCGGCCACCAACGAGCCCCTCGACCCCTATCAGCTCGACGAGTCCGCGCTGAACTTCGGCGCGCAGGTGACCAGCGTCGAGCAGCCCGGCACCTTTCTCGGCTACCCCCGTGAGCAGGGCGCGGCCGGCACCCGCAACCACGTAGTGATCATGGCAACCAGCTCCCGCAGCAGCGGGTTCGTCACCGAGCTCGCCCGTCGCTTCGATGGGGCGGCAGCCGGCGATGGCGTCGTACCCGTGGCACACACCGAGGGCGGCGAGGACGAGGCTCCCAACAACCTGCACCTGCTGCTGAGGACACTGGCCGGGTTCACGCTGAATCCGAACGTCGGCGCGGTTCTGATCGTCGACACCGAGGACGACGTGGTGTCCGGTCAGGCGATCAAGGACTTCATGGCGGAGCACGACTATCCGCCGATCAAGGTGCCGCACGCGTACTTCACCCGCCGGGGCGGTTTCGAACACGACCTGACGTCAGCCGGTGCGCTGGTCGAGCCGTGGCTGCCGGTCGTCGATGCCCAGGAACGGGTAGACGTCCCGCTCACCGATCTGAAGATCGCCTTGCAGTGCGGCGGATCCGACGCGTTCTCGGGCATCTCGGCCAACCCGCTCGCCGGCCAGGTCGGCGCGGAGGTGATCAAGCACGGTGGCGCCGCCGTACTCGCGGAGACCGACGAGCTGATCGGCGCCGAAGGCTACGTGCTGAAGAACGTCCGCGACCTGGCCACCGCTCGTCGCTTCCTCGCGACCGTCCGGTCGTTCAAGGAGCGGGTCGGCTGGCACGGTCACACCGCGGAGGGCAACCCGTCCGGCGGCAACGTGTACCGCGGTCTGTACAACATCGTGCTGAAGTCGATCGGCGCCGCGCGCAAGTTGCCGCGTGCGGTGCGGCTCGACCACGTGATCGACTACGGCGAACCGCTGCCGGGCAACGGCTACATCTTCATGGACAGCCCCGGCAACGACCTCGAGTCCGTGGCCGGCCAGATCGGCAGCGGCTGCAACCTGATCTTCTTCACCACCGGGAACGGCTCGATCACCAACTTCCCGTTCGTCCCCACGCTGAAGTTCGTTACGACAAGCGCCCGGTACGAGCGCCTGCACGCGGAGATGGACGTCGACGCGGGCCGCTACCTCACCGGTACGCCGATGTCCGAGCTGACCGCGGAGACGTTCGACCTGACCGTCCGGGTCGCGTCCGGCGAGCAGAGCGCGGGGGAGCGGGCCGGCCACAGCCAGGTGTCGATCTGGCGGAACTGGCGGCAGAGCGGTCCGCGTGAGGGAATCTCGATCAGCACCGACGGCCGGATGAGCCGCAAACTCACCGACCTCCCAGCCGAGGACCGCGACGCTCCGCTCGACGGTCTGCCGCTGGCTGGTCTCGGTGCTGACGGCCGGACTTCTGTGCGACTGCTGAAGGTCGACGATCGGCTGGTGCCGGAGTCGGTGGGCCTGATCCTGCCGACCAGTTTGTGTTCGGGACAGATCGCTTTGAGGCTAGCAGCCCAAGCAGAGTTGGAGAAATGGGCCGGCGACGCGGTCACGCGCATGGTCGCGCTTCCGCACACCGAGGGCTGCGGAAGCAGCGGCGGCGCGAGCGAAGAGACCTTCGCGCGCACGATGCTCGGCTACCTGCTGCACCCGAACACGCGGATCGCGCTCCTCCTCGAGCACGGCTGCGAGAAGACCCACAACGACTACTTCCGCTCCCGCCTGGTCGAGGCCGGCGCCGACCCGTCCCGCTTCGGCTGGGCCAGCATCCAGGCCGACGGCGGACTCGAGGCCGTCGGGACCAAGGTTCGTGATTGGTTCAGCAGCTTCGACCTCCCGAACCCGATCGAGGACCTCGGAACGGTCGGTGACCTCACCATCGGCTTGGAGGCCCGTGGACCGTTGTCCGACGAGACCGCCGAAGCGCTGGCGCTGGTCGGACGGGAGATCGTCGGTGCGGGCGGGTCCGTCGTACTGTCGTCGCGCGGTGCGTTGCTGGTGCATGACGGCTTCCGAGCCGCTGCTTTCGGATCAGGGGCTGCGGTCGGCCCGACGATCGCGCACGGGCAGCGGTTCGCCGAGCCGGGGTGGCACGTGATGCGGATGCCCGGCACCGACTGGATGGAGACCGCGACCGGGTTCGGCGCCGGTGGTGTTCAGCAGATCCTCGCCCACGTTGCCGGCGGCACCTTGTCGGCGCAGCGGTTCGTGCCCGTGGTTGAGATCAGCAGCGACCCGCAGACGGTGGCGTCGTACGGCGACGACCTCGATGCGGTTGCCACCGGCAACGCGGCGGACCAGGCCCGGATCGGGCTCGACACGATCGCGGCGGCGGCGAGTCGCCGGCTCGTTCCCAAGGCGGTTGCGTCCGGCAACGTCGGCTTCCAGATCACCCGCGGCTTGCTCGGTACCTCAATGTAGCTGTGCTTTTGAGATGAAGGGCGAACACATGCACTTGGTCCGTTACCAGTCCCCGGGCGGGCGACCGGTCGTCGGTGTGCGCACCGGTGACACGGTGTCACCGGTCGAAGGCATCGACAGTTTCGCCGAGCTGCTCCGGCTGACGGTCGACGAGCTGAAGACGGCGGTCGCGAAGGTCGGCGACGCGGTTCCGGTCGGCGGCTTGCGGTTCCTGCCGCCGATCGACGGGCGGGGCGAGGTCTGGTGCGCGGGCGTCACCTACGAGCGGTCGATGAGTGCCCGAATGGAGGAGAGTACAGAGCAGTCGGTGTACGACAAGGTCTACACAGCCGACCGGCCCGAGCTGTTCCAGAAGGCGCCGGCCTGGCGTGTGGTCGTGGACGGCGAGCCGGTCGGTATCCGGGTGGACTCGGGGCACGACGTACCGGAGCCGGAGTTGGCGGTCGTCGCCAACAGCCACGGTGAGATCGTCGGCTTCACTGTCTGCAACGATATGAGCTCGCGCTCGATCGAGGGCGTGAACCCGCTCTACGTACCGCAGGCCAAGCTCTTCGCCGGCGGCTGTGCGCTCGCGTCCGGGATTCGCCCCGCCTGGGAGGTCGCGAATCCGAAGGACCTCACCATCGACCTGGTGATCCGGCGCGGCGAAGAAGCGGTCTTCACCGGTACGACGTCCACGTCGAAGCTGGTGCGCGAGCTACAGGACCTGATCGACGCACTGGTTCTGCCGAACGACTTCCCGGACGGCGTGATCCTGGCCACCGGTACCGGGATCGTGCCCGAACTGGACTTCGCACTGGCCGAAGGCGACGTCATCACCATCTCCATCGACGAGGTCGGAACGCTGACGAATACGGTGGCAGTAGGCCGGGCACCCTTCCGCTTCCTGGCCACCGACAACCTGGAGGAGAAGCGATGATCCCGGACACCACGCCCGCCGAGCTCGAGCAGGCCCTGGCCGACGCGGCGGCGGCCGCACCGGTCCTCGGTGGCTCGGAGCCCGCCGTACGGGCCGGGTGGATCCGTGCCGTGGCGGACGCGCTGGACGCGGCCGCGGACGAGCTCGTGCCGATCGCGATGCGGGAGACGTCGCTGCCGGAGGCGCGGCTGCGGGGCGAGGTCGCGCGGAGCAGCGGTCAGCTGCGGCTGTTCGCGGACGTGCTCGAAGCGGGCTCGCTGCTCGAGGTCATCATCGACACCGCTGACCCGGACGCCAAGCCGGTGCCGCGGCCGGACCTGCGTCGCGTGCTGGTGCCGCTCGGTCCGGTGCTGGTCTTTGCCGCCAGCAACTTCCCGTTCGCGTTCAGTGTCTGCGGTGGCGACACCGCGTCCGCGCTCGCCGCAGGTTGCCCGGTGATCGTCAAAGCACACCCCGGCCACCCCGAGCTTTCGGTGAAGACAGCCGAGGTGATGATCGAGGCACTGCGAGTCGCGGGCGCCCCGGCCGGCACGCTCAACCTGATCCAGGGCTTCGACGTCGGTGTCATCGCGCTGAAGGACCCGCGCATCACCGCAGCCGGCTTCACCGGCTCGGTCCCGGCCGGCACGGCGCTGCACGAGATCGCCGTCACCCGGCCCGAGCCGATCCCGTTCTACGGCGAACTCGGCAGCCTCAACCCGGTCTTCGTCACCCAGGCCGCGGTCGATGCCCGCGGCAAGGACATTGCGACCGGGTACGTCGGTTCTTTCACGCTTGGAGTCGGCCAGTTCTGCACCAAGCCCGGCCTGCTCTTCCTGCCGTCGGGCCATGGCCTGCAGGAGCAACTGTCCGAGGTCGTTGGCGGTGTGGCTGAGGCCACGATGCTGAACGACCGGATCCAGGAGGGCTTCAGCTCCGGACTCGGTCGGCTGCAGAAGGTCGAGGGCGTCCGGGTCTGGGCGTCCGGCGGCGCGACGTTGCTCCAGACAACGGTCCCCGAGCTGCTGGCTCGCCGCGACGAGATCCTCGAGGAGTGCTTCGGCCCGGTCTCGATCGTCGTGGAATACAACGGTCCTGACGAACTCCGGTCCGCCGTCGAGGCGTTCGACGGCAACCTGACCGCGACGCTCCACGCCGAACCGTCGGACACCGAACTGGCTGGCGAGCTGCTGCCGTTGCTGTCGGCAAGGGCCGGGCGAGTGCTGTGGAACGGCTGGCCGACCGGTGTCGCCGTGTCCTGGGCGCAGCACCACGGTGGCCCGTTCCCGTCGACGGTGGGCTCGATCCACACCAGCGTCGGTGTCACCGCGGCCCGCCGGTTCCAGCGTCCGGTGGCCTATCAGGACGCGCCCGATGCGGTGCTGCCCGCCGTACTGAAGGATGCCAACCCGGCCGGGATCAGCCGCCGGGTCAACGGCACTGTGACAACAGGTGAGGTGCACCGATGAGCGATCTACCTCCGACAAGTGACCCGGTCGACGCCGAGTTGCCGGGCGACGTACCCGGTCAGCCGACCCCGGAGAAGACTGGCGGCGCTGCTGAGAGGCCTGAGGCGCCGATCGGGCGTCGTAGCTTCGACCACTGGTTCGGTGAGAAGGACCGGAACGGGTTCATTCACCGGTCATGGATGCGCGCGCAGGGCTTCTCCGACGAGGTGTTCGACGGCCGGCCGGTGATCGGCATCTGCAACACCTGGTCCGAGCTCACCCCGTGCAACGCGCACCT
>Ga0137374_10001857_pt1 | contig 24488 bp, 16 predicted proteins | sample SagtaG_20_FD_104811 | JGI IMG/M metagenome (GOLD analysis project Ga0137374, IMG submission 104811) | Vadose zone soil microbial communities from Sagehorn Ranch, Mendocino, California, USA - Sage1_R_100_16 metaG | ecosystem: Environmental > Terrestrial > Soil > Vadose zone | place: USA... | reverse complement strand
CCAGGCCGTACTGGTTCGGCTGCCCCGGCGCGGCCGCGAAGTCGTCCATCTCGTTGTTCAGGAGAAATCCCGCGCCCTGGACGGTGACCGCGCTGCCGAAACCGCCATTCAGCGTGGTCGTCACCGACGCGGCGTTGCCGTCGGCGTCGACCACGGAGTAGTGCGTCGTCTCCTGGCGCTCGTCGCCGCCCGCGGCGAAGGGCGGGGTCGGCGTGGCTTTGCGCGGATCGATCTCGGCGCGCAACTGCGCCGCATAGCGCTTGGAGAGCAGGCGGTCGAGCGGCATCGACACGAAGTCGGGATCGCCGAGCCAGTGGTTGCGGTCCACGAAGGCGCGCCGCATCGCCTCGGTCTCGAGGTGCACGTACCCCGCGCTGCCGAACGGCGGCAGCGTATCGTAGCCCTCGAGGATGTTGAGGATCTCGCCCATCGTGACGCCGCCCGAGCTGGCGGGCGGCATCGAGTAGACGGTGTAGCCGCGGTAGGTGACCTGGATCGGCGCGCGCCACTTGGCCCGGTAGCCGGCCAGATCGTTCCTCGTGATCAGGCCGTGGCCGCGCTGCATCTCGGCGACGATCGAGTCGGCGATCTGCCCCCGGTAGAAGACGTCGGGCCCCGAGTCGGCAATGAGCCGCAGCGTGCGCGCGAGATCGGGCTGGCGGAACATCGTGCCCGCGGGCGGCGCGTGACCGTCCACGAGGAATTGCCGGGCCGAGGCGGGGAAGAGGCGCAGCCGGTCCGCGTCCGCCTCCAGGTCGCGGCTGCGCACACCGTCCAGCATGTGCCCTTCAGCGAGGCGGATCGCGGGCGCGATCAGCGTCGCCCACGGCCGCCGGCCGTACTTCTTCCACGCTTCGTACATCCCCGCCACGCTCCCCGGGACGCCGGAGGCGAGATGCCCGGTCAGGCTGCGCTCGGTCACGTGGCCCGCGGAGTCCAGGTACATGTCGCGGGAGGCGCCGACGGGCGCGGTCTCACGGTAGTCGAGGGCGCGCACACGGCCCGTCGTGTCGCGATACACGATGAACCCGCCGCCGCCGATGTTGCCGGCCTCGGGCAGCACGACCTCGAGCGCGAACCCCACGGCCACCGCCGCGTCGATGGCGTTGCCGCCCTGCTTCAGGATCTCGATGCCGACCTCGCTCGCCAGCGGGTGACCGGAGACGACCATCGCGCGCGCGCCGGTCGTTGCTTTCGCCCGTCCCGCGAGTCCCCACTCCGGCGGGACGAGCGGCGAGCCGCCGACGACGGCGTCCGCGGATACTGCCGTGCCGCCGCCGGCGCGGGACGCGGGACGCGGCGTGGAGACGGTCGTCCCGCCGCCGCAGGCGAGGAGGACGACCAGCGAAGCGGAGAGGAAGTGTGGTCGCATGCTCAATACTGCACGTTGACCCGAGCGCGGGTCAACGTCTACTTTAGCCGCTACCAGACCTCATGACCCTTCCCCCTTCCCCCTTCCCGCCTTTCTCCGACCCGCGTCTCACCGAGCAGCGCAACCCGCGCACCGAGCGCATCGACGTCGCGTCGAGCCTCGAGATCGTCGACCTCCTGAACGCCGAGGACCGGACCGTCGCGGGCGCGGTGCATGGGGAACGGGAGCGCATCGCCAGAGCGATCGACGCGGTGGTCGCGGCCTTTCGGGAGGGCGGCCGGCTGGTGTACGTCGGGGCGGGGACGTCGGGGCGGCTTGGCGTGCTCGACGCGGCGGAGTGCCCCCCGACCTTCGGCACGCCCCCGGAGCTGGTCGTGGGGATCATCGCCGGCGACGCCCCGGCCCTCGTCCGGAGCAGCGAGGGCGCCGAGGACGACGTCAACGCCGGGATGGCCGCCATCGACGGCGCGAAGGTGACGGCGAAGGACGTCGTGGTCGGGATCGCCGCGAGCGGGACGACGCCGTTCGTGCGCGCGGCGCTGTCGCAGGCCCAGACGCTGGGCGCCACGACGGTGCTGGTCTCCTGCTCGGACCCGCCGAAACAGCTCGCCGAGACCTGCGACGTAGTGATCCTGCCCAAAGTCGGTCCCGAGGCGCTCACCGGCTCGACCCGGATGAAGGCGGGCACGGCGACGAAGCTGGTGCTCAACACGATCTCCACGGGCGCGATGATCCGGACGGGCCGTGCCTACGGCAACCTGATGGTGGACTTGATGGCGATGAGCGACAAGCTGCGCGACCGCGGCCAGCGTATCGTGATGGAAGTGTGCGGCGTGGACCGCGAGGCCGCGCGCCGTGCCATCGAGGCGGCCGGCGGCAGCGTCAAGCTGGCGATCGTCATGGCGAAGACCGGCGAGGACCGCGAAGCGGCCCGCCGCACGCTCGACGCCGCGGGCGGGTTCATCCGCAAGGCCATCGGCGATCCGCCGCCGGTGAAGGGCGCGTGAGCGACGCCCTCGCCGTCGGCCTCATGTCGGGCACGTCGCTCGACGGGGTCTCGGCGGCGCTGGTGCGGCTCTCCGGGCCCGCGCCGGACGTCACCCTCGTCGCGTTCCATCAGGAGCCCTACAACGCCAGCGAACGGGGCCAGATCATCGACGCGATCGCGCATGGCGGCGCGCGCGAGCTCGCCGTGCTGCACGTGGCCCTCGCCGAGCGCTTCGCCGGTGCGGTGCTGCAGCTGCTTGCCGGGGCGAAGACGGCGCCGCGGCAGCTGGCGTTCGTCGCCTCCCACGGCCAGACCATCTGGCACGAGCCGGGCCGCGCCACGCTGCAGCTCGGCGACCCGGCCGTGCTCGCCGAGCGGCTCGGCGTCCCGGTCGTGAGCGACTTCCGCTCGCGGGACGTGGCCGCGGGCGGGCAGGGAGCGCCGCTCGTCCCGCTCGCCGACGTCATGTTGTTCGGTGATCCCCAGCGCGGGCGCCTCCTGCTCAACATCGGCGGCATGGCCAACGTCACGTGGGTGCCGCGCCGCGGCGTACTCGAGGGAGCGCTGGCGTTCGACACCGGCCCCGGCGTCGCGGTGATTGATGCCGTGGTGCGCCGTCTCGATCCCGACGCCCCGTACGACCGGGACGGGGAGCGCGCCCGGCGCGGCCGCCCAGCAGCCAAGGTGCTGGAGGCGCTGCTCACCGACGCGTTCTTCTCCCAGGCGCCGCCCAAGAGCACGGGCCGCGAAACGTTCGGGATCGCCTACGCCGAGCGGCTGATCGAGCGGGTGCGGGAGGCGGGCGGCTCGGACAACGACGCCGTGGCGACCGCCACCGCCCTGACGGTGGAGTCGATCGCCCGCGCGCTCGAGCGCTGGACGCCCGCGCCGCCCGACGCGGAGCTGGTCATCTCGGGCGGCGGGGCGCGAAACCCCGCGCTCGTCGAAATGCTGGCGGCGCGCGTCCGGCCGCGGCCGGTCGTCGCCTTCGACCAGCGCTTCTTCGACGGCGACGCCAAGGAAGCCGTCGCGTTCGCGTTCCTCGGCTGGCTCACCGTGAACGCGCGGCCCGGCAACCTCCCCGCGGCGACGGGGGCGCGCGGCCCCCGCATCCTCGGCCACGTCACGCCCGCGTGACGACGTCGCTCGCGCGGCTGGTCTTTCCCTCCCTGCGCTGGCGCAGCGGCAGCTTCGCCCACGAGCGCGCGACCATCGACGCGGCCCTGGCGGCGGGCGTGGGTGGCTTCATCGTGTTCGGCGGCACCCGGGAGGCCGTCGCGGAGCTCACGCGCGGCGTGCGGGAGCAAGCCGGCCGGCCGCTGCTCGTGGGCGCGGACCTGGAGCGCGGCGCCGCCCAGCAGGTCGAGGGGCTCACCGAATGCCCCACGCCGGCCGCCCTCGGCTGGCTCGACGACCTCGATGCCACCCACGTCGCCGCCATCGTCACCGCGCAGGAAGCCCGGGCCGTCGGCATCACCTGGGCGTTCGCTCCCGTCTGCGATCTGGACTTGGAGCCGAAGAACCCGATCGTCGGGACCCGTTCGTTCGGCGCGGACCCGCAGCGGGTCGGGGAGCACGCCGCCGTGTGGGTGCGCGGCTGCCAGGAGCACGGCGTCCTCGCCTGCGCCAAGCATTATCCCGGCCACGGCCGCACCACGCAGGATTCGCACGAGACGCTGCCGCGCGTGCGGACGCCGCTCGCCGAGCTGGAGGCGATGGACCTCGTTCCGTTCGAGCACGCGATCCGCGCCGGCGTGGGCGCGGTGATGAGCGCGTACGTCGCGTACCCGGCGTGGGACGCGAGCGGGCGGGCGGCGGCGTTCTCGCCCACGATGCTCGCCTACCTCAGGGACCCGCTGAACTTCAGCGGCCTCGTCATCACCGACGCGCTGATCATGGCGGGCGCGACGGCCGCGCAGTCGGAAGCGCCCGCCACCGTCGGCGCCGTCGCGGCCGGCTGCGACGCGCTGCTGTACCCGAGCAACTGGCGGGGCGTGATCCAGGCGCTGGACGCGGCGGTCGGAAAGGAGGTCGCGACGGGGCGGGCGGACCAGGCCTTGGAGAAGGTCGATGCGGCGTTGTCGGGATGGGGGATGCGGGATGGGGGAGAGGCGTTGACGGAGGCCGAACTGACCGCGCACGGGGCCTTCGTCGACGGGATCGCCGACCGCGTGCTCCACATGGTGCGGGGTGAGTCCCCGCCGGCTCGGGGCCCCGTGCGCGTCTCCATCGTGGACGACGACGTCGGCGGGCCGTACCGCGTAGGACCGAGGGACGTATTCGAAAAGGCACTCCGGGATGCGGGATGGGGGATGCGGGATGGGGCGGCAAGGATCGTCCTGGTGTACGCCGAGCCGCGGTCGTGGAAGGGCAGGGCGAACCTCGGAGCCCGCTCACTTGCGGCTCTGAGGCGACTCGTGCCTGGAGCGAAGTTGGTCGTCCTGTTCGGTCACCCGCGGCTGGTGGGTCAGATTCCGGGGCGCGCCCCGGTGCTGTGCGCGTGGCACGGCCAGCCGTTGATGCAGCGTGCAGCGGCGCGGTGGCTGCTTAAGGTGCCGTGACGCGGATCTGCTGCAGGTAGTTCAGGACGTACTGCACCGGGACCGCGAAGATGATCTTGCCGTTGGACTCGCGCTCCCCACCGTACAGCACCGCCACCACGCGGCCGTCGCGGTTGAAGATCGGGCTCCCCGAGGACCCCGGCGCGCCGTAGCCGTCCACCTGGACGACCCCGGGCAGAACCTTGCTCGCGGTCCCCACGGTGAGGGTCGGCTCGGCCACGGCGTACATGCCCTCGCCGCGCATCGGGAGGTCGAACCCCAGCGGGTACCCGATGATGGCGACGGGATCGCCGCGCTGCAGGCTGCGCAGATCCCGCTCGATCCCGGCGACGCGCGGCGTTCCGCCCCGGATGTCCACGCGGAGCACGCCGATGTCCGCGTCCGGCGCGACGCCCACGAGCCGCCCGCGGAACCACTGCTTCGAGCCGGAGAACTTGACGGCGATTTCCTGTGGGACGCGGTTGCCGTCTTCGCCGAGGAGCACGTGCTTGTTGGTGACCATCGTGCCCTGCGAGTCCACGGCGAACGCCGTGCCGCTGAAGCTGTCGTCCTCCCCGAACTTGACCAGGACCATCGCCACCGCGTCCTGGTTGCGCTGGGTGAGGTTGCGGTAGTCCACGCCGGCGGCGCCGACGAGGCCTCGCTGGCGGGCCTCGGCCTGGTCGAGCTGCGTGCGCAGGCGCGTGATGTCGGCCGCGTTTCCCGTCGTGCCGGCGGAGCCGAGGGCGGTCCGCAGCCGCCCCACCTCGACCTGCGATTCCCGCAACGCGTCGCGCACGCTCTGGATCTGATTCTGAAACTGACCGATCACGCGCCCCACTTCGAGCGTCAGGCTGTCGGCGCGGTGCTGCAGCTCGGCGACTTCGTGTTGGGCGCGCGCGGTGCGAATCTGGATCCACACGAACGCCGCGAACGCCAGGATCAGGATCGCAAACAGCACCTTGGTGGTCTGGCGCAGCTGCCGGGTCTGCCGCGCGACTTCCTGCGCGATGCGCACGGCGGTGCTGGTGCGACGCGGCGGCGACGGAGCGGCGATGGCCTGGACCTGCCCCGGGGGCTGCGACGCCCGTCCGGCGGCCAGCTCGGCGGCGGTCGCGGCCAGCGATTCGCTCGCCGCGTCGAGCAGGTGAAACTCGAGGGTCGGCCCCTTCGCGCCGAACCCGATCACGTCGCCGTCCTTGAGGAGCGCGTCGCCCGTGATCCGGGTGCCGTTGACGTAGGTGCCGTTGCGGCTGCCGAGGTCCTGGAGGATGTAGCCGTCGGGCTTGCGGACCAGGGCCGCGTGGCGGGAGGAGACGTCGAGGTCGCGCTCGGCGTCGAAGCGCACGTCGGAGAGCGGATGGCGGCCGAGACCGATGTACGCCTTCGTGAAGACTTCGACCTGGCCGACGCGGGCGCCCGAGAGAAAGCGGAACTGCGCCTTCACTGGTTACGCGCGGCGAAGTAGAGCACGGCGGCCACGATCCCTGCACCGAGCAGCGCCGCGGCGATCACCCGCCAGCGCACCTGCTTGGTCGAGACCGGCGCCGGGCTGCCCTTGTAGACCGGCACCGGCTCGGTGCTGGTCTCGGTATCGATGAGCGGATACACCTGATGGCCGACGTCGTCCCCGCCGTCGGGCGGCCGCAGCCCCTCGCCGTCGAAGCGGGCGATGATGACCGTGATGTTGTCCGGCCCGCCGCGCTCGTTGGCGAGCGCGATCAGCCGGTCGGCTGCGGCCCCGAGCTCGGTCCCCTGGCCGACCACCTCGGCGATCTCTTCCTTCTTTACGAGGCCCGACAGCCCGTCCGAGCAGAGCACCAGGAGGTCGCCGCGGCGCAACTCCTGGTGGGTCAGGTCCACCTTGACCTTGGGGTCGGGGCCCAGCGCCTGGAGGATGATGTTGCGGCGCTCGCTCTGGGCGGCTTCCTCCTCGGTCAGCTCGCCGGCTTCCACGAGGCGCTGCATCAGCGACTGGTCCTTGGTCAGCTGGGTGGCGACCCCCCCGCGGATCAAGTAGGCGCGGCTGTCGCCGACCTGCGTGAGGAAGAGGTGGTCGGCGAGGACGCCGGCGGCGGTCGTCGTCGTCCCCATGCCGCGCACTTCCGGATGCGCCTTGGCGTAGGAGTGGATGTGGGTGTTGGCGACCTCGACCGCTTCCTTCAGGCGGTAAGCGAAGCGCTGCGCGGTCGCCTCCTGCTCGGCGCCCCACATCTTGCGCATCTGGTCGAAGATCGTGTCCGTCGCCATCACGCTGGCGATCTCGCCCGCCGCGGCGCCGCCCATCCCGTCGGCTACGACCAACAGTGAGCCGCGCTCCCCGATCTCCTGCTGGCGCGGGGCGCTGTCGCCGGCGCGCTCGCCGCGCGTCAGATCCGCGACGAGGAAGCAGTCCTCGTTGTGCTCGCGGGTCTTGCCGAGGTCGGTGCGGCCCAGGACCTGGACTCTAACGGGCTTCGCGGAGCGTCCGAACATGTCTCAGTTGCCGCACTGGGTTTGATGCAGCGTGGCGTACGTTTGCGTGCGGGCATCCAGCGCCATCGCCCGCCCGATCCAGTCGCAGCCGCGCTGACGATCCCGCTCCCGCTTCCAGTACGTATTCGCGATGACGAAAGCCGCCGTGGCCTTGTCAACCGCGCTCACGTTCACGGCGTTGTAGAACTTCAGCGCGGAATCCCGCGCCGCGAGCGGCTGGGCATCGATCATGTCCTGGAGCGCGTCGAGGGCGGCGCCCGCTTTCCCCGGGTCGATGGCGAGCGGCAGCACCGCTTCACCAGCGGGGTGCTTGGTCCCGCCCGCCGGAGTTGGCGTCTTCGTGGTGCCGGTAGTATTGGCCGCGGCCACCTGCCGCGCGGTGTCCGGCGGCACAGCACCGGTGCCATCCTTTTTCCCCAACACGGCAACGGCGCCCCCTACGGCGCCGAGCACGACGACCGCCCCCACCACGAGGGGCACCACGGAGCGCTTCTTGGCCGGCGGCGCCTGTCGCCCCGCCATCACCGCCGTCGCCTTCGCCGCCACGCTGTCGAGCAGCTGGGTCTTCGCGTCGGTGTCGGCCCGCGTCTGGGGAATCGCGCCACTGCGCCCGGCGGCCGTGCCGGTCACCGCCGCGACGCTCTCGGCGAACTTCGCCACCGTCTGGTAGCGGTCCACGGGGCTGCGCGTCAGCGCGGCGTCTAGGACTTCCTGGAGACCGCCGGGGAACGGCAGATCCGGCCGCGCCGCGGCGAGCTTCGTCGGCTCGTCGGTGAGCCGCTTGATCATCGTCTCCTGGGACGTGCTCGCCTCGAACGGCAGCTTCCCCGTCAGCATCCGGAAGAACACCAGCGCCAGCGCGTAGAGGTCGCTGCGGCCGTCCACGCGGTCGCCGGAGAGCTGCTCGGGACTCATGAACTCGGGCGTCCCAACCACGAGGCCGGTCTTCGTCACTTTCTGGCCCGCGTCGTCACCGCCCACGGCCTTGGCGATGCCGAAGTCCACCACCTTCACGACGTCCCCCCCCCGCACGCCCTTGCCGCGGCTGATCATGATGTTGTCGGGCTTGAGGTCGCGGTGCACGATCCCCAGGTCGTGCGCCGCTTGGAGGGCGTCGGCCACCTGCTGGAAGATCTGCACCGCGCGCGCGGTCTGCAGCGCGCCGTCGCGTTCGAGGATGTCGGTCAGCGGCTCGCCCTCGATGAACTCCATCGCGAGGTAGATCATCCCGTCGGGGGTCTCGCCGAAATCGTAGACCGCGCAGACGTTGGGGTGGGTGATACGGCTTGCGTTCGCCGCCTCGCGGTTGAAGCGGGCCACCGCGTCGGGATCGTGCACCATCGAAGGGTTCATCACCTTGATGGCGCTGCGCCGCCCCATTTTCACGTGCTCGGCGAGATACACCTGGCCCATCCCGCCCTCGCCCAGCTTCTTCACGACGTGATAGCGGTCGGCGATCACCTGGCCGACGAGGTTCGCCGCCGGGGCGGCCGCGCGCAGCGTCGTTCCGTCGTTCTGACAGAACCTGATCTCGTCGGGGTACTCGGTCGCGCAGACGGGGCAGATCTTCACGGCAATTCGATGCGCAGGATTTTATCGCCGACCAGGATGCGCGACTGCGCCGCGACCTGCACGTCGCCGCGCGCCGCCAGCGCCACGCCGTTGCGGCTGCCCGCGTCCACGACCACGAAGTCGGCGTCCTCGCTGCGCACCAGCGCGTGGCGACCGCTCATCGACGGATCGTAGGGGAACAGCCAGTCCCCCTGCTCGCGCCCGATCAGCACGTCGCGCCCCGGCGACAGGTGCACCACGTCCCGGGCGCTCCCGTCAGGCCGCAGCTGCGTCAGCGACGCGATGTCGGCGCTGGGGGCCAGGCTGCCCATCCGCTTCGTCGCGTCGGCGTCGGGCGTGTGCGGGCCGGGGTAGCCGAGCCGCCGGAAGCGGATGACCTGCGCGCCGACGAGCAGGAGATCTCCGTCCACGAGCCGGTGCGGCCCTTCGAGGAACACCCAGGTCCCGTTACGGCTCCCCAGGTCGCGGACGACCAGCCGGTCGTCTTCCCACGACAGCTTGGCGTGCAGTGGTGAGATGAAGGCGTCGTCGGGGAAGCGGATGTCGCCGTCCTGCCGGCCGATCGTCGTGTCGGCGCTGTGGCGCTCGTAGCGCTTCAGGGGCGTGCCCATTTCATCCAGCAACACGAGCGCGAGCGGGCGCGCGGGGTGCGGCGAGCCGCGGTCGCTGATGCGTGCCGCGCCCGGCCCGCCAACCGGCGTCCCGCACGTGGCGCAAAACTTGGCGCCCGTCGCGACGGGGGAGTAGCAGCGCGAGCACGCCGGGCCCGACCCGGGGGCCGAGAGGCGCCGGCCGCAGGTGGGACAAAACGGCAGCAGGCCTGGCGTGGCGGCCCCGCAGAACGGACAGCCCGAGCCATCCGGGCGTGTCGGCGGGACGGCGAGCACATTCGTGGACGGGATGACCTGCCCGGCGACCGAGGAGCCGGCGCCGGCCGCGGCGCCGGCCGGCGTGGGCTTGCGTGCGGCGGCGCTTTTGGTCAGCGGCTTCCCGCAGTCGATGCAGAATTGCGCGCCGTCTTCGTTGGCGCGGCCGCAATACGGGCAGGTCGTCATGAGGTCTGGCTGGCCAATCTATTGGGCAAATTGACGAGTCGAAAGGGCGCGTGGTAGCTTGCGCGCCTATGCGATGGGTCGCGGCCGCGCCGTATTTCGCCCTCGCGGCGTGCGCGGGCGTCCCCCGGGCGGCCGCGCCGCCGCCCGCCCCCGCAGCGCTGCGCATCACGGTCGTCTATCCCAAGGTCACCGACGTCGTGCAGTCGCGCGATTCCGCGTTCCTGTTCGGGAGCGTGGGCCGCGGCGATGCCGGCCTGACCGTCAACGGCGCGCCGGTCGCCGTGCATCCCAACGGCGCGTGGATCGCGTGGGTGGCCTTGCCCGACGACACGATCGCCCCGTTCCGGCTCGTCGCCACCGTCGCCGGCGATTCGCAGGTCGTGACCTTCACGGCGCGGATCACGCCGCGCTTCCACCCGGCGCCGGGCCGCGCCGCGTGGATCGACACGACCAGCTTCGCTCCCGTCGGCGTGCTGGCGCTGCCGCCGGGGGAAGGCGTGCGGCTCGCGGTCCGCGCCGCGCCGGGCTCCACCGTGCGGCTCCGCTCCCCGGCGGGCACGGTCCTGCCCCTGGTGCGTGACCCCCTCCCCGGCGAGCCGGCGTGGGGCGAGCGCGCGTTCGGCACCGTGCCCGCGGGGCTGCGCGTTCCCGCCTCCCCGGACCGGTACGTCGGCTGGCTTCCCGCCCAGTGGTTGTGCGCCGACAGCGCGGGCGGCCGTGGCTGCGCCCTGCTCGAAGTCGTGGCCGCGGGCGACACCGCCCGCGCCGTCTGGCCGTTGCGCCTGACGCTGCTCGATCCCGCCCGCCCTGTGGTCGTGGCGCTGGACGACGACACCGCGCGCACCGGCACCACCGACAGCCTCACCGCGGGCCGCGCCGTCCCCGGCGGCACGTACAACTGGTTCTTCCCCACGGGGACGACGGCGGTGATGTCGGGCCGCTGGAACGATCAGGTCCGGCTGCAGCTGTCGCGCGAGGCGGTGGCGTGGGTGAACGCCACCGACGTCGTCCCGCTCGCCGAAGGAACGCCGCCGCCCGGCGGGGCGGTCGGCTCCGTGCGTCTGACGCCGGACTCCACGTCGGTGGTGCTGCGCGTTCCGCTGCCCGCTCGCGTGCCGTACCTGGTGACGGAAGACGAGCGCAGCGTGACGCTGCGACTCTACGGGGTCGCGTCCGACGTGAACTGGATGCAGTACGGCGGCACCGATCCGCTGGTGCGGCGCATGAGCTACGCCCAGGCGGCGGCCGACGAAATGACGATTACGCTCGAACTGGCCGCGCGGGTCTGGGGGTACCGCGCGCGCTTCGACGGCCGCGACCTGCTGCTGGAGATCCGGCGGCCGCCGGCGCTGGACGGGGACCACCCCCTGCGGGGCCGCACCGTGGTGCTCGATCCGGGGCATCCGCCCCTCGGCGCGACGGGGCCCGCCGGGTTGTGGGAGCCCGTGGCGACACTGGCCGTCGCGCTCAAGGCGAGGACGCTGCTGGAGCAGGCCGGCGCCCGAGTGCTGCTCACCCGCACCGACTCGCAGCCCATGGATCTATATCCGCGCACGCGCTTCGCCGAGCAGCACGGGGCCGACGTGCTGGTCTCGATCCACGCGAACGCGCTGCCCGACGGCGTCAACCCGTTCAGCAACAATGGGACGAGCGTCTACTACTTCCAGCCGCGCAGCGCCGACCTGGCGCGGGCGCTCGATCGCGCCCTCGTCGCCGAGCTGGGGCTGCGCGACCTCGGCATGGGGCGCGGGGACTACGCGCTCGTGCGCCCCACGTGGATGCCGGCGGCGCTCACCGAGGCGGCGTTCATCATCATCCCCGAGCAGGAGGCGCTGCTGGCGAGCGAGGACGGGCAGTGGCGGTACGCGCGCGGCGTAGCGGCGGGTATCGACGCGTTTCTGAGGGAGCGGGCACGGTGAAGGCGGCCCTCGCGTTGGTGTGCCTGTTGGCGGGGCCGGCAACGGCGCAGGTCGATCCATCCGGCAGCTGGCGCACCTTGCACACCGCGCACTTCCGTGTCCACTTCCGGCCCGCGACGCGCGCGGCGGCCGAGCACGAGGCGCGGGAGGCCGAACGGGCTTACGCGCTGCTGAGCCGGGAGCTGCATCCGCCGCGCGGCGTCATCGACCTCGTGCTGGGCGACGACATCGATGCCGCGAACGGCTTCGCGACGATGTTCCCCTCGAACCGCCTCACCGTCTTCGCTGCGCCGCCCACAACCGATCCGGGCCTCGAGCACTTCGACGACTGGCTGCGACTGGTGACGACGCACGAGCTCACGCACGTCTTCCATCTCGACCGCACCAAGGGGTGGTGGCGCGTCGTGCAGAGCGTGTTCGGCCGCGTGCCGGGCACGTTCCCCAACGCGTATCAGCCCAGCTGGGTGGCGGAGGGGCTGGCGACCTATTACGAGTCGCGGCTGACCGGCGGCGGCCGAGTCACGGGCAGCTTTCATACGCAGGTGCTCCTCGCCGACGCCGCCGGAGGCCGCCCGCGCACGCCGTGGAACGCCGTGTTCTTCACGCGCTGGCCCGACGGCTACGCGCCCTACGCGTACGGGAGCCGCTTCTTCGAGCGGCTTTCGGAGGCGGCGGGCGATTCGGCGATCCCGCGCTTCGTCGAGCGCACCTCCGGCCAGCTCATCCCCTACCGCGTGGGACGCCAGGTGCGGCGCGCCAGCGGGCGCGATCTCCAAACGGAGTGGCGGCAGGGCCCCGCTCGCCCGGCGGGCGAGCCGGTCGTCCCCGCGGGAGTGGTCCTCGGCGCGCGATTGTGGACCGAGCCCGTGCCGCGCGTCTCTCCCGACGGGCGGCGGGTCGCCGTCCTGTGGGACGACGGCAAGAGCGCGCCGGAGCTGCGCGTCGCGGACGCCGCGACGTGGCGCGTGCTGCGCCGCCACCGCGTCAACCGCGGCGTGCGCTACGATTGGCTGGGCGACACGCTCGTCGTCGTGCAGCTCGACTTCACCACGCGCTGGCGCATCCGCAGCGATCTGTACCGCTGGCTGCCGGGCGGCGCGTGGCGGCGGAGCACCCGGGATGCGCGCTTCGTGGAGCCGCGCGCCGGCGGCGGCCGCCTCATCGTCCCTCAGCTCGTGCCCGGCGGGAACCGGCTCGGCCTCGCGGGCCTCGACACCGCGGGGGTGATCTGGGGCGAGGTCGTGCCGTCGCCCGACGCGCAGTGGATCGCGGCGACGCGGCATCGCGCGGGACACTGGTCGCTGGTGCGCTGGCCCGCGAGCGCGCCGGAATCGCTGGTGGTGCTGGTGGACGACGGGGGCACGGTGAGCGACCCGGCGTGGGACGGAGAGGGGTTGCTGTTCGTCGCGGACTGGACCGGCCTGCCGCAAATCCATCGCTGGGCGCCGGGCTCGCCGCTGCAGCGGGTGACGGCCGCCCCCTTCGGCGCCCGGACGCCGGCGGCCCTGCCGGACGGCTCCCTCCTTTATACAACCTTCACGGCCCGCGGCTGGGAGCTGTGGCGCGCGGCCCCCGCTGCGACCGTCCCGCCGCCGCTCCCTGAAGCGGCGCCGTTCGACTCCGCCCCGGCGGTGCCAGTCCGCGAGACGGGCTACCGCGCCTGGCCCTCGCTCAAGCCGCATTTCTGGCTGCCGCTGTTTTTCGACCAGGCCGCCGCCGGCCGCTTCAGCGGCGCGTTCACCACCGGCAGCGACGCCGTGGGCCGCTACGCGTACGCCCTCGATGTCGCCGTCGCGCCCTCGCCGCTGCGCGCGGAGGGCGGGTTTGCCCTCGTCTCGCGGGCGTTCGGGAACCCGAGCCTCGACGTCTCGGCCGCGCGGCAGTGGAGCCTCGTCTTCGTGACCGGCGCGGGGATCGTGGTATCGGAGCGTGAGGACAACGCGGCGCTCGGCGCCACGCTCGAAGCGCGACGCTGGCGCTCCTTCGCCCGCATCCGGCTCGCCGCCGAGTACAAAGGTGACCGCTACGTCGCTGACCCGGCGCAGCCGCTGGCCTCCGTGTGCGTCGGCTGCGTGACCCAGGACGAAGTCGGCGCTTCGGCGACCCTGAGTCTCGGCCACCTCGTCTCGGCGCCGCTGGCCATCTCTCCCGACCACGGCACCCTGCTGACGGCCGTCGCGCGGCGTCGCGAGCAGCAAGGATCCCCACGGTGGACGAACGAGCTGCTGGGGCGGCTGCTGTGGTACGCGCGCGCGCCGGGCGCGGGCGGGTTCGCGCATTCCGTGCTCGCGCTGCGCGCCGCCGCCGGTGGACGCGCCGGCCCCATCGCCGAGACGTTCGGCGTCGGCGGCGTCTCGTCGGGCGTCTTCACCCTCGGGTTGGGGCCGACGCTCGGCGGGACCCGGTTCTTCCCCGTGCGCGGCTATGCGGGGTCGAGCGTCAACGGACGCCGGGCCGCGACGGTGAGCCTCGAGTACCGCGTGCCGCTCGCCCTGGTGGGGCAGGCCCTCGGGCACCTGCCGGTCGGCGCCGACCGGTTCTCGGCCGCGCTGTTCGCCGACGCGGGTGACGCCTGGGAGCCGGGCGAGCGCGCGCGGCTCCATCGCCTCCGTTCGGTGGGGGTCGAGCTCGTCGCCGATGTCACGGTGAATTACGACGTTCCGCTGCGGCTGCGGGTCGGCGTGGCGGAGCCGCTGGCGTCACCGCCCGGCGGCGGGGCCCGCCGCCCGCAAGGCTACGTGGCGCTCGCCGCCGATTTCTGACGCAATTTGACGCAACCTGGCAGGACCGGCGGCGTATAATGGGAACGTCATGATGGACGTCCGTCGCCTCCTCCTGCTCGCTTTCCTGTCCGCCAGTCCGACGGTCCGACTGTCCAGCCAAGAACCCGCCGACCGCCGGGCGCTCGAGGCGCTGCGCGACTCGCTCGCGGTCGTGACCGACTCCAATGCGCTGCTGCGCCTCGAGGCGCGGACGATCGACGTCGCCAAGCGCGACCGCGACAACGCGCTGCTGCACCTGCGGCTCGGCTTCGTCGCCTACCGGCTGGGGGAGCTCGCCGATTCGAAGAAGCACTATGACGACGCCGCGGGGGAGTTCGAGTGGGCGTCGGAACTCCGCCCCGGCTGGCCGTATCCCTGGTACGGCCTGGGGCTGGCCGAGCTGGCGCAAGGTGAGCACTCGGTGATCGCGATCGAGAATCTGCGCCAGCAGCTGGGCAAGGACTATCTCTCGAAGGCCGCGGTGGCATTCGCGCGCGCCGTGCAGGCGGATCCCGCCTTCGCCCGGGCGACGATCGACCTCGCCACGACCGCGCTCACGCAGCGCATCCACGCGCGGCTCCAGGTCGTGCTCGAAGCGGTGCGCCTCGCCGCCGTGTCGCCCGCGGGCCGGGACCCCGGCGTGCAGCTGGCGCGCGGCCGCGTGGAGCGCGAGGTGGGCGAGGCCGATTCGGCGATCCTCGGATTTCAGACCTACCTCGCCGTGGGCGGCGACTCGGGCGTGGGCCTCTACGAGTTGGCCCGCACCTATTACTGGGCGCGGCGCCCCGCCGACGGCTGGCGCGCGTACTTCGGGGGCGCGCGCGCCGGGGCGTCGGCGGATGCGTTCGGGTTGTACCACCGCGACCTGGGGTACGTCGCCGACACGGCGGAGCTCGCGACATTCGACGCGCTGCGCGCACCGGCCGAGCGCGCCGCATGGCTGGAGCGGTTCTGGGTCCGCCGCGACGTCGTCGAGGCACGTGAGCCCGGCGAACGCCTCGCGGAGCATTTCCGGCGCTGGTTTTACGCCTGGCGCAACTTCCGCCTCGTCTCCCGCCACCGGCACTACGACATCACCGAGGTGTACCGCTCCGACCAGCGCGAATTCGACGACCGCGGCATCATCTACCTGCGGCACGGCGAGCCCGACCGGCGCGCGTTCTACACCGGCGCCGGGACGGTGGCGTCGGGGCTGCAGCCGAACGAAAGCTGGCTGTACCGGCGCTCGGACGGGAACCTGATCTTCCACTTTGTGGCGCGGGAGGACGTGCAGGACTACAAGCTCGTCGAGAGCGTGCTGGACGCCATGGGCTGGACATCACGCTTTCAACGCCCGGGCGGGGGAGGGGCGACGGCCGCGGGCGACGGCTCGTCGCTCTGGGAGTCGCGCGCGGACCTGGACCCCATGTATACCCGCATGGGGATGCGCAGCGCGACCGAGGAGCGCGAACGCGGGCATCGCGCCATCCGGCTCGGCACCTCGACCGACAGCTATCGCCAGCGCTTCCCCGTCGCGCTCAACCTCGTCGTCAACGATTTCATCATGGGCCGTCGGGAGACGGGCGCGGGGGCGGGGCAGGAGCTCCACGTCGTGTTCTCGATCCCGGCCGAGGAGCTCGCCCCGCAGCCGGGCAGCGAGAGCGTCCTCTACCCGCTGCATTTCCGGCTCCTCGTCGCCGACAGCAGCGACAACGTCGTGGGCCGGCTCGATACGCTGCGCGTGTTCTCCTCGCGTGAGGCCCTGCGCGGCAGGGCGTACCTCACGGGCCGCATGACGATCCCCGTCCCGCCCGGCCTGTACCGCTACCGCTTGCTCGTCACCAGCGGGGATCGCGACGCGGGCCAGATCCTCGGCCGTGACTCACTGGCGGTCGAGCCGCTGGACGGCCGCCACTTCGCCGTCAGCGACGTCGTGGTGGGCCGGGCGGGCTCGGGGCTCCTCTGGGCGCTCCCTGACGACACCGTGCTGCTCAACCCCCTGGGCCGTTTCCCCGAAGGCTCCGTAGCCGAGCTCTACTACGAGGTGTACGGACTGGAGCGCGGGGCCGCGTACCATACGGAGGTGCGGATGCAAAAGCTCGGCGGGACGTCGCTGCTCGGGGCGATTCGCGGACTGTTCGGCGGGCGGCGGCCACCCGTGTTGCTCGCCTTCGACGCCGTCGCCGACGGGCCGGCGACGCGCGTGCACCGCAGCATCGATCTGCGCGGCGTCGGACGCGGGGAGTACGTGCTCACGGTGCGGTTGACCGATCCCGCCACCGGCCGCGTCCTCGTCCGGACGCGGCGGTTTCAGGTGGTCGCGCCCTCGTAAGTTGACACCCCGGCGCGGCGGTCCGTAAGTTACCGCGCGTCCCTCCGGAGCCGGGATGTATTGCCCCAGTTGCGGCACCCAGAACGAAGAGCATTTCAAGTTCTGTCGATCCTGCGGGATGGACTTGACCGCCACGACACCGATCGGGCAGGTCCAGGCCGCCCAGCAGGAGCTGACCGAGATCGACATGGTCCGGGACCAGCTCAAGGAGGAGTACGAGATCCTCCAGGAGCTCGGTCGCGGGGGCATGGCCATCGTTTTCCGGGCGCGCGAGAAGCAACTCGAGCGCGACGTCGCGATCAAGGTGCTGCCCTTCTCCCTCGCCTTCGACAAAGAATTCGTCGAGCGCTTCCAGCGCGAAGCCCGCACCGCCGCCAAGCTCGAGCATCCCAGCATCATCCCCATCTACCGCGTCGGCAAGAGCGGCCGCGTCATCTACTTCGTCATGAAGTTCCTGCGCGGCAAACCGCTCTCCGCCGTGCTGGGGACGCGCGGCGCGTTGCCGGTCCCGGAAATCAAGAAGACGCTAATCGAAGTTGGTCGCGCGCTCGCCTACGCGCACAAGAGCGGGATCGTGCACCGCGACATCAAGCCCGACAACATCATGTTCGACGAGCACGGGCAGGCTGTGGTGACCGACTTTGGGATCGCCAAGGCCGCCGTCGGCGGCAAGCTCACCGGGACGGGGATGGCGATCGGCACGCCGCACTACATGAGCCCCGAGCAGGCCCGCGCCCAGCAGCTCGACGGCCGCAGCGACCTGTACTCCCTCGGCGTCGTCGCCTACCAGTGCCTCGCGGGCGTCGTCCCCTTCGACGGGGAGGATTCCTTCTCCATCGGCTACAAGCACATCATGGAGGAGCTCCCGGTGCCGCGGCTCGACAGCGCCGAGAAGCGCGAGATGTTCGAGATCGTCCGCAAAATGATGACCAAGAAGCCCGAGGACCGCTTCCAGAGCGCCGAAGAGCTGGTCACCGTCCTCGAGGGCGCGGGCGGCTACATCCCGGCGGGACTCTCCACCGCCGCCACGCGTGCCATCCCGTCGCTCTCGGGGGCGCGCATTGGGCTACCCCCCACAACGCCGCTGCCGCGCCAGTTTGCGGGCGGCGGCCCGTCCGCGCCCGCCGCGCCACTCTTCGCGCCGCGACCCAAGCGGTCCGCCCTCGCGGCGGTCGGCCTGTGGGTGATGCTCGTCGTCGTCCTCGTCGGGGCGGTGGGCTTCTACGCCTACAAGCAGGGGCTGCTGACGGGATTGTTCGGCGGCGGGCGCGCGCGGGCGGACACGACCGCCGCGGGAGACTCGAGCCATCTGGCGCTGGGGGCCGGGGGGGGGGGCGGGGGGGGGGATTCGAGCGGCGCGGGGCCCGACACCGGCACCGCCGTGACGGCTCACGACACGACGCCCGCGGGCGCGGCTGGCACCGGCAAGCTGATCCTCCAGAACGTGCCCGCCACCGCGCGCGTCACCCTCGACGGCCAGCCCCTCGCGGTGCGGCAGACGGACCTGGCGGTCGGGACCCATCGCGTGTCGGTGCGCGCCGCGGGGTATCTGTCGTACGATCGCCAGGTGCCGATCAAAGCCGGAGACACCGCCATCCTGACCGTCAACCTCCAGCCCGTCCCGCCCGCCGGCGGCGGCGGGCAGAACGTGGGGCCGTGCGACCAGTTCGGACCGGCCTACAACACCGACAACATCTGCTTCGACACCCGGCCCATCCCCCTGACCCCGACGTTCATCCCCGTGCCGGCCGACGCCCCGGTGACGCCGCGCCCCGCGATCCTGCTGCTCAAGGTCTCCCGGGACGGGCGCACCCTCGAGGCGAAGGTCTTCGTCGGCTCCAACGTAGCCACGTTCAACGACGCCGCGGTGGACATGGCCAGGAACCTGCGCTGGAACCCGGCGCAAAAGAACGGGGAGGCGGTCGAAGCGTGGGTGCAGTGGCAGTTCCCGCCCGTGAGGCAATAACGAACATCCACGCGACGGCGTTCGTCGCCCCCGGCGCGATCGTGCTGGGGGACGTGACCCTTGGCCCCCGCGCCAGTGTCTGGTACGCCGCCGTGCTGCGTGGGGACATGGACCGCATCGTCGTCGGCGAAGCGAGCAACATCCAGGACGGGACCGTCGTGCACGTGGACGCGGGGTTGCCGGCGCTCATCGGCGCGCGGGTCGGGATCGGCCACCGCGCGGTAATCCACGGCTGCACCATCGAGGACGAGTGCCTCATCGGCATGGGCAGCGTGCTCCTCAACAGCGTGCGGGTCGGCACCGGCAGCGTGGTCGCCGCGGGAGCGGTGCTGCCCGAAGGGCTGCAGGTGCCGCCCGGGTCGCTGGTCATGGGCGTGCCGGGCCGGGTCACGCGCCCCGTGGACGACGCGCTCCGCGGCCGCATCCGGGGGACGTGGGAGCACTACGTGGCGGAGGCGGAGCGGCACCGCGGGGGACGGTTCCCGCCGCTGCGAACAGGTTTGTGATGTGAATTGCCGCGAGGCGGCGTCCCGGCTGCATCCTCTCCGAGTCTTGATTCGTCCAACCTCCGTGCCTACCTTGCCCTTCCGCGCTTCTCGGCCGTCTTTCGCAGGTCCCGAAGCAGGTTAGTTAAATTTCCCCATTCCTGGGTCGGACGACACGCTCTACCCCGAAGGGACGAGCCAGTATGACTGCTTCTCCTCGAAAACTCGATCTGACGCCCAACGCCCTCACGGTGCTGGAACGCCGCTACCTCGTGAAGGACGAGCAGGGACGCCCGGTCGAGTCGCCCGAGGATCTCTTCTGGCGGGTGGCGCGCACCATCGCGGCCCCGGACGCGGCGTATGGGGCGTCCGCCAAAGCGGTCGAGACGCTGGCGGAGGCGTTCTTCGAGGTGATGGCCACCCGGGTGTGGATGCCGAACTCGCCCACCCTGATGAACGCCGGCCGTCCCCTGGGCCAGCTGTCGGCGTGCTTTGTGCTGCCCGTCGACGACGCCCTCTCTAACGGCAAGAGCGGCATCTACGACACCCTGCGGGCGATGGCGCTCGTCCACCAGTCGGGCGGCGGCACCGGGTTCGCCTTCTCCCGGCTGCGGCCCAAAAACGACGTCGTGCGCTCCACGATGGGGGTCGCCTCGGGCCCGGTCTCCTTCATGAAGCTCTATGACGCGTCCACCGACGTCGTGAAGCAGGGCGGCACCCGGCGCGGCGCCAACATGGGCATCCTCCGCGTGGACCACCCTGACATCCTGGAGTTCATCACCTGCAAGGACGACCTCACCCAGGTGACGAACTTCAACATCTCGGTGGCCGTGACGGACCGGTTCATGGCGGCGGTCGAGGCCGGCGCCAGGTACGACCTGATCCACTCCCGCACCGGGAAGACCGTCGGCCAGCTTGATGCGCGGGAGGTGTTTCGCAAGATCGTGCACGGGGCGTGGAAGACCGGCGAGCCCGGCGTGTTCTTCGTCGACCGGGCCAATCAGTACAACCCGGTGCCCCAGCTCGGCGGCTACGAAGCGACGAACCCCTGCGGGGAGCAGCCGCTGCTCGCGTACGACGTGTGCAACCTGGGATCGATCAACGTCGGGCTGTTCGTCCAGGGCGGCGAGGTGGACTGGGACGGTCTCGCCGCGGCCGTGCACCTCTGCACGCATTTCCTCGACAACGTCATCGACGCGAACAAGTATCCGCTCGCCGAGATCGACGACCTCGCCAAGCGCATCCGCCGCATCGGTCTGGGCATCATGGGCTGGGCCGATCTGCTGGTGCGTCTCGGCATCCCCTATAACTCCGCCGAAGGCGTGGCCCTCGGCCGTCGCCTCATGGAGTTCGTGGACGAGGAATCCAAGAAGGCCTCGGAGAAGCTCGCCGAGCAGCGCGGTGTGTTCCCCGAGTGGGAGCGCTCGATCTGGGGCCCCGACGCGACCTGCGCGCGCGACGCCGCGGGCCAGCGGGTTCGCCCGATGCGCCGCCTGCGCAACTGCAACCTGACCACCGTGGCGCCGACCGGCACGATCTCGATCATCGCCGGCTGCAGCTCGGGCATCGAGCCGCTGTTCGCCGTGGCGTTCATGCGCAACCAGGCCGGCGTCCTGATGCCGGACGTGAACGAGGCGTTCGTCGCGCTCGCCCGGCGCGAGGGATGGTACTCGGACGAGCTGATGCAGCGCATCGCCGCAGCGGGGCACATCCACTTCGACGAGGTGCCGGCCGAGTGGCAGCGCGTCTTCGTCACGGCTCACGACGTGACGCCGGAGTGGCACATCCGCATGCAGGCGGCGTTCCAGGAGTTCACCGATTCGGCGATCTCCAAGACCTGCAACTTCCCGCACGAGGCGACCGAGGACGACGTCGAGCAGATCTACCGCCTCGCCTATCGCCTCGGCTGCAAGGGCGTGACCGTGTACCGCGACGGGGCCCGGGAGCTGCAGGTGTTGTCGACCGGCGCGACCGCGAAAAAGGTGCAGGAGCAGGCGCAGGGGAAGAACGCCCCGGCCGACGACGGCCAGCGCGCGCTCGCCGAAGCGCTCGGCCGCATCGCCGAGCTCGAGACCGAGCTCGCGCGCACCCGCGCCCAGCTCCACGACGTCGAAGCGGAGAACCTGCAGCGCCGGGCGGTGCGCTCCCGGCCGGACGCGCTGCGTGGCGTGACCCGCCGCCTCGAATCCCCGCTCGGCACCATGTACGTGACCATCACCGAGGACGACAAAGCGCAGCCGTTCGAGGTCTTCATCTCGCTCGGCAAGGCGGGGGCGCCGCTGATGGCGGACGTGGAGGCGATCGGCCGCCTCATCTCCCTCGCCCTGCGGGCCGGCGTGCCCCTGCGGGACGTCCACCGCCAGCTGCGCGGCATCTCGTCCGACCGCGCCGTCGGCCTGGGGCCCAACAAGGTCCTGTCGGTGCCCGATGCCATCGGCATCGCCATCGAGCGCTGGATGCAGGACAAGCAGGGCGTGCAGCAGGATCTGCTCCCCGGCGCGGCGGGTGTTCCGTCCCGCGAGATCCTCGTGGCGTCTCCGCCCCTCCCGTCCCCCGGCGCGGAGGGCACCGTCGTGCAGCGCGACCGCAACGACGCCCAGGATTTCGTGGGGGCGTGCCCGGACTGCGGGTCGCAGCTGGCGTATGTGGAAGGCTGCGTGAAGTGCCACGTGTGCGGCTTTTCGGAATGTGGGTGAGAAAGACCTCAGACGTTAGACGTCAGATATCACAATTCGTGGTCTGATGTCCGACGTCTGACGTCTCGAGCATGTGACCCCAGTCACCCCTTGATGCCGCGCCGCGCGGTTATCATTCGGCATGGTTGATACGGCCCGTACCATCACGCCGACGCGCCTGCAGCCGAAGGGCTGGGCCCGCGTCGGACCGGCCGGCGCCCACACGCTGCGACGCGGCGCCTGGTATCCGGTCGTCCGCATCTCATCGAGCAACATCGTGGTGCTGGACGTCAACCGGCAGAACATCCCCTGCGACCGCCGTCTGCTGGAGATCCGCTATCACCCGCCGGAGCGCTGGACCATCGTGCGCTGTGAGCCGCGGATGATCGAGCGCGTCGGTCGGGTCTTCCCGCTCACGTACGCGGTGTGCCCGGCGTGCCGCCACCGGCAGGCGTTTGCGGCGCAGACGAGTCAGCTGACCTGCGATCGCTGCCACACCGTCGCGCCGCTGTCCTGGGACGAAACGCTGAGCTAAGGCAGCACCAGACTGTCACCGGCGGCCACGATGCCGTTCCCCGTGGCCCGGCAGTAGAATCCCCGCATGCCGTCGTCCAGGAACTGCAGGTGCTCCTTGAGCACCTGGGCTTCGACGGTGCCGCCCAGTGCCCAGCCGGTGAATGGGCGGCACGGATGAGCCACCTGCAGCACTTCCAGGCGGACGACCTCCCGCCCGTCCCGGCCCATGACCAGCAGGCCCCCGGCCAACTCTTCATAGGTGAGTCGTTGGGTTGTGCTGGCGAGCAGATTCTCGCCCGCGCAGCCCCGCGTGATCCGGTCGCCGAAGCGCTCGCGCATGGCGTCGTAGTGGGCGGTGAACCCCACGGACACGCCGTGCAGGCCGTCTTCGTTCTTGGTGTGCGGGTGGGCGCGGTGATGGACGTCCACGAGCCAGCCGCCGCCGTCGCTCTGGCCCAGGACGCCGTCGGGAGAGACGGCGAGTCGCTCCACGGCGAGCAGCGGGACGGGGTCGTAGCGGCGGTTGGGTTTCTCCCCCGTCTTCAGGGAGCCGCGTTGGATTTGCAAACGGACGATCGTACCGACGTCGCGCATAACGCAATTTACTCAAACGTGCTATCATGGGGGCCATGGCGCGACGGGGCTGGGCGCGCATCACCGACAGCGTAGCGGACATCTTGCGCCGCGGCGCGTGGTACCCGGTCGTCGACGAGACGTCCGACGGCCACGTAGTCGTGGACGTCCGCGAGGGCGTGCAGGTCCGCTTGAAGCGCGAGGACGTGACGATGCGCGCGGAGCCGCCGACGCGCTGGAGCGTCGTCGTGCGCACGGGGGTGCTGCGACCCACGCTGGGCGGCGCCAAGAGCAGCGATATCGTGATGACCTACGCCGTCTGCCCCGAGTGCCACGAGCGTCAGGACTTCGAAGGCAAGCCGGGCACCCTGCGGTGTACGCGCTGCGGGCGCACCGGCGACGTGGACTGGTCGGCGACCTGCTAGCCGGACAGCTCCGCGGCCGGGTCCGACCGCTCGAACAACCGTCCCAGCCACGCCACCGCCAGCATCGCCTCGAACCCCAGCGTCACCGTCAGCCCGATCGCCCCGGGCACCGCCCGCCACACGCCGTCCACGCCGGCCACGCCGGCGATCGCCACCGCCACCGCCGCGACGATCACCGCGGGTAGGAAGGCGATGAGCATCAGCAGCAGGCTCCCGGCCATCGTGAGCATGCGCTGACCGATCATCTCGACGCCGGCGGACCGCGCGGGCCCCAACGTGACCCAGGCGGGGAAGAGCAGGGCGGCCGCGTTCTGGATCAGCGTGACGACGACGAGGAACGCGGGCACCGCGATCCCCGCGGCCAGCAGCGCCGCGAAGCGATCGAGCACGGGGAAGCCGGGCAGGCGCAGCGCCAGCGAGGCGCCGAACGCGGCGAGGAGGCACGCCCACGCGACGCCGGTGAGGACGGTGACGGGTCCGAGCATTTCCCCGGCGACCACCTCGGCCCCGCGCAGCGGATAGCTCTTGAGGAGGTCCCAGAGCAGCAGGTCCGCCCGGAGGTCGTTACGCAGCACGTAAGGGCCGAGCACCACCGCCATTCCGGCGAACACCAGGAGCAGCGTCGCGAAGACCTGGATCCCGGTGCCGGCGGCGCTGCCGAGGCTCGCGACCCAGACGACGGCCGCGACGCCCAGCGCGATGATCACCGGGAGTCGCACGCCGGAGCCGCGCCACTCCGCCTGCACGTTCTTCCAGGCGATCGCGCGGACGGGACTGCCCACACCGGCGAGGCGGCCGAGCGGCCGCCGCGCGCTCTGGGCCCGGCGCTCCGTCGGAGGCGGTCGCCGCCCGCT
>Ga0137374_10001848_pt1 | contig 24538 bp, 19 predicted proteins | sample SagtaG_20_FD_104811 | JGI IMG/M metagenome (GOLD analysis project Ga0137374, IMG submission 104811) | Vadose zone soil microbial communities from Sagehorn Ranch, Mendocino, California, USA - Sage1_R_100_16 metaG | ecosystem: Environmental > Terrestrial > Soil > Vadose zone | place: USA... | reverse complement strand
GCGATGATCGACAGCCGGCAGGTGCGCAAACTGCCGGTGCAATGGCTGTTGTTGTTGCTGGTGGTTTACCTGCTGGTGATCGGCCCGGTGGACCAGTATTGCCTCAAGCGCGCCAACAAACAGATGCTCACCTGGCTGACCTTCCCGCTTTACGTCGCGCTCTTTTCCCTGCTGATTTATTACATCGGCTACAAACTCCGCGCGGGCGAAACGGAGTGGAATGAGCTTCATCTGGTGGACATTCTGCCGCACGGCGAAACCGCGGAATGGCGGGGACGGACCTACGCCTCGGTCTATTCGCCGGTAAGCGCCTGGTACAAGGTTGCGGGCGAACAACCCCAGGCGAGCTTGCGCGGCGAATTCATGGGCGCGGTGAGCGGCGGGCAGGAAGCCAGCCAGTCCCGCGTGTTGCAACGGGACAAGGGGTTTGAGGCCGAAATTCAGGTGCCGGTCTGGACCAGCCAGTTGTTCGTCAGCGACTGGCTCCAGTCGGGCGCCTATCCCTTCAGGGCGACGGTCGCGCCCAAAGGAACGCCGCAGGGAGCGACCTGGGAGGTTGCCTTGGAAAACCATCTCGACCGCGAGCTGAAAGAGGTCCGATTGGTGGTGCGCGATCGGGTTTACGATCTGGGAACGGTTCCGCCGAACAAGATTTCCAGGTTTTCAGTGGACCAGCGGGGCGGCCTGGCCCTGCGCGATTTCCTGCAACAGAACGGCAATCAGTTCACGACGGCCGCCCAAAACCGGCAGCATGCGTTTGGCGACAATACCTCCCGCTGGTTGGACCTCAACGCGGCGCATCTCACCGCAATTTCATTCGGCTCTCAGATGATGAGCGTCCCCCCCAACCAGCGCCTTATCTGTCCGCCCGGCATGGATCTGTCGCCGGTGGTTGAGCGCGGCGACGCCGTATTGCTGGCGTGGGACACCGGCCACGCGCCGGGCAACGGATCCATGAACCGGTTTAAAACCGTCCGCAGCCGTCGCGACACCCTGTTGCGTTTGGCCGTTCCGGCCGGCCCGACCCAACCTTGAACTTTTAACTCATCAACTTCAGGCATGTCCAAAGCACCCACTCCCATCAGCGACAAGGCGCCCGCGGTCCAGACGTTCGCGCTGACCCGCGTTTATGGCTCGATGATCGCCCTGAACGCGCTGAATCTCACGGTCAATCGCGGCGACCTCTTCGGTTTCATCGGCTCGAACGGCGCCGGCAAGACGACCACCCTGCGCATCCTGGCCACCTTTCTCGCGCCTTCGGCCGGCACGGCGCAGGTTCTCGGCCACGATGTCGTGCGCGACGCCGATGCCGTCCGGCACGTAATCGGTTACATGCCCGATTTCTTCGGCGTGTACAAGGACATGGAAGTGACGGAGTACCTCGATTTCTTCGGCGCCTGTTACAAGATTCCCTCGGCGCAGCGCGAAAAGACGGTCAACGACGTGCTGGAACTGGTCGGCCTGAGCGAAAAGAAAGGGGCGCTCATCGGCGCGTTGAGCCGGGGCATGCAGCAGCGGCTGGGGCTGGCCCGTGTGCTCATCCACGACCCGCAAGTGCTCCTGCTGGACGAACCGGCCAGCGGCCTGGACCCGCGCGCCCGCATCGAGATGACGGCCATTCTGCAGGAGCTGCAAAAGATGAACAAAACCATCATCATCTCCTCGCACATTCTCAGCGAACTCGAGACGCTCTGCAATCGCGTCGCCATTATTGAAAAGGGAAAACTGATTTACACCGGACCGGTCCAGGGCGTGCGCGATCAGATGGCCACCGGGCGTATTTTCCGGGTCAAAATCATCGGCGACGAGGCCCGCGCCATCGAAATCCTGAAGGCGCGGCCCGAAATCCATCAGGTCGAACACGCGGAGGGCCGGCTCAAAGTCACTTTGAACGATCACGAGACGGATCCGGGTTGTGTGGCCGAGACGCTCGTGCACGGCGGCTTGAAGCTCATCGGTTTGGAAGAGGAGGAACTGGGACTGGAGGAAGTGTTCCTGCGGGTGACGCGGGGCGAGACGCAATAGAATGACGAAATCCGGATGTCGAATGACGAAGTAAGTTCAAATCACAAAGGGTACGGTGAAAGGGATCATGCGTACCCGATGATGTTTCGACAGTTTCATGTCGCGATGCCGGGCGGCGCGGTCGGCCGGGGTTTGGTCATTCGGAGTTCGGACATTCTTTCGTCATTCGCAATCAGGTTTTGCGTTCCAGGGTTATCGGATGACTTTTCTGCCCATCGTTGAGCGAGAGTTGCGCGTCGCGGCGCGCCGCCCGGGCACGTATCGGGTTCGCTTTCTGGCGGCGCTGGCGGTCATCGCTTTCGGGTTTATCACGCTGGCATCCGCGCCGTCGTCCCTGCCGGCGCATCAGCTTGGAAAAGCGATTTTTGCGATGGAAACGGTCATCGCCTTCGCCTGTTGCCTGTTCACGGGTGTGTTTCTGACCGCCGACTGCCTGAGTGTGGAGAAGCGCGAAGGAACATTGGGGCTGTTGTTCCTGACCGATTTGAACGGGTTCGATGTCGTCCTCGGCAAGCTGACGGCGACCTCCCTTCAGTCCGTTTACGGATTGCTGGCCATCTTTCCCATGCTGGGACTGCCGCTGCTGATGGGCGGTGTGAGCGTCGGCGAGTTCGCGCGGGCGCTGCTGGCCTTGTTCTTCACCCTGTTGGTCTCGCTGGCCGTCGGCCTGGGCGTTTCGGCAATTGGCCGCGACGCCCGTCACACAATGGCGCTGACGTTCGGTTTGCTGGTCTTTCTGAACGGGCTGTGGCCGGCGCTGGCCTGGATCCAAGCCATCTTTTCCGGCCGGGGCCTGGTGCTGGGCAAATGGTTTTTGCCCAGTCCCGCAGGGGCCTTGATGATGGCGTTTGATTCCTGTTACCGAACCGGCCGGGGGCCGGGGATGTTCTGGATTTCGATCGCGATTCTTTCGGCGGTTTGCCTGGGCCTGTTGGTGGCGGCGAGCCTGCTCCTTCCCCGGACGTTTCGCGAAGACAAACCGGCGCCGACGTGGGACGCCAAAACTTCCGTGCAACGGCGGCTGCGCTTTTACGGGCCGCGCCGTTCTTCGAACCAGCGCGCGAAGCTGGAGCGGAATCCGTTTTACTGGCTGGCCGCCCGCGACCGGCTGGCCCGCATCATGGCCTGGACGGCGATCGCGCTTCTCGGCGGGCTTTGGTTCTGTTTCGTCTCCGGCGCGTTTGCGGGTCCGGGCCGCAGAAGCAGCGGCGAGGCATTTGCCATCAGCTTTCTGGTGGCATTTGCCCTGCACGCGATTTTCAAGGGGATCATCGCGCTGGAAGCCAGTCGGCGCCTGAGCGAAGACCATCATAGCGGCGCATTGGGATTGCTGCTCGCCACGCCGCTTCCGCCTCGAACGATCCTGCGCGGCCAATGGCTGGCGTTGCGGGAACATTTTGCCCGGCCAATCCTGGCAGTGTTGTTAGTCAATGCGACGCTGTTCTGGCTCACGGTTTTCTCAAAGAATCCCATGAACATGGATAAGGAAGGCCGAACGATGTTCTGCACCATATTTCTGGGCGGCGCGTTGCTCCTGCTGGCGGACTTTCGAGCGTTGAGTTGGGTCGGAATGCTGATGGCGCTGCGCGCCAAGAACCACCCGCGGGCGGTCCTGGCCACCCTGGGACGCGTGCTGCTGCCGCCTTGGGCCGGCATCTTCTTCTTTGTGATGCTGGGTATGGTGGGTCGGGGTTTGTCAACCGGGACAGTCCGGACACTTGTGTTCCTGTGGCTTTTGGGCGGCGCGATCTTCAGTTTCAGCATGGCAGTGGAAGCGGAACGGCGATTGCTGAATCAGTTTCGGGCGCTCGCTTCGCCGGTGAAAACTGCGGAGCGGAAATATGTGCCGGCGTCCGGCGATTCGCCGCCGCCGAGGTCGGAATTTTTGCCGTGAACGTGTGGCCGGTCATTCAGCGGGAGCTGCGCGCGGAAGCGCGGCACCCGTTCAATCACTGGCTGCGGGTGCTGGGCGCGTCGGCGCTGCTGGGGGTCTTCGCCACCACGATCCGCGACCAACCGGCAAACGGGTCGGAGCGTGGCGCCGAGCTTTTTGGCGATCTGAACACGGCGCTGTTCGCGGCGATCTGGCTGCTGGTTCCGCTGTTGACCGCCGACTGCATCAGCCGCGAGCGCCGCGACGGCACGCTGGGCCTGTTGTTTCTCACACCGCTGAGCGCGCGCGGGGTGGTCGTCGGCAAAAGTTTGATACACGCCTTGCGGGCGACGACCCTGTTGCTGGCCACGCTGCCGGTGCTGGCGCTGCCGTTCCTGCTGGGTGGCGTCAGTTGGCGGGAAGCCGTGATGGCGCTGCTGTTGAATTTGAGCTCGGTATGTCTCGCACTGGCGGCGGGGCTGGTCGCCTCGTCGCGTTGCACGCAGTGGAACCGCGCGTTATTCCTCGCGGAAATCCTGGCGCTGATTTTCCTGCTGATATTCGCCGCGCTTTTGTCGTTGGCGCTTATCTTCCAGGTGGCGGTGCCGTTTGTCCCCGGATTTGCGCCGGGCGAAGTCGCCTTTGATGAAATGATCGTTGGCACGGCTTTGACGTGCACCGATGCGAACGGGATGTGGAGCGAGGCCTTCGGCGATTTGCCGGCGGCGGCGACCCGCGCCTGGCTGATTACGGTGGGAGAAGCGGCTCTTTTGGCGCTCCTCTCGTTGGCTCTGGTGGTCTTTGGGATCGCCCGCCGGCTGGAACATTCGCGACGGGAAGAACCGCTGTCGTCCCGGCAACTCCGGTGGCGGCAACTTCTGCTGGCGCCGCGTTTCTGGAAATCGCAGTTTCAGCACAAAACGCGACGGGCGCTCGAACGAAATCCCATCGGCTGGCTGCAACAATATTCCACCACCGCGCGGCTGACCAAGTGGGGCTGGCTCCTGTTCATTGCGCTGCTGGAAAGTCTTGCGATGGCTGACGCTGGTTGGCCGGAATTCGTAGCTCTGCAGCGCTGGCTGCTGGTGTTGTTGGCGCTGAGTCTGGCGTTCTGTGCCGCCGGCAGCTTTCGCCGGGAACGGCAAAGCGGAGCGCTGGAATTGATCATGGTGACGCCGCTGAGCGTCGGGCAGATCATCTCCGGCCGGTTGCGCGGGTTGTGGGGACAGTTCATTCCGGCGGCGGCCATACTGTCGGTGGTGGTCGGGCTGACCCTGTTTCGCAGCGGGGCATTCGATTTGTTGCCCGGCAATTACGACCCGGATGACAACCTCAATTCCGCCTTCGCGATTTTTGTTTCGACCAGTTTTGTTGCCCTTCCGGTTGTCGGACTCTATTTTTCGCTGACGCAACGGCATTTCCTGGCGGCGTGGCTGTTGACGCTGGGCGTGTGTTTGTTGTTGCCGTATCCCATGCTGCTCCTGTTGGCAATCTGTGAAGGAAGTTTTGTCGGGGGGTCCTGGCACTTGTCGTCTTTCGGCAGTCTTTGGTGGTTTCAGCCGGGTGCGGCGGGGAACGCGACCGGAGAGGGTGGAATGTTTGTGCGGGCAGCCATCCTTCAACTGCTCTTCGCGTTCATCGCCGGCTGTCTGCTGTATCGCAATCTCCGCCGCCGGAAATTTGCTCTCGGCACATGACCGCCCTGCCCATCGTCGAACGGGAACTGCGTGTGGCGTCGCGGCGGCCGGCCACGCATCTCCTGCGGGTCGCGGCCGCGCTGGTGGCCATGGTCGTGTTCGGGTGGATGATGCTGACGTGGTTGCAGGTGGTCCCGTCCGCGCTGCACGGACGTTACCTGTTTCGCGCGTTGTTCGGCTTCGCCTTCGTTTACTGCCTGTTCGTCGGGGCGCGGCTGACCGCCGACTGTTTGAGCGAGGAAAAGCGCGAAGGGACGCTGGGCCTGTTGTTCCTCACCGATTTGAAGGGTTACGACGTGGTGCTCGGCAAACTGGCGGCGACATCGATCAACTCCATATACGCGCTGCTCGCCATCATTCCTGTCATGTCGGTGCCGGTGCAACTCGGTGGCGTGACGGCGGCCGATCTCTGGCAATCGGCGCTGGTGCTGTTGAACACGCTCTTTTTTTCGCTGGCCTCCGGGGTGTTGGTCTCGGCGCTCAGTCGCAACGAACGCAAGGCGATGTTCGCCGCGGTGTTTGTCGTGTTGTTCGTCACCGTTGGCCCTTTTGTGCTGACGTTCGTGTTAGGGACGAGTTTTCCGCGCTTCTTCAACGCCCCGCAGGACGTTTTGCCATTTTTGGTTCCCAGCCCGGCTTACGCATTCGGCTACATCATCAACAAGTCCTCCGCGTTCACGGTATTTGCGCCGCTGCCCGCGGGAAGTTTTTGGTGGTCGGCGCTGTTGGTTCATTTGCTGAGTTGGCTCATGCTGCTGTGGGCCAGCCGGATTCTGCCGCGCATCTGGCAGTCGCGTGTCTCGAACTCGAAACTGGATCGTCACCGCGAGCGGGTCGAGCAGTGGGCTTATGGCCGGGCGGCGGCGCGAAAAGCGCACCGGGCGTGGCTGCTGGACATCAACCCTTTTCTTTGGCTGGTGAGCCGGGAACGCTGGAAACCGTTGTACGTCTGGCTCTACGTCGGCGCCGTGTCGGGCACCTGGCTGTGGGGTTGGTCGAAATACAGCGACGTCATGTTTGACCGGAAGACGCTGGACCCGACCGTCTTCCTGTTCGAAACATTTCTAAAGCTGTGGATGATCTCCGAGGCGTGCACGCGGCTGGCCGAGGACCGCCGTAACGGCGCGCTCGAGTTGCTGCTGTCCACCGCGCTGACGACGCGCGGGATTCTGCGCGGACAATGGCTGGCCTTCCGGCGCCAGTTTGCCGCTCCGCTGGCGGTCGTGCTGTTGTTCGAATTTATTTTGCTGAGGCAACAATATCCGGCGGGCGTTGTCGTGACGAAGCTCGTCATGTTCGTCCTTGATCTGTTGACCCTCGGTTGGGTGGGAATGTGGCTCGGCTTGACGGCCCGCAATCTCAATCGCGCCATTGTCGGCGCGATTGGGCGCGTGCTGATCCTGCCTTTGGGCATTTTCTATGCGGCAAAGTTTGGCCTGGAGATATCGGAGCGGTGGATGGGGACGATCCACTTTCCCTTTCACATTTCCAGCGAGTCCGGGATGTTGTTCATCAGGCTGGCGAACAATTTCCTCTTCGGCCTGTGCTGGGCGCGGCGTCATCTGCTGCAGAATTTCAGGGAGGCGGCGACGCAGCGCTATCAGGCGGAAAAAATCGGCTGGTTACCGGGACGCTCCCGGCGCAAGGATGTAGTCCGGATGCAGGCGCCAGTGGCGTCGTCGTGAGGCGTAATGCGTAATGCGTAATGCGGGCTATGTGTAACAAATTACGAATTACGAATTACGCGTTACGAATTACGCATCAAGTCAAGCACCACGCCGCGATTTCCACATCCATTGCAGCGCCGGCCCTGAGCATTTAACGAAGACCGAATGACTTTTTTGCCCATCGTTGAACGGGAGTTGCGCGCGGCCTCGCGTCGTCGCGGCACGCATTGGTACCGCGCGGCGACGGCGCTGACGGCGATTCTCCTGCTGGCCGGGACATTGTGGTTCGAGAAGGGAACGGCCCCGAAGGAACTCGGCCAACACGCCTTCACGGTGCTTTCGGCATTGTTCCTGTTCGGCGGTCTGGTGGCAGGCATTCGACACACCGCGGACTGTCTGAGCGAGGAAAAGCGGGAAGGCACGCTCGGACTATTGTTTCTCACGGACTTGAAGGGTTATGATGTGGTGCTGGGCAAGCTCGCGGCCACATCGTTGGACGCGTTCTACGGCCTGATCGCGATCTTCCCGGTGCTGGCGATTCCGTTGTTGCTGGGAGGGGTCTCGCCGGGAGAATTCTGGCGCATGACACTGGTGTTGACGAACGCGCTGTTCTTCTCGCTGGCGGCGGGGATTTTTGTTTCTGCGATGAGCCGCGGCGCGCGCAAGGCGATGGCGGGCACGTTCTTTTTGATTGTGCTGATCAACGCCGCTTTCCCGGTTTTTGGCTGGTGGCTCGCATTTCGTCAGGGAACCGGCACCGTGAATACGGCCTTGCTGTTGCCCAGCGTTGGCTATGCGTATGTGCTGGCGTTCGACGCGCCGTACGGTGTCAGCCCGGAGGATTTCCGGTGGTCGGTCCTGCTCACGCACGGACTGGCCTGGCTGTTTCTCGCGCTGGCCGGCGTTGCCGCGCGCCACTCCTGGCAGGACAAGCCTGCGGGCGCGCTGGTTGCCCGCTGGCGCCAGAGATGGCAACGATGGAGCTACGGGAATGCCGCGGAACGCGCCGCATTTCGCGCCCGGCTGTTGAACATCAGTCCCTGTTTCTGGCTCGGCGGCCGGCACCGGCTCAAGCCGATGTTCGTCTGGGGTTTCCTCGGCGGGAGCGGGTGTTTCTGGCTCTGGGGCGCATGGAAATTGCACGACGAGTGGTTGAACCAGGGGACTTACCTCATCACCACGATCATCCTCCACCTCTCCCTGAAATTGTGGCTGGCTTCCGAAGCCTGCCAACGGTTTGGTCCCGACCATCGGAGCGGCGCGCTGGAACTGCTGCTCTCCACGCCGCTGACGGCGTCGGAGATGCTGCGCGGACAGATGCTGGCTTTGAAGCGGCAATTCCTGTGGCCGGTAATCGTTGTCGCGGTCATTGATTTTGTCTTCCTGCTGGCCGGAACCCGTCATCTCGGTTCCGGGGAGGCCGATTTCTGGCTCTGGTATTGTTGGGCGGGCATCATCACGTTGCTGGCGGACGCTTACGCTCTATGCTGGGTGGGAATGTGGATGGGACTGGTTTCGAAACGTCCCAACCGGGCCGCCAGGGCGACTGTTGCCCGGGTTCTGGTGTTGCCCGCAGGAGCGTGGGCGGGACTGGTGATGCTGATGCCTTTCACGCCTTTAGGGCATCATGTCGGGGACAACCCGGCGATTTACCTCGGCCTCTGGTTTGCCCTGGGAATGATCGTCGATGTTTGCTTCGGGTTTCGCGCGCGATTTCGCCTGCTTCGCGATCTGCGCACGGTGGCGACGCAACGGTTCGTGCCGGAACGACCATTTTTCCCTGGCGGGTTCGGCCAAAACCTGAAACCAGCGCCCATCTGCCGCCGGTCGTCGCCGGCGAAACGTGACGCGTCATGCGTGATGCGTGATGCGTGATGCGTAATTCTTAATTCGTTATCATTTTTCACGCATTACGCATTACGCATTACGAATTACGCTCCACTTCTGCCCTGGTTGTCGCATGAGCACACAATGAGTTTCCTTCCTGTCATTGAGCGCGAACTGCGGGTGGCTGCCCGGCGACCGGCCACGTATTGGACGCGGCTCGCCTTCGGCCTGGTCGGCGCGGGCGTCGTGAGCCTGGCGTTGGTGTTCGCGGCGGTGGTCGAAACCGGCGCGTCAAGAGTGGGAAGCGGCCTGTTTTCTTTCCTGAGTCTTCTGGGTCTGGGCTTCAGCGCTTTCGCCGGCGTGTTTCTGACGGCGGATTGCCTGAGCGAGGAAAAGCGCGAGGGCACGCTGGGGCTGCTGTTGCTGACCGATCTCAAAGGTTACGATGTCGTGTTGGGGAAATTGCTGGCGCGGTCGCTCAGCGCCGGTTACGGGTTGCTGGCCCTATTCCCCGTGCTGGCGGTGACGTTGACGATGGGCGGCGTGACCGCCGGCGAGTTCTGGCGAATGGCACTGGTATTTCTCAACACGATTTTTTTCTCCCTCGCAGCCGGGATGTTCGTTTCCGCGCTGAGCCTGCGTGACCATCGTTCGATGGCGGGGGCGGCGGCCTTGATTGTTTTCATTGGCGCTGCGCTGCCGCTGGCGGAATCCATTCTCAACCGAGCCGGGTTGGGCGCTCGCTTCGCCCTCTCGCTCCCCAGCCCCTTTACCGCCTGGCAACTGGCCTTCGACGCGCCCCATCGGATGTGGGCCCGCAGCTTCGGGTATTCGCTGCTGCTGACGCACTTGTTGAGCTGGCTGTTTCTGCTTCTTGCGGGTGTTCAGTTGCCTCTTTTTCAGCGCGGGAACCCCGGATCGATATCACGGGTCGGCGGGAGACCGGCGGACGTGTCGGACCGACTGAGGTCGCGGCGCGCGACCGGACGGAGGCCGTTGCTGGACCGCAACCCGATTTTTTGGCTGACGATCCGCAACAGCCGGATGACGGGGGTTTCCTGGGCTATTTGGACGACGCTGGCCATCGGGGTTGCCTGGACCTTTGCCCGGGATCCGATGGTGGCCGTGGCAATGGGCCAATACAGTTGGTCGTTTCTGGCGGGATTATTGAGGATTCTTGTGGGCGTGTACGCCTGCCGATTTTTTGCCGAAGCCCGCCGGGGCGGTGCGCTGGAGTTGTTGCTGTGCACGCCTCTGACGGTCGAGGACATCCTGCGCGGTCAATGGATGGCGTTGCGGCGCCTGTTCCTGGTGCCAACCATCGCCCTGCTTTGCGTGGGAATCATGCCGTTGGGGTTGATTTTGTTTACAGATTTACGGAACGCCTTTCCGGCCTGGATCATGATGGGGTCGGTTTACATTTATTCGGTTCCGAAGTTGATCTTCGACCTGTTGGCGGCCGCGTGGATGGGCATGCTGGTCGGGCTGACGACGAAGAAGCCGCATCTGGCGCCCGGGCTGACGATGCTTTACACCGTCGTGCTTCCGGTGGCCGCCTTTTGTATTCCGGATGTGCTGATCAGCTTGCCGTTGTTTTTGTGGGCGCGGGACAAGTTGTATCGCGAACTGCGCGCGTTAAGCAGCCCGCGCGGGTTGCCGGTCGTGCCTCAGCACCGGCAGGGCAAGGGACCGGCCGCGGCCGCGCCGCCCGTGATTCGGCATTGAGCGGCGCGCCCTGCGGGAAGACCGTTGGCCAAACCTCAGCGATTTTCCGAGGCGAAAGCAGCAATGATGGGCCGATGGTCTGACGCCACGCCCCAGTCGGGCCGGGCAAGCACATACGTGCCGTTCGTTTGCCATTCGCGGGCCATCCCCGGGCTCAACAGGATGTAGTCAATCCGGCTGTAGGTGTCATCCTTGGAAAAGTAGTAGGTCCAGGTGACGTTGCGCGGAGGCGACTGAGGGTTGAGAACGACAGCGTCGTGGCTGACGGGTTCAGCGGGACGGGTATCAATCAGCGCGTTTTTCCCTCGCCCGATGACGGTCCTCAACGCTTTGGAGTCCTTGAGGTCGTTGAAGTCGCCGAGAATGACCAGGTTCGCCTCGGGATTCGCTTTCAGGCGGGTGTCGATGATCTCGCGCAAGACGGCGGCTTCCTGTTCCCGCAGCTCCGACTCATCCGCTTCCGGGACTTTGCGACGTGACTTCAGATGCGCCGCGATGAGCGTGAATTGGTATTGGGCGTTGACTTGAACGTCCAGTTCGGCGAATCCGCGGCTGACGCGAAATCTTCGGCCATTGAGGAGGAACCCTTCCCGGGTATGCGGCCGGCGAGCGGCGAACGGCAGCTTGCTGAAGACGGCGAGGTGAATATTCGTATCGAAACCGTCCACGTGCTCCCAATAGGGATAATCGAGCCCCTCCGACTTGAGCGCGGCGCGCAACTCGAGCAGCGCATGGGTGCTGCCCATTTCCTCGACGGCGAGCAGATCGGCCCCGAGCGCGCGGATGCACTCGCGGATTTTCGCTTTGGCCGCCTCGGATTTCGGGCGGCGATGGCCGGAGGGTTGGTCGAGATAGTTTTCCAGATTGTAGGTGGCGACGGAAAACGTGCCGGCGGCGAGCGAGGCGCGGCTTTGCGCCAGAACCAAAAGACCGGCGCCGCAAGCGACCAGGACGCGGAAATTCATCACGGCGCCAAGGTATCGGGCATTGAGGCGGTGAAGTCAAAAAGTACCGGCGCGCGGTCTGGCCGATGGCGGGGAACCGGCCAAACCGTCTGGGCATCACAATTCGGAACCTGATTGGCAGCGGCGGGTTGGAGAAATTTTTTTGCAAAACCGGCGGAGATTGCTAATTTTCAGCCATGTTTAGAAACAACGCATCCGACACGGCCGTGCGCACCGTGGAGCCGGACGGGAAACCACGGGCGAAACTCCACGACAAACAGAGCGAACGGGACTATCGCGAGCTGCGCATCGACAAGGTCGGTGTTCGCGGGATGCGTTTTCCCATCCAGGTCCGCGACAAGGCGCGCAGCCTGCAAAACACGATCGCGACCATCGGCATGTACGTGGATTTGCCCAAGGAATTCAAAGGGACCCACATGAGCCGCTTCATCGAAGTGCTCCATGCGCACGGCAGCGTGGTGCACGTGGAAAACATCACGGAGATTCTCTACGCCATGCAGGAAAAATTGAAGGCGGCCACCGCGCACCTGGAGATGGAATTTCCCTTTTTCCTGGTCAAGAAAGCCCCGGTGTCGGGCCGGGAAAGCGTGATGGATTACACGGCGCGCTTTGACGCCACGGCCTGCGGCCGGGAAATTGACTTCGTGCTGACGGTGCAGGCGGCGGTGACCACCCTGTGCCCGTGCTCCAAGGCCATCGCCCGACACGGCGCGCACAACCAACGCGGCATCGTAACGGTGCAGATCCGTTCCCGCCGCGCCATTTGGATCGAAGATTTGATTTCCATCATTGAAAGTTCGGCCAGCAGCGAGTTGTACTCTCTGTTGAAGCGGCAGGACGAGAAAGCGGTCACCGAACGGGCCTACGAAAATCCCGTGTTTGTGGAGGACCTCGTCCGCAACGTGGCGCTCCGGCTCAATGGGCATCCGGACGTGACCTGGTACAAGGTCGAGGCGGAAAACCACGAGAGCATCCACAATCACAACGCTTACGCTTGCATCGAAAAGGGGTAGGGCGGAGCGCGCCAATCGGCTGTGGCAATCCCCGACGCCATTTTTGGCGCGCGTTGGGACCATGAACCCATGCAGACCCTCCTCACCCGTCCTTCGGACACCCTCTCCCCCACTGGGGGAGAGGGATGGGGTGAGGGGGGACGTGGGTGCGCCGCCGCGATAGCGTCTTGGACTGCGGCAGTCCTCTGCCGCTTTGGCGCGCTCACACCAAATTGAAAAGCGCCAGAGGACTGGCGCAGTCCAAAACCTGGCGGCCCTTTGGTGGGTTCTGGGTAGACTTTCATTCCTGCAAAAGTCCTGCAGCGCCTGAACAGCGAACATCCGACGTCCAACGCGGCGTCTCCAGGCGCCCTAACCGGCAGTGGATGTCCGGCGTGGGCGATTCGGTGTTCGATGTTTTTCAACGGTTTGGTTCCGGCTCCGCGGCGCCGGGAGGGCGCTGGTTGCCAGCCGATTTCGTTTGAACGCGCCGGGTTCCTGGGGATCGAATTTACTAAAAATTTTTGTGGCGCTTTTGATTTCCTTTGTTACATTCACGCGCTCCCAATGGCATTGGTTTGAGCCAAAGCCGGTGAGCCGACACGGGATTTACCGTGGCAATGCACTGATTGACTGACTGTGACAACGAAGAAGATCACCAAAAAGGCGGCCGGCAAATCGGCCAGCAAGCACCTGGGTTCGGCGACCGCCGCGGCCATCCTGGGCAACACCGTCGCGCCCGCCCGCCGCAGACCCGGCAACGGCAGCGTGAAGATCAAGCCGGAATGGGCCAAATACTACAACACGCTGCTGGCGCTTCGCGAACGTCTGCTGAACCAAATGAGCGGTCTGGCCAAGGAATCGGCGGAGGAGATGCCCGGCTACAGCCTGCACATGGCGGATTCGGGGACGGACAATTTCGACCGGGACTTTGCCCTCAGCCTGCTTTCCTCGGATCAGGACGCCATCTACGAAATCGAAGAGGCGCTCAAACGGATCGAGAGAAACACCTACGGCGTCTGTGAGTTGACCGGCAAAGCGATCCCCAAGGCGCGCCTGGACGCCATTCCCTGGACGCGGTTCACGGTCGAAGCCCAGGCGCAACTCGAAAAGGAAGGCGCTTTGCGGCAACGTCGCCTGGGCGCGCTGGGGTCGGTTGACTCGGCCGGGGCCATCGAGGTCGAGGAAGAAGAAGAAGCCGAGGAAAAGCCGGCCAAGGAAAAGGAGTAATTTTATGCCTCGCGAACTCGTAACACTCGAATGCACGGAAGCGCGCAAGGAAGGCAAGTCGCCCTCGCGTTATCTCACCAGCCGCAACAAGAAATTGAAGACGGAGAAAATTGAACTCCGGAAGTATAATCCCTTCCTCCGCCGCCACACGCTGCATCGGGAAATCAAATAACGCTTATGCCGCGAAAGACCAACATTGACAAACCGAGCCGCGGTTCACGCGGAAGAGGAGTGATGGAGGTGCGCACTCCGCGGCCCAAACCCAAGATTGATTTCACGGCCGACGCGCTGGATTACAAAAACGTCAATCTGCTCAGACAGTTTGTGACCGATGCCGGTCGCATTCTTCCCCGCAAGTACACCGGTCTGCCGGCCCATTACCAGCGGCGCTTGAATCGCGCCATCAAACGCGCCCGGCAGATGCTGCTGATGAAATAACCGCGCGTTTGCCGCGCCGTCGCCCCGTCACAGCCGGCGGAGCATTTTTGTGCCCTGGAAGTGCAAATGATTTGCAATAAGGCCGGCGCTCCGCAGGCGGGCGGGAGATCCGGTCAGTGATTGCGCCAGGCCGTCGGCCGCTTGTTCAATGATATTGCTGGCCGTTTACTGTTCGTTGATTCTTCTGGCCTCATTGATGGGAGGTTGGCTGCCGTTGCTGGTGCGGCTGACGCACACCCGGCTGCAGGTGGCGACGAGTTTTGTCGCCGGCTTGATGCTGGGAGTGGGGCTGTTGCATCTCGCGCCTCATGCCTGGGAACAGTTTCAGTCTGCGGACCTGACCATGGGCTGGCTGCTGGGCGGCTTTTTGACCCTGTTCTTTGTGCAACGCTACCTTCACTTCCATCATCACGACGTGCCGGAAGAGGCGCCGGAGACGCGCCAGGAGCTTGAAGGCGCGGGTTCGACGGAACACGGGGAACACAGTCACGAACCGACGCTGGCGGACCAGTCGGCGCGACACTTGTCCTGGCTGGGCGCCACTTTCGGCCTGACGCTCCATACGCTGTTGGACGGCGTGGCGCTGGCGGCCAGCGTGGAGCTGGAACGGCGCGCGGGGCGCACGCACGGTCTGCTCGGTTTCGGAACTTTTCTGGTGATTTTTCTCCACAAGCCGTTTGACGGTCTGGCGGTCGGCACGTTGCTGGCGCTCGGCAGGTCGTCGCGGTCGTTGCGTCACTGGGTCAACGGCCTGTTTGCGCTGGCGAATCCGGCGGGTCTTCTTTTGTTCTACCTGGGCGTGGACCGATTTGCGCATGTCGCGCCGCAATTCCTCGGCGCGGTGCTGGCATTTGCGGCCGGGACTTTTCTCAGCATCGCCACCAGTGATCTGTTGCCGGAGTTGCAGTTTCACTCGCACGACCGGGGCAAATTGTCTTTGGCCATGCTGGCGGGCATTGGCGTTTCGGCATTGCTGGGCAATTTTGAGACGACCGGCCATGGCGACCGCCGTGAAGCGCAGCCGTTGGAAATCCGCCGGCCGCATAATGCCGAACAAAAAGACTCTCGCTAGCCTTCGCTAGCTTGGGTTTCCGCAACCCAATCTCCCAGTTTGAGGTATTCCCTTACCTTGCGACGTTCGTAGCGGTGTTTTTTCGGTTTGTCTGGACGGTCATCGACCTGGCGGAATGGATGTTTGGTGTTGCGAACTACGTCACTGATAACTTCGAGGGTCTTCGTCATGGTCAGGTCCTTTGTTGATCTTTCTTAGAACCGCATCCAGCGAAAACAGTGCCAGCGTCCTTGGATAGTTCCGTGTTGTCTTTGTTAGCGCTGCCGTCACGGTTTTTGAAGTTGTCTCAACATAATCCGACCCTCTTCATAGTCAAATGTTCGACAGTCATAAAAATTTTTGCGCAGGCTGAGCGTATATGAACAGGCGAATCTTCCGGAAACCGCGAACGGTTCATCGTTGGCATGCGAACGCCCCGGACTGCCATTCCTTGTCTTTCCGCTTGGCGATCAGTTTCAATCCCAGCGCGGCGTAAACCCGTCGAATCCGCTCGAATTGGGACCGGAGAATGCCTGCCAGGACCAGTGTTCCGTCCGGCCGGAGGCGGTTGCGGATGCGTTTGGATTGGCCGATCAGAACGTCATAAGTCAGGTTCGCGCAGATGACATTGAATTTCGCACGCGTGCGAAGCGGCGGGCCGGTGATATCCTGCCGGAAGATGCGGACCCGTTTCTCCACGCGGTTGAGCAGGGCGTTCGCTTTTGCCGCGCGTATGGCAGCCGGATCAAAGTCCAAAGCCTGGACCGGGCGGTAGCCCAGTTTCGCCGCGGCAATGGCGAGAATTCCCGAGCCGGTGCCAATATCCAGGAAGGATTGCGCCGGTCCACTTTTCTGACGCGCGACCAATTGTTTCAGGCAAAAGGCGGTGGTGGGATGCTGCCCGGTGCCGAAGCTCAGGCCAGGATCGAGCACCACGGCGGACTGACCCTTCCGCGGGCGACCACGACTCCAGGTTGGCTTGACCAGCAACGCCCGGCCTATCTCCAGAGGTTGGAAGTGCCTTTTCCAGGATTCCGCCCAGTTTTCCCGGCGTATTTTTCGTATCGCAATTCGGGTGGTCCCGATATCGAGACCGCACTTTTGAATCTGTCGCAGACCCGCCCGCAGCCGGGCGCGCAATTCGGCGCGGGGGCGCGGCAGGCGGGGGCTGTAGGCGGAAGCCGTTATCGTTTGCGTCTCTGCGTCGGCGAAAATCGACGGAGTTGTTCCCAATAAATTTTCCAGAAGGGCAAGGGTGGCCTCTTCCGCTTCATTTGAGGTTGTCACCGAAACCTGCCAGAGGTGAGTTTTCATCAACTTCATTCGTTCCCGCCGCGCCTTGCGACTCGCGCGAATCGCGGCCGGGAACCAGTTCGTCCTCGTGCTCGTGCTCGATCGGATGGCTTCGAGGACGAGGAGGACGACGAGCACGAGGACGAAGGGTCAGTTCATCGGAAGAGGGCCGGTCGCACCCGCAATGCACCCGTCAGTCAGGATTGGTGCGTTCGGCCAAGGCAGTCTTTTGGGCTTCAAAAAGTTGTTGGATACCTGCTTTGCCCAAAGCCAACATCTCACTCAGTTGCCGATCGTTGAATGTGGATTCTTCGCCGCTGCCCTGCAACTCGATGAATTCCCCGGCTTCGGTCATGACGACGTTCATGTCCACTTGTGCCGCGGCGTCTTCGAGGTAGCAAAGATCGAGCATCACCTGCTGATTTACGATGCCCACGCTGACCGCCGCGACCGCGTTCAGCAGCGGATATTCCTTCAACTGATCTTCCGCGAGCAATCTACGGACGGCCAGCGAAAGGGCGACATAACTGCCGGTGATGGCTGCCGTGCGCGTGCCGCCATCGGCCTGAAGGACGTCGCAATCAACCCAAATCGTGCGCGGACCGAGCTTTTCCAGGTCCACCGTTGCGCGCATGGACCGGCCGATCAGCCGCTGAATTTCCTGCGAACGGCCGTCGATTTTTCCCCGGGAGATGTCCCGTTGTTTGCGCTGCGGCGTCGAGTAGGGAAGCATGGAATACTCGGCGGTGATCCAGCCGCCGCTGACGTTCTGTTCCTTCATCCATCGCGGGATCGTTTCCTCAACCATGACGCCGCAGATGACGCGCGTATTGCCCCATTCGATAAGTGTTGAACCCGTGGCGTGGGGCGCGATGTGATTTTGAAACAGGATCGGCCGCAATTGGTCCGGGCGCCTGCCGTCGGCTCGGACTGAAGAGTTGTCGGTGGCGGCGGAAGTGGGCAGTGATTGAGACATACAGTGGCGCGATGTTAATTGAGGGTTGGACATGGCGGCAACGCTGAAACGCGAGCGAAGCCATGCGGTCCATGCGGTCCCGGCTGACGCCATGCGGACAGCCTTCAACAATGCGTCCGCCTTCAAGCCCGACGACTGTCTTATCCTGACCGAAGTATTGCAATTGCCTTTCACTTGATATGCATTTGCGATTACCTCGGGTATTTTCCATCAAGCGCCGAAGGAGGGAGAAGAATTCATTCCCACGGTCGGTGACCGGCAGGCCAGGTTCGCCGGGCGCTCCCGCTGGAAAATTCGTTTCGAGTGGACCGATCCGGTCCTTGCCGGGTTTACGGTCGGCCAAAGTCTCATGGCCTCAACGGCTTGCCGGGCGTGTCGCCAAATTGCCGGGATCCTTGAGGCACAGCCGGCTGCTTGTTTTCAACAGGTGAAATGTCGAGAGACTGTCAACAATCGAGAGGCAGCAAGCACCTTCCGGCTGGCTCTAGTCGCTTTACGCTCCCGTCGTTTTCGTCTCAAAAGAGTCGCCTGAATTCAAATCGCTCGAACGGGCATGGTTTATGCCAATGGAAGTGAATTGGAACGTCGCGGCCTTGGGGCTACGGGCACGGGTAGGGAAGGGATGGTCCAGGTGGTGGACGATGACCGGTAGGTGAAGTCCATCCTGAAACAGTCTCTTTCGGACGACTCGTGTGACGTTACCGCAGTCAGAAATGGGCATCTTGAGACCGGGAATTACCTGAGGCGAACGGCTGAGTGAAGTGCCGCCGCTCACCTCCAAGCAAGCCCGGAATTGGCGGTGTCGGCACGTCAGCGGTCTCTTACCTTTGGCGAGGTTGGAGGCTGAGTGCTTACTCTCGCTTGGTCACTTTATTTACGGAACCTGTGAAAATTCAATGCCGTGCCGGGAAGATTAAGATCGAACCCAAACCTCTCAGCCTCTTCAACCGGCTGCTTTTCACGGTGTTTGCCGGGCTGTTGATGCTCGGTCAGCCCGCCGCCATCGTGGCGGACTGGACACCGACGGAATCGAGTGTCACGCCGCCCACGGTCGTGACACTGGATGCCTTCGCGGCACCGGACTTGAACGGCGCCTATCCGCGCGTGGCGCTCGTGGCGGGTCCAGACGGCGCATTGTACGGCGCGACGGCGAATGGCGGCACCGGAGGCGCCGGCACGCTGTTCAAACTGGAGACCAACGGCACCTTTACCAAGCTGCATGATTTCAACTACTCCGACGGCGCCTATCCGCAGGCGGCGCTGGTCGCGGGTCCAGACGGAGCGTTGTACGGCTCGACCGTGAATGGCGGCAGCAGCGACTACGGCACGCTGTTTCGATTGGGGACCAACGGCACCTTCACCAAGCTGCATGATTTCAACTACTCCGATGGCGCCTATCCGCAGGCAGCTTTGGTCGCGGGTCCAGACGGAGCGTTGTACGGCTCGACCTTTTATGGCGGCAGCAGCGACTACGGCACGCTATTCCGATTGGAGACCAACGGCACCTTCACCCAGTTGCACGATTTCACTTCCGCTGACGGCTCCAATCCACGGGCGGCGCTGGTCGCGGGTCCAGACGGCGCGTTGTACGGCTCGACCTTTTATGGCGGCGGCAGCGGCGCCGGCACGCTGTTCCGACTGGAGACCGACGGCACCTTCACCAGGCTGCATGATTTCAACTCCACTGACGGCTCTAATCCGCAGGCAGCGCTGGTCGCGGGGTTGGACGGCGCGTTGTACGGCTCGACTGTGTTTACCGGTTCCGGCGGCTACGGCACGCTCTTCCGATTGGAGACCAACGGCACCTTCACCAAACTGCGTGATTTCAACTACGCTGACGGTGTTGACGCGTACGAGTCACTGGTGGCGGGTCCAGACGGAGCGTTATACGGCTCGACCGTGAATGGCGGCACCAGCGGCTATGGCACGCTGTTCCGACTGGAGACCAATGGCGCCTTCACCAAACTGCATGATTTCAACCCCACTGACGGCTACCGTCCATACGGGGCGCTGGCGAGGGGTTCAGACGGAGCTTTGTACGGCTCGACATTTTATGGCGGCGCCAGCGGCTATGGCACGCTGTTTCGACTGGAGACCAACGGCACGTTCGCCATTCTGCATGATTTCAACTCCATTGACGGCGCCAATCCGCAGGCTGCGCTGGTGGCGGGTCCGGACGGGGGGTTGTACGGCTCGACCGTGTATGGTGGCATCAGCGACTACGGCACTCTATTCCGATTGGATACTAACGGCACCTTCGCCAAGGAGCATGATTTCAACTCCGCTGACGGCTCCAATCCGCAGGCTGCGGTGGTTGCGGGGTCAGACGGAACGTTTTACGGTTCGACCCCGAATGGCGGCACCACCGGCGCCGGCACGCTGTTCCGACTGGAGATCAATGGCACCTTCACCAAGCTGCATGATTTCAACCACGGCGACGGCGCCAATCCGCAGTCGGCGCTGGTTGCGGGACCCGACGGAGCGTTGTACGGCTCGACCGCGAATGGCGGCACCAGTGACGACGGCACGCTGTTCCGACTGGAGAGCAACGGCACCTTCACCAAGCTGCATGATTTCCACTTCGCTGCCGGTTCCTATCCGTACGCGGCACTGGTGGCGGGCTCGGACGGAGCGTTGTACGGCTCGACTGTGTATGGCGGCTCCGGCAGTTACGGCACGCTGTTCCGATTGAAGAGCGACGGCACCCTCGCCAAGCTGCATGATTTCAATTACGGCGACGGTGCCTATCCGCAGTCGGCGCTGGTTGCGGGGCCAGACGGAGCGTTGTACGGCTCGACCTTGTATGGCGGCGCCAGCGGCTACGGCACGCTGTTCCGATTGGAGATCAACGGCACGTTCGCCATTCTGCATGATTTCAACTATACGGACGGCGCCAATCCCTACGCGGCGCTGGTGACAGGACCGGGTGGAGCGTTGTACGGCTCGACTTTGTATGGCGGCACCAGCGGTGCCGGCACGCTGTTCCGACTGGAGACCAACGGCAGCTTCACCAGGTTGCATGATTTCAACTATACGGACGGCTACTATCCGTACGCAGTGCTGGTAGCGGGACTCGATGGAGCGTTGTACGGCTCGACCTTCCAGGGCGGCGCCAGCGGCGCCGGCACGCTGTTCCGACTGGAGACCAACGGCACTTTCACCCAACTGCATGAATTCAACTCCACTGACGGCTACTATCCGTACGCGGCGCTCGTGGCCCGACAAGACGGAGCTTTGTATGGATCGACGTTGTCCGGAGGCGCCATCGGCTACGGCACGCTGTTCCGACTGGAGACGAACGGCACTTTCGCCAAGCTGTATGATTTCAACTTCACTGACGGCTCCAATCCGCAGGCGACGCTGGTAGAGGGACCGGACGGAGCGCTGTACGGCTCGACGGTGGATGGAGGGCCTCGACGTGGCGGGATCCTCTTTAAGCTTGTGCTGGATCGGGCTCCGATTGCCTACGCAAAGACCGTCTCAGTACCGGAAGACACAGCGTTGCCGATCACGCTGAGCGGCTCTGATGCAGACGGCGACCCGCTCACGTTCGCAGTAGTAAGCGGAACGGTTCACGGGACGTTGACCGGCACGCCGCCGAATCTGACTTACAGGCCGGACGCTGACTTCAACGGCACTGACAGCTTCACTTTCAAAGTCAGCGACGGGACAGAGGATTCGCCGGAAGCCACCGTCACAATCAACGTCACGCCGGTGAATGATCCGCCAGTCGGCCTGGCGGACAATTACACCATCAGCGAAGACACGGTGCTGGTGGTTGCAGCGCCTGGCGTTCTGGCGAATGACGTCGACGTGGATGGTGACCCGCTGACGGCCGTCCTGGTTAACCGCGCCAAGAAAGGCACCGTAACGCTGAACTCCAACGGATCGTTCACTTACAGTCCAGCGCCCAACTTCAACGGCACCGACAGCTTCAGTTATCGCCCCAGCGATGGCAGTGCGAATGGGGGTCCCACGACGGTCAGCATTGTCGTCACTCAGGTAAACGATGCTCCCATCGCCAACGCAGGCCCGGACCAGGTGGTTCCGCTGAAGCGAGGCAAAACCGCCGTGACGCTTGACGGCAGCGGGTCAACGGACCCCGACGGCGACACGCTTACTTATCGCTGGATGCTGGGATCAACGGTGCTGGGCACCAACCGGAAAATGACGACGAGCTTCACTACTGCCGGAGTTTACACGCTCGCGCTTACCGTTAGCGACCCTTCCGGAGCGACCAGCACGGATCAAGTCGTCATCACGGTGCAATAAAACAGGGAACAATGCCACCGGGACGGTCGTTTACTGGAATGCGAAGGGCGCGTCTGACCCTGAAGCGCGTGCGGAAAAAACACGCATATGCGTGTTTTTTCCGCACATCGCGCTGGGACAAGTTCAGAGTTCCGCAATCCATCGCGGGTCACTGCGGGAGGTGTGTCCTCACGCGGCGGTGACTTTGGCGCGGAAAGGGCGCCGGATTTGATTGTGGAGATCTCCTGTCTTCCGACTTCTATCTGCATTCTCCTTATTTCTTCGCCAGTTCGATGGCGTCGAACAAACTTTCCAGGTTGTTCAACGGCGTGCCCCGGGCGGGCGATGGATTGAGCACCTGCCGCAAGTACACGATCGCGTCGGGGATATTCTGGACGGAGCGGGGCAGGACGGCGCCGCAGGCGTTGGCGTGACCGCCCCCTTGAAGCTTTTCGGCGACTTTCAAGGCCTCGCCGTTGCGACTGCGCAGGCTCACCAAGATCATTCCGTTGCCGCGGCGGAAGAGCGTGATCAAGACCGGGTAGGGTGTGGCGCGTTGTTCGAGCAATTGGTGCACGATCTGGTTTGTATTCCCGATGACCGTGTTCGCCAGGCCGACCGACGGGCTGAGTTCAGTGATGTTGCCCTTGGTCCAGGCAAAGCCGATTGGGTCCTCGATGCGCCGCTTCACTTCCATCACTTCGAGCAACGGATGGTCGAGCAGTCTCTCCGGATTGCCTTCGATCAACGCTTCCAGGTTCCAGAACTGGTAGGTCTTGACAAGATTCGCGTAGTCGTTGGCGAGAACGAAGTCCGGGTCGTCTTCGAGAAACAGGTCGGCGACGTTGTTCAAATGGACCAGGCGGTCGAGCTTTGCCGTGCCCAGTTCGTGCTGTTGACAAAGCTCGTAACAGAGCAGGCCGGCCGACTTGTTCAGGTCATGGATCAATTGCGCGTATTTGGGCGTGAAATCAGTGGCGTGATGGTCAATGACCACCCAATTCGGTTTGTCGAGTCGCAGCTCAAAGGTCAGGTCGCTGACCCAGGCCGATTTTTCCGGCAAACTGCGCTGACGCCAGTTGTGGTTGTGATACGCCTGCAAGGGCACGTCGCTGTCGAACAACTGGCGGGCCAGACGGCGCAACAACAGACCCGACAGCAATCCGTCCAGGTCACTTTCGTGAGTCAGAATCACATCCGGTTTGGGTAACGAAACCATACGCGGCGAAACTAACGCATCCCGTGATGTGTGGCCAGCGGGGAATTTGGACGATTTGGCGGGGGTTTGTTGTCAGTGGTCAGTGGTCAGTGGACAGTGATCAGTCGTCAGTGACCAGTGATCAGTTGTTTGGTCGCGCCAGCGTTACGCCTCCGGACCACTGACGACTGACGACCGACGACCGATCTTTTTCCTTCACCGACTTCACACGATGGCGCACAATTTGATCTGCGAAATGGACCTCTTTGATATGACGGATCAAGTGGCGGTGGTGATCGGCGCCACCGGTGTTCTGGGCGGTGCCATTGCAGAAGGCCTGGCCGGGGCCGGAGCGCGCGTCGCGGTTGCCGGACGCAGCGCCGAACGCGGCGAAGCGAGGGTGAAGCAAATCAAGCAAGCCGGCGGCGTGGCGGCGTTTTTTTCCGCCGACGCGATGTCGCGCGAAAGTTTGCGCGCCGCCAATCAGCAGATCGAGAAGTCGCTGGGCGCGCCGGCGATTCTGGTGAATGCCGCCGGCGGCAATGATCCCAAAGTCACTTTGAGCCCGGACCGCAATTTTGAAGAGGTCGCTTTGGAGGATTGGCGGGTCAATTTCGACCTGAACCTGGTCGGCGGCGTGTTGTTGCCCTGCCAGGAATTTGGGCCGGCCATGGTCCGGCGCGGCAAAGGAAGCATCATCAACATCGCGAGCGTCTCGGCGCACGTGCCCTTGTCGCGGGTCGTGGCCTACTCCGCGGCCAAGGCAGCCGTGCTGAGCCTGACGAAGTTCCTGGCGCGCGAGTGGGCCAGCGGAGGCGTCCGCGTCAATTCTCTTACGCCCGGTTTTTTTCCGGCGGAACAAAATCGCCGCGTGCTGTTCAACCCGGATGGCACTCCCACCCCGCGGGCACAGGCGATCATCGGTCACACGCCGATGGGCCGGTTTGGCGAACCCCAGGAACTGGTTGGGGCCGCCATTTATCTGGCCAGTTCCAAGGCCAGCGGTTTTGTCACCGGCGCCGACCTCCGTGTCGATGGCGGGTTCCTTTGCCACACGATTTGATTTTAAACGGTTCAACGTTTTAACGCTTCAACGCTTCCACGAACCGATGGCGCTCGTTTCAAAAACGGCTTCGCCGGGCAATACCCTGACGCGCGAGGAGATCGCGGATGTGATCGCGCAGGCCTGTCCCGCCAAAGAATATCGCGACAAAAAAGTGTTGCTGATCGTTCCCGACGGGACGCGGACCGGACCGGTCGGTCGGTTGTTTCAGACGCTTTACCGGCGGATGGGCGAAGCGGCAAAGGCATTCGACGTGCTGATCGCGCT
>Ga0137374_10001839_pt1 | contig 24591 bp, 17 predicted proteins | sample SagtaG_20_FD_104811 | JGI IMG/M metagenome (GOLD analysis project Ga0137374, IMG submission 104811) | Vadose zone soil microbial communities from Sagehorn Ranch, Mendocino, California, USA - Sage1_R_100_16 metaG | ecosystem: Environmental > Terrestrial > Soil > Vadose zone | place: USA... | reverse complement strand
TTGCCGACCGGCTCAGCCATCTTGCGCAGCGAGCGCAACGCATGCCGGGCGAGCTCGAGCCAGCTCGACTGCACTTCGCCCCACTGAAGCTCCATCATCACGCTGCGGACCTCGGCCATGTGCGGCACCGCGAGATCCTCGAACGTCGACTGCAGCGCGGCATGATCCGACGCGGTAAAGGTTCCGTGCAGGGCTGGCGGGGGCGGTTCGCCGTAAAGCACGTCATCGAGCACCAGCTCGACCGAGCCCTTGGCGGGATCCTGAATCACGACCGGCGTAGAAGGCGCGGGCGGCGGAACAATCGACCGCTCGGCGGGCGCACGCGCGGCGGCCGCCGCATATGCCATCGTGGTGGAGAGTGAAGGCTGCTTCGACGCCGCCACCGCCGCGGGTGCGGCGTGCCCATTGGCGTGACCGTTGGCGGCGCGGGCAGCGACCGGTAAGGCGGCTGCCGACGCCTTCGCGGCGGGCGCGTGCACGCCGTTCGCCTTCGCGGCCGGCGGCGGCGGCTCGGCCCAGCGCCGCAGCTCCTCGTGATTGGAATCGCCGCTTGCTGCGGGGTGCGAGCTGCCCCCACCGTTTGGCTTGGCGTCGGGAGCCGGCTTGGTCTCGACCGGGGCCGGCTTCTTCAGTCTCGAGAAAATGCTCATTCCACCTCCGGCGCGTGGACTGCATCGACACAACCCCGGCGGGGCTTGATGTAGGAGCCGAATGCTCGACGCCGATTGACGCTCCGGGCGATCGGGACCACATTTGCGCGGTCATGGATGCGGACGCGTGGCCTCGGCTGGATGACGGCGGTCGTCACGGCACCCATGAGTCGCTGCTGTGGTGGGGACAGATCGTGGGCAAGACCCGGCTGGCGCTGTCGCCGATGGTGAATCACTGGTGGCAGGTGCCGCTTTACCTGACCGCCCGCGGCCTCGGCACCACGCCGATGCCGGTCGGCGCGCGCGTGCTCGACCTCGAGATCGATCTCATCGATCACCGCCTGGTCGCGCGCACCAGCGATGGCCGCACGACGTCGATGGCGCTGTGCGACCAGCAGCTATCGAGCTTCTACGCCGAATACGTCCGCCACCTGCGCGAGCTGGGCGTCGAGGTCGCGATCAACCCGACGGCGGTGGAGGTCCCGGAGCTCGTGCGCCTCGACCGCGACGCTCGCGTGTGTCGCTACGATCCCGACTGGGCGAGCCGCTTCTTCCGGGCCCTCCTCCAGGCCGATCGATTGCTCAAGGAGTTTCGAGGAAAGTTCCGGGGCAAGGCGAGCCCCGTGCACTTTTTCTGGGGCGGCTTCGATCTCGCGGCGACCCGGTTCTCGGGGCGCCCCGCCCCGCGCCATCCTGGCGGCGTCCCCCACGTCTCCGACGCGGTGATGGTGGAGGCATACGCCGAAGAGGTCTCGAGCGCGGGCTTCTGGCCGGGCGACGCGCGCTTCCCCGAGCCCGCGTTCTACGCCTACGCGTACCCCGAGCCAGCGGGGTTCGCCGATGCGCCCGTCCGCCCGGCCGCCGCGCGCTATGACCGCACGTTGGGCGAATACGTACTCCCCTACGCTGCCGTGCGCGCCGCAGCCGACCCGGACGCGGACGTGCGGGCGTTCTTGGAAAGCACGTACGCCGCAGCGGCCGACCTCGGCAAATGGGACCGCGCCGCGCTCGAACGACGCCCACAATCGATCTAGGAGAACCCACCGATGCCCGACATCTGTTCCCATTTAGAAGAAGCCGCCGCGCGCAAGACCGGGGTCAAGCCGAGTGGCCCCGGCTGCGAGGAGTGCCTCGCATCGGGCGGCGAGTGGGTCCACCTGCGGCTGTGCCTCGGCTGCGGCCACGTCGGCTGCTGCGATCAATCTCCGAACAAGCACGCCACCAAACACCACCGCAAGACGCACCACCCGGTGCTGCGCTCGTACGAGCCGGACGAGGATTGGGCCTACTGCTATCCCCACGACGCGTTCGTCGAGGGATTCCCGGCCAAGCCCGGCGAGTCGGCGTCCAGGCATTTCGAGCCGCCGGTCAGGTAGAGCCGCGCCGAGCCGCGCCGCGCTGACGCGCTTTTGCTACCATCCGGCGCGTCATGCCGTGCCCGTCTTCGTGTCGTTGGTTTCTCTCGCTCGTCATCGGTTACACCGGTGTCACGATGTTGGCGCCGCGGCTCGCGGGCGCGGTCGAGCTCTACGTGAGCACCGAAGACGGCGGCGAGATCGTCGTGGTCGATCCCGACCGCCCCGAGCCCGTGGCGCGCATCCCCGTCGGTAAGCGCCCGCGCGGCGTGAAGCTGTCCCCGGACGGCAAGACGTTGTACGTCGCGCTGTCGGGCTCGCCGCGCGCGGCGCCCGGCGTCGACGAATCCAAGCTGCCGCCCCCCGACCGATCCGCCGACGGCGTCGGCGTGGTCGACCTCGCCGCGCGCAAGCTGGTGCGCACGATCGCGAGCGGCGTCGACCCGGAGTCGTTCGACGTGTCCGCCGACGGCAAGACCCTCTACGTCTCGAACGAGGAGACGGCGGAGATGACCGTGCTCGACCTCGCGACCGGAAAGGTCGCGCGCACGGTCAAGGTTGGCGACGAGCCCGAAGGCGTGACCCTCCGCCCCGACGGCAAGCAGGTCTACGTGACCTCCGAACAAGGCAACCAGGTGGTCGCGGTCGACACCAAGCGGGGGTCGGTCGCCGCCCGCATCGCCACCGGCCCCCGCCCCCGCTCCGTCGCCATCACCCCCGACGGCCGCACCGGCTTCGTCACCTGCGAGAACGGCGCCGCCGTCACCGTGTTCGACGCGCGCAAGAACAAACCTGTCGCCACCATCAAGATCGAGCCCGTCGCCAAGACCCCGCTCGGCCCCCGCCCGATGGGCACCGCGCTCGCGCCCGACGGCAAGCTGCTCTACGTCTCGAACGGCCGCGGCGAGTCCGTCGCCGTCATCGACGTCGCCGCCCGCAAGCTCGCCCGCATCATCGACGGCGTCGGCGCCCGCCCCTGGGGCATCGGCGTCAGCCCCGACGGCAAGCGCGTCTTCACCGCCAACGGCCTGTCGAACGACGTCTCGGTCATCGACGCCGCGACCGGCAAGATCGAACGCCGAATCAAGGTCGGCGGTTCGCCCTGGGGGTTGGTGGTGGGACCCCGGCCCTGACCGCGAGGGTCGCGCGGGTCCAGCGGTTCCGCGTCGGCGCAACAAACGTTCGAAATCGCCGAGGAACTCCGCTGATGGCGAATTCGTTCGTGCGACCTCCGGCGTCAGGCACGCTCTCACTTGCTCGGCACGCAGCCGCAGATAGGATGCAGGCCGTGTCTCAGAGGGGGATTCGGGCCGTTGTCTTGTTGCTGTTCGTCTGCGCCGGCGCGGGAGCTGCGCGGGCTGAGGAGGACATCGAAGCCCTCATTCGGCAAGGGAATGCGCTTCGCAAACAGGGCGAAAGCGCGCGGGCGTATGGCTACTTCAAGCGCGCCTACGATTCAGCGCACACGCCGCGCACGGCCGCGCAATTAGGGCTCGTCGAGCAGTCGCTTGGGCGGCACGACGATGCCGAGGTTCACTTTTCCGAAGCGCTCGCCGGCACGGACCCCTGGGTCGAACAGAATCGCGCCGCCCTCGAAGACTCGCGACGTAAGGTCCGCGGGAACCTCGGCCGCATCGACATCCAAGACGCGCCCGCCGGTACGACCGTCGCAATCGGGATGCGCGCCGCGATTGCGGTCCCGGCGGACGGCACGCTCTGGGCCAAGCCCGGCGACACCAGCATCCGAATCTCCGCGCCGGGTAGAGAGACGGTCGTTCGAAACGTGTCGGTGTCCATGGGCGCGAACGTGCGGGTCGAGTTGCCCGCGCCGTCACCCACCGCGGCCAAGCGGGAAACGCCCGCGCCGCCGAAGGACACGTCGACCACGGGCGTTCTCGAACCGCCCCCGTCCTCCGCGCCGCCGGCTCCTCCGATGGCAGCCACGCCGGCATCTTCTCCGGATGCCACCAATCCGGGTGGCACCCTGCAACTCGCGGGCGTCGTCGCAGCGGGCGTCGGAGCGGCTGCCGGAATCGCAGGCGTGTTCGTGTACCGCGCCGGTGCTGCCAAACGGGACGCGATCGCAGACGATGCGACGAACAAACGTCAGTACGATCCCGCCAACGGCAACTACAAGACGCTTGGTGATGCCGGGATTGCGATGATGATAGGCGGTGGGGCTGTCGTCGTCGCGGGCGCGGTTCTATACCTCCTCGGCCGCAACCAACGTGGCGAGGCGATCGATACCGGACCAAGCCATGCTGCCATCGACATCCCACCGGGCGGCGGTTTCTGCATCCGCCTGTCGGGGAGGTTCTAGGTGATGTCTTCCAAGGCTGTCCATCGCGCGCTTCTGGTCGCCGCTCTCACAAGCGCTGCGGGGCTCGGGATGAGCTGCCTCAAGCTCGAGATCGACAGCGGCTTCAAGTGCGCCTCGGTCGACGCAGGCGGCAAGAGATGTCCCCCGCCCTATGAGTGTCGCGAGCCACAGCAAACTTGTTGGCTCCCGGGTGAGGACGCGAGCGTCGATGGGCCGAGCGGCTCTGTCGGTACGGGAGGCTCCTCCGCGGGCCGAGGCGGTGGCGCCGGGACCTTGGGGATCGCGGGGACGGGCGGCAACACGAGCCCCGGCGGCGCGGGTGGCGGCGGTTCGCCGGGCGGCACTGCAGGCTCGGGCGGTGGCGCGGGAACGACGCCCTCGGGCGGCGCTTCCGGCCGCGGGGGCGGCGCGGGCGGTAACACCGGTGGCGTCGTCGGCGTGGCAGGCACCACCGGTCCCGGAAGTGCGGGGACCAGCGCGGCAGGATCCGGTGGCGCTTCCGGCAAAGGGGGAACCGTCGGCACCGCTGGTTCAGGCGCCTCGGGGCGCGGGGGAAGCAGCGCTGGCACCAATGGCGCCGCGGGAACGGGTGCCGTCGCGGGTCGCGGCGGCAGCGCTGGCACCGGAACCGCCGGTAGCACGGGCGGCACCGTGGCAACAGGCGGACGCGGCGGCACGGGAACCGCAGGTACTTCTGCTGGCGGCGCGGGCGGCACGGTAAGCCTGAAACCGATCGGCTCGATCTGCGGTACGTCCCTCGAGTGCGTATCGGGCGCCACGTGCGTCGAGGGCATCTGTTGCAACAGCGCGTGCGCCGCGAAGTGCATGTCGTGCCGAGCCACAAACACGAACGCCGCCGAAGGCACGTGCGCCCCCGTCAAAGCGGGGACCACACACAATACCGACTGCGCCGCAGCGCCAGCGTCTACATGCAGCTTCGACGGAACCTGCGACGGCGCCGGCGCCTGCCGCAAACACGGTCCGAGCACCATTTGCAAGGACCCGAGCTGTCTTCAGGGCGCGGCGACCTTCACAGCAGCATCGACCTGTGACGGCAACGGCGACTGCGTCGCGGGGAGTTCGTCGTCCTGTGCGAACTACACTTGCAACGCGTCGTCCGCGATGTGCCGAACGAGTTGTTCGGGGGCCTCGGACTGCATCTCGACCGCTTACTGCGCCGGCACCACATGCACCCTCAAGAAGAGCGCTGGTGCCCTCTGCAGCGGAAACGCCGAGTGCATGACCGGTTCGTGCGGCGGCCGATGCTGCAACGCCGGTCCAACTTGTACTTGTCCGCAGCCGACCCCAGCCAACCTCGTCAAGAATCCGGGTTTCGACACCGACCTTTCTAATTGGACGATCGTCGCCGGAGACGGCGAGGTCGTCTTCGCGGCGAACGACGCCGACTCGTGTCCGTTCTCCGGATCGGCGTTCGTCTCGCTGACTGTCGGGCCGACAAGTCCTCGCATCTCACAATGCATTTCAGTTTCGCCGCCTCAATCAGCCCCAAGCACGACGTACTACTTCGGTTACCGCATACGATCCTCCACCGGCGGCGGAGTGGGTTGCGACTTGGACGAATTTGCCTCGCCCAACTGCACGGGGTCGCCGACGCAGGTTGTCTCCGGCGAGGATTCGGTCTGGATCAATGTCAGCTGGTCGCCAATGAACACGAGCGGCGTGCAGATCGGATCGAACGCGGGGAGTGTTAGGGTCTCATGCTATCTCCCATCAGCAAACGGCCTGTACCTCGACCGGGTGTACTTCGGAGTCACGTCCGGTCCCTATTAGCGTCCCCCGGGCCGTTACGGCAGGCCCCACGAGCAGAGGTGGCCGTCTCCGCCCGCGACGATGCGGTTCTTGACTCCGATCGGTGAAGTCCACTGGCGAACGCCAGTGCAGCTGCCACCACCGCTGAAAATCGGCGCGCCGCTATCGCCGTCGACGCCCCTGAGTGCACCGCCGCTCATGAACCAGACGATTGCCTCGTTCGTGCCGTCCGTCGTCGTGGCGATCGGACCGGTAGTTGGGCTTGACATCGCGGCGCACCAAGCAACCGTGGCTACCGGAGGGTTTCCAGGCGCGATCTTTACTGCCATGACCTGGCGGCCGTTCGCTCCGTTCGGACACTTCATGGCACCCGTGGTCGTGGAGAACACGACGTAGAGACCCTCCGCGGTACGGTACGCGGCGGGCGCCGTGTGAATGGCCATGTTTTGGCTGTCCTGCGCGACAACGTAGTCGACCTTCTGGCCGCCCATGCCGCCGAGGTTCGCGGCGTCGAGCAAGTACATGTGCCCATCCTTCGCGATGCCGACGACGATGTTCGATGGCGTCGCCCCGGGCAACTGGACGAATAGCGGGTTGACCGAGCTGAAGTCGGCGTCGTCACTGTCCATTGTCGACCAGGTGGTCGGAAAGAAGACGTCAGCTCGGGACCCGGTCCCTGTGATGCGAACCAACTCTTCGCTATCCTGATGCGCGCCCGAGCCTTGCGTGCGGTTGCCGGTTGTGGCGAACACGCCGTTGCCATCCGACGCCATCCCGCCCGCCGGCCAGATGCCCTCCCCCACGCCACCCGTTGCCCAGCCGCCCCGCATGCTGGCGGGGTTGGCAGTATTGATGCCGAACACCCAACCATGGTACGTGCCGCAGTCGCCAACGTGACCGCCGTAGGCCACGTAGAGGATGCCGTTCACCAGTGAAAGGGCGCTGCGCTGGTTGGCAGGCGGCGCCATGAAAGTGATGCTCCCGCCCGTCTGGATCGTGGAGACATCGATCGGCCAACCAGACTTGGACGAGCCATCTTCGACCGACAGCGCGTGCACTTCGTGACGGAGGATCGTGGTGTCGTTTCCGATCGCGCCTGCAACGTAAATCGTCCGCGCCGCCGCGTCGATGACCGGCGTGCTCAGGATGCCGAGCGGATGAATGTTGCCGCACCTGACACCGTTCATCATCGCGGGCGCGCCGATGTTGTGCATCCACACCGTTGCGCCTGTGGTCTCGTGCAGCGCGTAGACGTTGTTGTTCGTCGTCACCGCGAAGAACACGCCCTGCCCGCCCGGGCCGTTCTCCAGATAGAGTGGCGACGCCCACATGTTGCCGCTGAAGTCGGCGGCGAAGCTGCTCTGAAAGGTGAGGCCGGCCGCCGCGGCCTTGGTTAGGCCGGGCTGGATGAAGTGACCGTCACGGGATGGGTTCTTGTTGCGCTCGAGGACCGACTGGATCGCGACCACCCCCGTGCCGCCGACCGCGGAACCACCGCCGCCGGTCGTCCCCCCGCTCCCGTTTCCACCTTGGCCTGTGCTGGCGCCGCCGCCGCCGCAACCAATCGCCACAACGAGCGTTCCGAGAACAACTTGCCGTTTCATGTCGACCTCCGGGGGACCTACGGGTGAGCAGGAACAGGCGGGAGCCACTATACCCGTAACGCGATCCGTTGACTGTTTCGTGCCGCGTTGCGACTCTTGCCGTCGAATGAATTGCGCGCGCGTCGTCGCCTGCTTTGCAGCCCTCGCGGTCGCGCGAACAGCCGCCGCCGCCGGCACACCACCTGGCGGGCTGGCCGCTGGCATGCCGATCGACTCGGCGGTCAACTGCAAGTCGTGCCACGGCGGCTTCCTCACCGACGACGGCAAGATGTACATGCCCTGGGACACCTGGGCCGGCTCGATGATGGCGAACGCCGCCCGCGATCCGCTGTACCTGGCGTCGCTCACCGTCGCCGAGCAAGACCGTCCGGGCAGCGGCAGCTTCTGCCTGCGCTGCCACACGCCCTCCGCGTATCTCGAGTCGCGCGTCACCCCCGGCAACGGGTCCGCGCTTAACGACACCGATCGCGAGGGCGTGCAGTGCGCAGTCTGCCACCGATCGATCGACGGCAGCCAGCCGCCGATCTCCGACCCGATGGCTCCCTACATTGGCAACGCGCAGATGTTCTTCGACGTCGGCACGGCGACCGAGGTCAACTACTACGGGCCCTACGACGACATGCCATTCACGCCCGCGCACAACGGAGTCGCCGCGCCATTTACTGGCGCCGACGACAGCCGCCTGTGCGGCCAGTGCCACCAGGTCTCGAACCCCGACGAACATCTCTACGATGCCTCGGGCAAGGACACCGGCAAGCTCTTCCCGCTCGACACGACCTACGAGGAATGGCAGCAGTCGTCGTTCGCGATTGGCGCGACCGCGCGCAGCTGCCAGAGCTGTCACATGCCGGTCGAGCCGGGCTCGCACCCGGTGGGGTCAGGCGCCGGCAACCGCGACGATCCGCCTCGCCACGATTTCGTCGGCGGCAACGATTGGGGCCCGGCACTCCTCAAGGCCGCGTATCCCGGGCTGCGCGACGCGCAGTACGACTACACGCGCGCGGCCGCGCAGGCGAGCCTGCGGCAAGCCGTCCGTCTCGAAATCCGATCGCTCGCAGCCGAGGGCCCGGCGGGCGGGAAGGTCGACCTCGCCCTCCGGGTGACGAACCTGGCTGGACACAAGTTCCCGACCGGGTACGCCGACGGACGGCGTGCCTGGGTCGAGATCGCCGTCGTCGATTCGAAGGGCGCCCTCGACGTGCAGTCGGGCGCGTACGACGAAGCGACCAGTGAGCTGAAGCAGGACGCGCAGCTGCGCGTTTACGAGGCGGTCCACGGGCGCGACGGCAGCTCCGAGGATCACATCGTGCTCCACCGTCAGATCCTGCGCGACAGCCGCATCCCACCCGCCGGATTCCGGCCCACGCCCGCGACGCAGCCGGTGGGTCCGATCTCGTTCTCCGACGGCGCGGGCGGCACCGCAGCCTTCGACGACGCCACCCTGCACGTTGCGCTTCCGAGCACGCCCAACACCGACGTGACCGTGCGCGTGCGGCTGATGTTTCAGGCGATGACGGCCCACCACATCGCTGCGCTCGCGGCGGCGAACACGACCGACGATCGCGGGACCAAGCTGATGCAGCTCTGGCAGCAGTCGGGTAAGGCAGCGCCGTTCGTCGTCGCCGAGCTCACGCAGGCCGTGCATGTGGGCGCCCCCGCCCCACCCGCCGACGGCGGGGGGTGCGGCTGCGCGACCGGCGGCGGTCTGGCCAGCGGCGGCCTCGCGTCGTTGGTGGCCCTCGCGCTGTGCGCGGGACTGCAGCGCCGCGGGCGCCGCCGCTGACGCGACGATACCCGCGAACGCGACTCCCGGTACCCGCTCGCTACGGCGTGAGCGCGTAGACCCGGTTGTCGGACGCGACGAACACGCGTCCGTTCGCGACCATCGGCGATTGGTGCGGCTTGACCGTCCCGACCGTGATGGCGGCGCCGGAGAGGAGGCTCGCGCCCGTGTCCGCGTTGAACGCGTTGAGCTGACCGTTGGTGCCGACGTACCAGACGATTGCGTCGGCGCCTTGCGCGTTGGTCATGCTGACCATCGGGTTGCTTCCGTTGTTCGGTCCCGCACACCAGGCCGGCGTCAGCGTCGGCGGAGACGTCGCGCCGACCTTGACCGCCATCAGCCCGCCACTCATGCCGGTCGGGCAGCCCATCACGCCGGCCCTGAACACGAAGTATGTGCCCATTGACGTCGTGTACGCCGCCGCAGCCTGAATGATCGTCCCGTTCGCGACCTGGCGCTTGGCGACAGGGGTCGCGTTCATGCCGCCGAGGTTCGCCCGATTAAGAAGGTAGGCATTGCCGTCTTTGCCCAGCGCGAGGACGAGGCTCGACGGCGTCGCACCCGGCGCATTGAACAACACGACCCCGGTGCCGCCCAGATCAGTATCGCCTTTGTCGAGGGCCTCCCAATCCGACGGCATAAAGAAGTCGGTCGCCGCGGTCGCGCGCGCCAAACTGGTCCCTAGCTTGTGAACCGACTCTCCGTCGCCCCAATCCATCGGCGCCATGAACGTGCCCGCCGTGCTCGTCGTGTTGCCGGTGACGACGAATAGCGAGGTGCCGTCCGACGCGATGCCGCTCGTGCCCCAGATCCCGCCGCCGATCGCGCGCGTCGCCCAGGCGTTGACGTCGGTCGGCGTGGTGGTCGAGATCCCGACGACCCAGCCGTGGTAGTTGCCCTTGTCGCCGATGTGGCCGCTGTAGGGAGCGAAGACCCGGCCGCCGACCAGGGCCAGCGCCGCGCGCTGGTTGTGGCCGGGCGACACGAACGCCACGTTTTCGGCGCTCTTGGCGGCACTATCGAGGTTGACCGGCCAGCCGCTCTTCTCCGTCCCGTCCGCGAGGGCGACCGCGTGCACCACGTGGCGAGCGTTGCTGCCCATGGTGGTCATGGCGCTGAAGTAGATCGTGCGCGTGGCCGCGTCGATGACCGGGGTACCGACGACCCCCATCGGGTTGAGGGGCCGGTTGCCCGAAGGGATGTCCAGCATCTGCGTCACCGGGGTGCCGAACTGCTTGTTGGCCCACACCTCGCTGCCGTTCGCCGCGTTCAGCGCGTAGATCCGGTTCTGCGCCGTCGCGACGACGACCATGTCGGGCTGGCTGCTGCCCGCACCGCCGAGGTACAGCGCCTGCGCGTAGACCGGACCCGAGATCGTCGTGTTCGCAAAGCTCGTGTCGATGTGGATGTTCGCGACCGCGGCGCGCGTGAGCGCCGCGTCCACGTAGACGCCGTCGCGCGTGTGATTGCCGTGGAACGTGAGCACATTGGTTGCGGTCTGCATCGCCGCGCCGCCGCTGCCCGTGGTTCCCCCACGCCCGGCGCTGCCGGTGGTTCCCGCGGCGCCGGTGGTGCCACCACGGCCCGCGCCGCCAGTCGTCCCGGCGACGGGCGAGCCGGCAGCGCCGGTCGTGCCACCGCGACCGCCCGTGCCGGTCGTCCCCGCGGTACCGTTGGTACCGGCGGCCGCGTTCGTGCCCGCGGTGCCGGTCGTGCCAGCCGTCGCGTTCGTTCCGGCGGTGCCCGGCGTGCCGGTCGTGCCGGCGGTGCCGTTGGTCCCAGCGGTCGCGTTGGTACCTGCCGTGCCCGGCGTGCCGGTGGTCCCTGCGCCGCCCTGGCTCGTGTTCGAGCCAGGGCCGCCACAGCCGATCGCCGTAATCACCATTCCGAGAAACAGGTGCCGCTTCATGTCGACCTCCAGGGGGAAACTGTGAGCCGAAAATGTGAGGTGGCTGTTAGATGTGCACTATACCCGCCTCCCATTAAATAGAGTTTGGTCGCGGGCTTAGGTTGCGGGTTCTCGTGGACTCGCGTGCCCGGACGTGTCAAAAGAGACCTGCGAGCTAGCCCTCCTCCGGCGCCATCGCCGGCCCCTAATAACAGACGGACATCGCGCACTGGGTCTTTAGCGGTCCCCCCCTTCCGCGAAACCCAGGAATTGGAGTGAGGACATGAAACGCTTTCTATTCGTCGCGGGATTGATCTGCCTGGTCGGCTGCAACGGCGCGACGGGCAGCCAGGGCACCGCGGGCACTACCGGCACGCCGGGCACCGCAGGGACGAACGGGGCCGCCGGCACCAACGGTGCTGCGGGCACCAACGCGACCGCGGGGACCAGCGGCATCGGGGGCACGACCGGCGCCCCGGGCACGGCGGGCACGAATGCAACGGCGGGGATCGCGGGCACGAATGCGACCGCGGGGACGACCGGCACGGGCGGCCGCGGTGGCACGACCGGCACCGCCGGCTCGGGCGTCGCCGGGACGACCGGCGGCGCGGGCCGTGGCGGCACGACCGGTACCGCGGGCAGCGGCGTCGCGGGCACGGGCGGCGGCGTGACCGCGAATCAAAACGTTCTCGAGCGCAACAAGAACCCCTCGCGTGACGGTCACTTCGTCCAGCCGACGCTCACGAAAACCGCAGCGGCGACCATGATGGCGGACGCGACCTTCAACAGCGCGGCGACCTTCACCGGAAACGTGGCCGCGTCGCCGGTCTACCTCGATGCCGCGAACGGCGGCGGCATGTTCTTCATCCCGACCGCGAGCGGCGACGTCATCGCTCGCAAGGAGAACGGAGCGCAGGCGTGGGCGCCACGCAGCATCGGTGCGCCCGCGACCGGCGGCATCGGTTGCTCGAGCTATGCCACGACCCCGCCGCTCGGCATCCTCTCGACGCCCGCCATCGACGCGCAATCTCGGACCATCTACGTCGCGGGCATCACCGGCAACGCTTCGGGTGTGATGGCCCAGATCGCGAGCGCGATCAATGCCGACGACGGCACCGTCAAATCGGGGTGGCCCGTGAATGTCTCGACGGCCGCCTCGTTCGACCCCAAGATCCACAACCAGCGCAGCGCGCTGTCGCTGGTCAACGGCACGCTCTATGTGCCGTACGCCGGCTACATCGGAGACTGCGGGAGCTATCACGGACGCGTCGTCACGATAAATACCGCGAACCCCACGATGGTCGGGCAGTGGCAAACCTCGGATCAAGGCGCGGGGATCTGGGCGCCCGGCGGCCTCGCCTCCGACGGAACCAGCGTTTACGCGACCACGGGAAACTACACCCCGTTCGGCCAATCCCCCGCGATGCACGGCGACAGCGAGCAAGTCACCCGGATCACCGGCATGGGAACGAAAGCAGACTTCTTCTATCCCTCCGGCTGGGCACAGATGGATATGGACGACGCAGACTTCGGGTCGGTCAATCCGATGCTCATCACGGTGCCCGGAGCGACACCCTCGAAGATCATCGCGGCGCTCGCGAAGGACGGCAAGGGATACCTGCTCGACGCCGACCAGCTCCGCGGCACTTCCAGTGGCACCGCGGCTGGCGGGCAAAAGGTCGCCTTCACGCTCGCAACTGGCTTGAATCTCTTTGGCGCGCCTGCGTCCTATCGAACCGCGATGGGAACCTACGTCGTGATGGCTGCCAACATGAATGCAAGCGGCTGTCCGGGCGGCAACACGGGACGCCAGGTGATGGCCGTCCGCATCGCGGCGAACCCGCTGGCCGCCACCATCGCGTGGTGCGCGCCGCTGTCGGGCGGGCCGACCAGCCCGATCGCCACGACCACCGACGGAACGTCGGACGCCATCGTCTGGTACACGACCAACAACCAGCTGCGGGGCGTGGACGGAGACACGGGCGCCATGATCTATGGCGGCACCACGGCCTGCGGCGGGACCATTCAGAAATGGACCTCGCCGATCGCGGTCAAGGGCCGGATCGTAGCCGCGGCCAACGGCCGCCTGTGTGCCTGGGGCATTCCGGGATCTCTGACCCAGGCCCAGAGCACGCCCAGCAAGGCCACCAAGCACAAGCGAAAGCTCGCAGCCGCGTCGAACGTCCACCCGCAATAGTCACGTCACGCGCTCGGGCCCTCGCCTCCGGCGCCCGCGGGCTCGCCCGCGCTCAGCTCACGGGCAGGACTTGATCGACGTGATCCACTGGCCGACGAGATCCGCGGCTGGCTGGTCCACCACGTACGACGCGACGAGCGGCATCCGGCCGTGCTTGCCTTCGGCATCGTCGGGCGGTCTGGTCATGCGCACCCACAGCAAGGACTTTTCGGGCTGCCCGGGCACCAGGTTCTTCGCATCCAAAATGCCGAGATCGCTCTTCGCTGGCATCGTGTCGCAGAGGTTCCTGACCGCCAGTGGCAGCCCGAACCTCAGGTCCTGACAGGGGTCGCTGGCGCAGTCGATGTCGTCGGCGGGGCGATGACAAAAACTGCAGTTGGCATGCAGGTAGGACGTCGCGCGCTGTTCGATCGTGGCCGACGCCGGCGGGCTCCCGGCCTGCGAGACCGTCGGCGTCACCAGCGCCGGCTTGTACGGCGCCGGCACGGGCGCTTCGAACGCGCCCAGCGCCGCCAGTCTGTCGATCTGGTTGAGGCCGCCCACGACCCGATTCATTTGCGCCGTCTCGGGGCCGAGCGCGAAGCCCGCCTCCGGGGTGTGGCACTTCATGCAGTCGCTGCGCGAGGGGAAGTGCCAGGTGACCGTCCGCTGGCCGGTGGCGAACATCACCTGGTCGCGCTCCGAGCCGACCAGCGTGGCGTCCGTCTGGGCCTCGTCCCATTTGTAGGAGTAGCCGACCCAAGTCGCGGCATCGAAGCGCATCAGCAGGCGCGTCTCGAGCAGCTTGCCGTCGAACAGGAAGCTCTTGACCATGACGGTGCCGATCGGGAGGACCCACTTGCCGTCGTCGGCGGAATCCCGGGAGCCCGGGCACTCCGTGGGATTCGCGGCGCAGGTCTTCACATGAATCTTCCCGCCCGCGGGCAGGGCCATACCACGCACCTTATCGGCCCCATCGGACCATAGCGGGCTGTTGACCTCGTAGGGGACGACCGACAGCGCGAGCGTCTTCGGATCGTTCGAGCTCACACAACCCGTCTGGCTGAGCTTCTCGATCGGCTGGTCTTTGTCCGCGAACGGTACGCAGGTTTGCATGACCGGCTTGCCGCCGCTCCCGCCCGCGCCGCCGGTGCCGGCCGTTCCGGCGCCTCCCCCCCCGGTTGTCCCCGCGCCGCCGCCGCCCGTGGGGACGGCGGGCGAGCTGCTGCAGCCCGCGATCGCAAGGCCCCAAAACGTCGCCAGCGCCAAGGTGAGCGCCCGGTTACTGCTCATTCGTCGTCCCGAAAAGGTTGTCATCACGCCCAATAACACGGGCGGGAAAGTCTAACAGCTTCAGCGGACCGCAAATCGAAAGCCGAGCGTTCGCGACAAAAACTCGTCCGCGTCGCGCGGCGTCAGCCCCTGCTCCAGTGACTGGTGCCGGCGGGGGCGTTCCGGATGACGTCGATGAGCTCGCGCTGGTGCTCGGGGTTGGCGACGAAGTCGATGTCCGATGCGTTGACGATCAAGAGCGGGCTCTCCGTGTAAGAGAAGAAGAAGTCCGCGTACGCGGCCGCTACCTCGCCGACGTACTCGGAGCGGATCGGCTTTTCGTCGGGGCGGGCGCGGCGGCGGATGCGATCCATGAGCACGTCGGTGCGCGCCTGCAAATACACGATCAGGTCGGGCGCCACCGTGCGCGGCTTCAGCATCTGATAGATGCGGTCGTAGAGCGCCAGCTCGTCGTTCGACAGGTTGAGGACCGCGAACAGCCGGTCTTTCGCGAACACGTAGTCGGCGACCACGCCGCCGCTGGAGAACAGATCGCCCTGCGCCAGCTCGCCTTGCTGCGCGTAACGCTGCAACAGAAAGAACAGCTGCGTCGACATCGCGTGGCGGGCGCGGTCGCGATAGAACGCGCCCAGGAACGGGTTGTCATCGGGCTGCTCGAGCACGACGCGCGCCGACAGCGTCCGCCCCAGGATCTCGGCCAGGCTGGTCTTGCCGGAGCCGATCGGCCCCTCCACCGCGATGTATCGGGGCCGTCCGCTTCGCACCGCCGCCACCTATAACCCGGTCGGGCGGCCGCTGGCTAGCCGCTCTCGCGCGAAGCGCGAGTGTGCGGCTACTTACTGCAACAATCCCCAGCGTGTGGTTCCCATCTCCTAAGGGAACGCGATCACCACGTCGGTGCGCGCGGTCGTGGGCTTGGAACCCCTCGAAACCGCGACGCGCAGCTTGCTCTCGACCGCGGCCTCGGCGCAGCGCGCGAAGGTCCCGTCGAACGGCGCCACGGTTCGCGCCCGCGCGCGCGTCACCCGGCCGCTCGCGTCGATCTCGAGCTCCAGCGTCACGCGCACGGTACCGTGCCATCCCTGACCGTCGAGGCACGCATCGAGCAGCCCCGCGTGATCCCGCCACGCGGCGTCGATCAGCGGCGCGGCGATGCCGCCCGAGGTCTCGAGCGTGCCGATCGCGATCACGCGGCCGGCCCCGGAACGCGCGCCGCGGGCCTTGGCGCGCGCCGCGGTCGCGCCGTCCGCGTGGGCCGCGGCGCGGCTCGCCCACCGGCTCTTGGGGAGCCGCGCGATGAACTCGCGAAACGCGGCCTCGGCGTCGGTCCCGCGGCCTTCGAGCTCGGCCGCGAGCCCGAGATAGTAGAACGCCTCGCCCGTGGGCTCGAACACCACTTCGCCGTCACCCACCATCGCCTGTTTGAGCAGCGCCGCGCCCGGGTCGTGAACCAGCGCGCGCGCCATCGCTTCGCGCGCGGCGGCGGGTTGCTGATCGCGATCGAGCGCGACCGCGAGGCCGTAGTACGCGAGCGCGAGATCCTGCGACCGTGGGCGCCGTTCGCCGGTGATCTCGTTCGACGCTACCGCGATCGCATCGCGGTAGCGAGCCGCCGCATCCGCCAGCCGGCCGTCGCCCATCAACATCTCGCCGAAGTTCGCGTACACCTCTGCCGGCGCGGCGCCCCCCGCGGTCAGCGCCGCGTACAACGCGGCCGCCTCGCGGAACCGTCCGAGCTTGGCGTACACCGCGCCCAGCCGAATCGCGACCAGGCTCGGCTCACCGTCGCCGAACCGGGCGAGCGCCCGTTCGAGCGTCGCGACGGCGTCCTGCTCGCGCCGGAGCCCCAGCTGCACGTCGGCGAGCGCCAAAGCCACGCCCGGATCGCCGGGGCGCGCCGCACGCGCCTCGTGTAGCCGTGTCTCCGCCTCCGCGAGACGGTCGCCCGCGACCAGCGCGCGCGCCTCCGCAAACAAGCGCGCGGCGCGCGCGTCCCCAACCTGCGCGATCTCCGTCCAGGTCGCCGCGCGCGTCGGCCTCGGATCGATCGCCGCGGTCGCGAACGCGACCAGCGCGCTGCCGAGCACCCGTAAGCGCCGACACCAACGCGGCGCACGGTAACGGTTCACAAGTAACAGTATAGCTTGCGCATTTTTTCGGATTCGACGCTATTGTTCGTCGGTGAGCCCGCTGGACGGTTCTGGATCTTCTTCCGGCGTCATCGTCCTCGATCCCGACGAGAGCGGATCGTTCGCGCTCCCGACCGCGGCCGAGATGGAAGCCGCCGAGGAGACGACCCGCGCCGCCGCCAGCCGCGACGAGGAAGAGGAGCTGCTCATCGCGCGCTGTCTGCACGGCGACGTGGAGGCGTTCCGCCCGCTCGTGCAGCGCTACCAGCGCCTGGCGTTCTCGGTTGCGTTCCGGATGCTCGGAAGCCGCGCTGACGCCGAGGACATCGCCCAGCAGGCGTTCGTCGACGCCTTCAACGCGCTCGCTCGCTTCCGCTCGACCGGGCGGCGCCACGCGTTCTCGACCTGGCTGCTGCGCATCGCGGTCAACCGATCCAAGGACGTGCTCAAATCCAAGCGCCGCACCGAGGAGCCGCTCGAGCGCGAGGTCGAGGGCGGCGAGGCGGCGTTCACGGACGAAACCCCGAATCCCGAGGCCAGCGCCTCGAGCGTCGAGCGACGCGTCCGCCTGGAGGCTGCGTTGCTGGAATTGCCGACCAAGTACCGCGAGGTCCTGATTCTCAAGGACGCCGAAGATCTCTCGTACGAGGAGATCCGGTTGGTCCTGCAGTTGCCGATCACGACGCTGAAGATCCGCGTCGTGCGCGCACGCGCGATGTTGCGGGACATCGTCGAGCGCAAGGGCATGACGTCGTGAGCGAGACGGCGGAGACGCCACCCGCGGTGCTGGGCGACATGCGCGAGCTGTCGTCCGCGCTCATCGACCCGCCGCCCGCGCTGGTCGCGCGCGTGATGACCCAGCTCGCGGAGCCACGGTTTCCCTCGCTCTGGCAATGGTTGCGGCAGCCGTTTTCGATCGAGATCCGCCTGTCGCCGCTGGCGCTGGTCGGCCTCGCGCTCGGCCTCGCCGTCGCCTTCGTCCTCATCGGCGTGACGCTCAAGTAGCGCTGCTCCTGCATCTGCAGGAACGCCGGGAAACGTGGCTACGGCAGCGCGGAGATCTCGGGGGCGGTCAGCGCGCGCTTGTAGATCCGGAAGTCGTCGACATAGCCGTCCAGGTACGGATCTGCGGGGTACGCGGAGCGGCCGATGTAGTTGGCGGCGGTGTTGCCGATGCTGGACGGCCGCAATGTCATCGCGTTGTTGCTGCCGACCGCGACCTTGTCGATGTAGAGCGTGCCGGTGTACGTCGCCCCGGCGCCGAGCACGACCGCAAAGTGATGCCACACGCCGGTCGACAGCACCGCCGGCGTCGTCATGTTGATGATCTCTTCGGCGTTGTTGCTCGTCAGCGTGATCGCGAAGCGCGGGGAATTCGGGGACGACAGTCCCTGCTGAGCGGTGAGGAACATGTAGCCGGTGGTGCTCGAGTTGTTGAAGTCGAAGATGCGCGCCCATGGGCGGCCGGTTCGCACGTACACCCAGAGCGTGATCGTTATCGCGGTGGTGGCGCCCATGGTCTGCAAGCTGGCCGGAACGCGGACGTAGCCGCCGGCCGTCGAGCTCGAGCTCGTGAGGTTCACCGATCCGGGCGCGACCTTGTTCGTGGTCGAGAACGCGGCCGTGCCCGCGCCCACATTGGTCAATGTCCCGGTCCGGCTGTTGCCCGACGAATCGGCCGCGCTGGTGCCGCTACCGTCGTCGAACTTGTACCAGAGCACGAGATCGGGATCGACCGAGGAGCCGCCGTTGCCGCCGCGGCCCGCCGCGGCCATGGTGCCGGCCGTACCTGTCGTCCCGCCGCTGCCCGCGGCCGCGCTCGTACCCGCCGCCCCCGTTGTTCCCGCCGCGCTCGTGCCCGCCGCCCCCGTCGTTCCCGCCGCCGCGCTCGTGCCGGCCGCGCCCGTCGTCCCCCCGGCCGCGCTCGTGCCAGCCGTGCCCGTCGCTCCTGCGGCCGCGCTCGTACCCGCCGCCCCCGCGGTCGCGCTCGTGCCAGCCACCCCGGTCGTCCCGCCGCGCCCGCCGGTGGCACTCGTGCCCGCCGCCCCCGTCGTCCCGGCGCCGGCGCTCGTGCCCGCCGCCCCGGTCGTTCCACCGCGGCCTGCGGCCGCGCTCGTACCCGCCGCCCCCGTCGTCCCGGCGCCGGCGGTTGTACCCGCCGTGCCGAGGGTCCCACCGCGGCTGCCTGATGTGCCCGCAACCCCGCTGACGCCGGTACCCGCGGTGCCCGTCGTACCTGCGGTGCCGCTGGGAAGGATGGAGCCATCCCAATCGTACCCGCAGGTGGCGCAGGACTCCGCCCCTCCGTTGCAGGCCAGGGCCGGCAGCACGGCGACGAGCAGGGTGAGAGGAAGGAGACCTTTCACGACATGCTGAATCCGCGTTTTCCGAGCGGTCACGCGGAGTTTACCCCCTTAAATTAAGAAGCGTTCCCAATACTGCGCGGTGGCTCACTTTTCGTTTCCATCTATCGACGGAACCGCCATGGGACTTGGGCGCGCGTCAAGCAGCCGCGATGTTGGCCAGCGGCGTCTTGGTCGGCAGGCCCGGATCGCCGAAGCCTGCGAAGCTGGTGATGCCCATCGCGTCGATCAGGTTGAGCAGGATGCGCTCGTGCCGCTCGCTCGACTTGATGTAGCGCCCACCGGCCGCGGTCTTGAGATAGCCGCCCGCGCCGCTCGCGAGCACGAACCGCATCGACTTCTGATCGTGCGCGACCGCGTCTCCCATGTCGCGGCACCACGCGATGAGCGTGGTGTCGAACAACGTCTTGGACGCGTCCTCGGGATCCGCGAGGGTCTTCAGCTTGTTTACGACCGCCACGAACTGCTCGGAGAGGTAGCGCTCGAACTCGACCAGGTTCTTGTAGTTGCTGGATGCGCCGCTGTGGATGAAGCCGCCGTGCTGGTCGTCGTACGGCAACCGCCCCGGCAGGTTGACCATGAACTTCTGATCGTTGCCGAACTGGATCGCGGCGACGCGGGTGATGTCGCACGCGAACGCGTTGGCGATGATGTCGAGGTGAACCGCGTTGGCTTTGACGCCGTCGAGCCCGTCCATGTACGTGAACGTGGAGTCCGCGCCCGGCGTCGCCGGCTTCGTACACATGCCGCCCGCGGGCATGACCATGGCGGAGAGCTTGTTCTCGAGCTGGCGGATGGACTCGAGGTTGGTGTCGAGCTTCGCCTTCTGCACGCTGCCGAGCGTTCCCTTGAGCGCATTGATCTCACCCTTGATGATGTCGAGGGTGCTCTGGCGCCGTTTCAGCAGCGAGTTGGCGGAGACGCCGGTCGGCAGCGCACCGCCGAACACGGTCGTGAACGCCGACTGCGGCGAGCCGATGGTCGGCAGGTTGTTGCCGCCGTTGGAGCTGCCCCCATAGAAGAGCGTGTTGCTGCCGGCGCTGGTATTCGCGCCCAGCAAAAGCGACGCAATTGGCCGGTTGATGCCCAGCCCGCCGAGCTTGCTCGCGACGAACTGGTCGACCGAAACCTTCAAGGCACCGTTGTAGTAGCCGAAGCCCATTCCGGTCAGGCCATCAGGCGCGCCGTGGCCGTCGCTGATGTTGCCGGTCGGCATGCCCTCGACCAGCACGATGCTGTCCTTGATGGCGGCGAGCGGCTCCGTCATCTTGCTGAACGTGGTGATGGCTTCGCCCGACACGCCGGTCGGCGTCCACATCGGGGGGTTCGTGCCCATCGTGCAAAACAGCAGCAGGCGCTTGGACTTCTTGGCGGCCGCGTGCGCGACGCGTTCCGGACCGAGCCGCAGGAACGGCGACAGCAGCAGACCCGCGCCGACGCTGGTTGCGAACTGCCGGCGGCTGACGGGGTGGACCGAAAACACCGGTTTGGTCTTCTTCATGGGCGTGCTCATGGATCCATCGTCCGGCGGGTGAAGCGTGGCGCGTGGAGGATGCCCATCAGCACGCTCTTGAGCGCGTAGTTGCCGCCGGTGGCTTCCTGGCGGATGGCGTTGTAGGTGCACGCGTCCTGGGCCCAGGACGATGTCCCGTACGCGTAGTACGCCCAATGGCGCACCATGCAGCTCTTCACGTCGGCGTTGGTGGCCAGGTACGCCTGCAACGACCCGGGGCCCGACAGACCCGTGAACGACACCGTACCGTCGGTCGTGTTCGCGGAGACGACCTTGCCCGCGTCATTGATGGCGGCCCCATTTTCGGTTGTCCGGTAGCGGCCGAAGCCGTCGTAGTTTTCGAACCCGAACCCGATCGGATCCATCATCTGGTGGCAGGTGTTGCAGGTGCCCTTGTCGTGCTCGATCTCGTAGTGGTCGCGCGTGGTCACGGCGTTCACCGCCGGTTTGAACGTCGTGTCCTGGTCGGAGGGCGGCGGCGGCACGTCCTGGCACAGCAGGCGGGTGCGCACGAGGTGGCCGCGCTGGGTGGGAGACGACGTCTCGGGGCGCGAGTAGCCGACCATGAGGCTCGCCTGCGCGAGCAAGCCGCCGTCGCGCTGGGTCGAGCCGAGCGCCACGCTGGTGAAGGTCGTCCCCAGGCTGCCGGCGGGCAGACCGTAGAACGTCGCGAGGTTCTTGTTGAGGAACGTGTGATCGGCGGTCAGCAATTGCGCGAAGCCGCCGTTGCCGTTGAACGCCTCGAGGACGAGGCCCCGGGTCTCGCTGGCCATGTCGTCGCGCATCGCCTTGGTCAGCGCGTAGACGGTGTCGTCCTTGGCGTTCGCGTACAGCCGATCGAGGCCGAGCCAGCCGTTCATGAATCCCATGACCGCGAACTGGTTGCTCGCCGTGCCGGCGGCCAGCAGCCGCTGAGACTGCTGGTCGATCATCGCGGTCATGGTCAGCGAGCCTGCCGTGACCTGGTCGGCGGCGGCGGCGAGCGTGTCGTCGGGCATGTTGCCGGTCAGCAGGTACGACAGGCTGCTCGCGACCTCGTACGACGTGAGCGGAAAGTCAGTGCCGCTCTTCGCGCCGATCTCGCTGCGGTAAACGAAGTAAGGCGACTGCAACATCGCCGCGATCACAGCCTGCGCGGCGTCCGAGAACGTCGTCTCGGCGTTGAACAGGTTGACGTAAGGGGTGAGGCGCGTGTCGCTGTCGGCGAGTTTCATCCGAAACGCCTTCTGCCCGAAGCCCTTAGCGAACTTCAGCGCGCACGCCGCGTCCTTGGTGTTGCAGTTGCCGAACGCCTGCAGCTTGTTGCTCGAGGCGGCCCACGCCCCGATCGCCTCCGCGTTGTCCATCAGCTGCGACGCGTTCAGGCCCTGCACCAGTAATGCGTTCGCGTCGACCGAGAACCCGAGCACGATCGGGTCGCTGAACACCGACGCCACCGGCGCGGCGGCCGCCGTATCGCTGAAGATGGAACGAATCGTGGTCGTGAACTCGCTCGCGGTCAGCCGCCGCACGAGCCGCGGCCCGGGATCGTTGCTGGTGCACGCCTTTTCGGTCGGCAGCGCGCTCGGCGGCGGCGGCAGCGCGGTGGTGCCCGCCGTGCCGGTCACCGTCGCGCCTGCGCTGCCGGTCGTGCTACCGCTGCCGGTCGTGCCCGCGGCGCCGGGGCCGCCCGTGTTGCCGGCGAGGCCGGTGCTCGAACCCGTGCCTGTCGTTCCCGCGCTACCGGGATTGCCCGTGCCACCGGAGCTGCCCGGGTTACCGGTGCTGCCGGAGCTGCCCGGGTTGCCGGTTGAGCCGCCACCGCCGGTCAGGGCTTCGCCCGAGCCGGCACAACCCGAGACCACGAGCAACGCGCTCAACGCCGACACACACGTGGTCAGCGCAAGCGACTGGGCTGATAGTTTCTGCATACGGAGCTCTGCCTCGCTCTACTGCTTGGTTGGCTGGCGTCACACGAGCGACCACCCCGAGCCCGGGCCCCAAAGATCTACGCATCAGGATACGTCGCGATTGGGTCACACGAGCAAGAAACTTCGTGCGGCACCGAGCAATTCTCCGACGGAGATGATGTAGGTCTCCGTAGGGGCGCGTGCGAGCGCACCGCCGGAGATCGGCGTGACTTCAGACGTCCAAGTCGGCGAGAGCGGCGCGTTCCATGATGAATTTGTAACGCGCGTCCACGTCCTTGCCCATCAGCTCGCCGAGCACCCGGTCGGTCTCGGCGACGTCTTCGACCTTGATGCGGAGGAGCCGGCGGGTGGCGGGGGCGAGGGTCGTCTTCTTCAACTGCTCGGGCTGCATCTCACCGAGGCCCTTGAATCGCATGATCTCGGGCTTCGCGTTCTTGGGCAGGGCGGCCACGATGCGCTCGCGGTCGGGGTCGTCGAGCGCCCAGTAGGTCTCCTTGCCGTAGTCGATGCGGTAGAGCGGCGGCTGCGCGAGGTAGACGAAGCCGCCCGCGATCAGCGGCTGCAGGTGACGATAGAAGAACGTCAACAGCAGCGTCGCGATGTGGTGGCCGTCGGAGTCGGCGTCCATGAGCAGGATGATCTTGTGGTAGCGCAGGCGCTCGATCTTGAAGTCGTCGCCGACGCCACAGCCGAGCGCGGACACGACGTCCTGGAGCTCCTTGTTCAACAGCACCTTCTGCAGCGACGCCTGCTCGGTGTTCAGTACCTTGCCGCGCAACGGGAGAATCGCCTGCGTCTTGCGTTCGCGCCCCTGCTTCGCGGAGCCACCGGCCGAGTCGCCCTCGACGATGAACAGCTCGCTGCCCGCCGGGTCGGTCGACGCGCAGTCGGCGAGCTTGCCCGGCAGGTTCAGGCGGTGCGAAACCGCGGTTTTGCGTGATACCGCCTGGGCGGCGGCGCGCGACGCCTCGCGCGCCTTGGCGGCGAGGCCAATGCGCTCGACGATCTGCGCGCCCGAGGTCTTATTCTCGAGCAGGAACCGTTCGAGCGCGGGGCGCACCATGCCGTCCACCAGCGCCTGCGCCTCGGGGTTGCCGAGCCGTTCCTTGGTCTGGCCCTGGAACTGCGGCTCCTGCATATAGACCGACAGCACGCCGACGACGCCCTCGCGAATGTCTTCGGCGGTGAGGGTCACACCCTTGGGCCCGAGGTTCGAGGTCTCGATGAACGCGCGCACCGCCTTCACGATCGCGCTGCGGAAGCCCTGCTCGTGCATCCCGCCCTGGGTCGTGGGGATGGCGTTCACGTACGAGCGGATGGTCTCCTCGTGCGACTCGGTCCACTGCAGCGCGGCCTCGATCCGGAAACCCTGGTCGCCGGAGCGCTCGAAGTAGAACACCTGGGGCGCGGTCGGCGCCTTGGCGCGATCGGCGACGATCTTGGTGAGGAAGTCGGCGATGCCGCCGGCGTGCGAAAACGTCTCCTTCGTGCCCGCGGCCTGGTCGACGAACACGATCTCGAGGCCCTTGTGCAGGAACGCCTTGGCGTCGAGCCGGAACCGGATGGTCTCGGCGGAGAAGCCCTGCTTGCCGAAGATCTCGGGATCGGGATGGAAGCTGATCGAAGTGCCCGTGCCGCGCGCCGGGCCGACCTTCTTGAGCTTGGTGACGGCCTTGCCGCGTTCGTACTGCTGCTGCCAGAGCGCGCCGTCGCGACGGACCTCGGCGGTCAGCTCGGACGACAGCGCGTTGACCACGGAGGAGCCGACGCCGTGCAAGCCGCCCGAGAACTGATATTGCGCGGACGAGAACTTGCCGCCCGCGTGCAAGGTGGTGAG
>Ga0137374_10001828_pt1 | contig 24630 bp, 20 predicted proteins | sample SagtaG_20_FD_104811 | JGI IMG/M metagenome (GOLD analysis project Ga0137374, IMG submission 104811) | Vadose zone soil microbial communities from Sagehorn Ranch, Mendocino, California, USA - Sage1_R_100_16 metaG | ecosystem: Environmental > Terrestrial > Soil > Vadose zone | place: USA... | reverse complement strand
CCAGAAGTTGCCGCGCACGACGGGCTCGATTTTTCCCGCCCGGCCAATGCGCGTGAGATGCTCGGCGACGACTTGTCGCTGAGCGGCCGACGCGTAGGGTTTTCCTTGCATGCTTTGCGCCGTCGAAGCGGCGCCCGTACGCCAGTGGTATAGGACCCGCGGAATGTGCCGAATGGCTTCTGGCTCGCAGCGCTCGCTGAGGCGCAAGGCAACGTCCCAATCCTGAGCACCTTCCAGTCCCGCCCGGAAACCGCCGATGGCCCGTAACGCGTCGGTGCGCAGCGCGCCCAAGTGGCTGATACAGTTCTGCGCGCGTAAGAGCTCGGGGTTCCAGTCGGGCTTGAAGTATGGGTCGAAGCGGATACCAGACTCGTTTAGCTTGTCCTCATCGCTGTAGATCAACACTGCATCGGGGGATTCGACGATCTCCCTGGCCACCCAATAAAGCGCGTCCTCGGCGAGCTCATCATCGTGGTCGAGGAGCACTGCGAATTCCCCTGTCGCCAACTCGAGCGCGCTGTTGGTAGCGCGGGAGATATGGCCGTTCTGTGCGCGGTACGCGATTTTGATGCGCGCATCGAGTGCGCGATATTCCTCCAATACGGCGCGAGTCGTCGACTCAGACGACGACGCGTCATCGGCGATGCACAGCTCCCACGCTGGATACAGCTGGCTCCGGACCGAATCGAGGCAACGTCGCAACCAGCGCTCAGCCGAGTTGTGCGTGGGCAGGAGAATCGAAAGCAGAGGCCGCCTCGGGAAGCCTGCGATGTCGCGGCGCAGTTCTTCCCGCCGGTCGTCCCCGAGCGTACCGTACAACGCGACCCACTCGGCATAGTTGCGGTACCGCCACGCGCTCGGCACCGGAAAGTAGCCGCGGCAGCCATGCTCATGAGCGAAGCGAAGAAAGCGCTCGCGTTCTCTCTCATCCGCGAGCAGCGGATGCCCCGCAATGTTGGCGAAGAACCGCCGGTACACGGTTTCTGTCTCCTGCGTCCCGTGCAAACGCATCGCCGCAAACGTATTCGCCTCATGCAGTCGGTAGTGGTACAGCGGTTCGGAGACGAAGACGGGCGGAGCCGCATAGGACGCTGCCAGCACGAAATCCCAGTCGTGGCACAGCCTTAGATCGCGAAAACCTCCGGTCACCGTAAGCAGAGCGCGGGCGAAAAGCAAGTTGCCCGTTGATATCGCGACGTTGCTCAATACGAGCGAGTACAGCAACGACGGATAATCGTGGATGGAATCGATTTTCGCCGTCAGCTTGTCCGCCAATGGATGGCAAGGTACGAACGCGCCATCGGCTCCGATAAATGCCACGCCGGAAAACGCGAGCATCGCTCCCTCGCGACGCATAGCGGCAAGTAAGGTTTCGATGCGCGTCGGCGTGAACGCATCATCAGAGTTGAGGATGGCCACATAGTCGCCGTGGGCGATGGCCAGCCCACGATTGAGCGCCGCCGGCGCCCCGCCGTTGGGCTGCCGGATCAGCACCACCGGACAACGCGCCCCATTTGCAAGTTCGGTCAGGAGCTCGAAGGACCCATCGGTCGAACCGTCATCGACAACGATCAACTCGATCGCCGAATGGGTCTGCGCGAATACGGAACCGATCGCTTCGCGCAAGAAGGCCGCATGGTTGTACGCCGGAACTACAACGGAAACGAGCGATCCCTGCGCCGGCGCAGCGCCCGCCGGGGCAAATTGCCGGATTTGGAGTGCCGGATCGCGCATGTATTCCGTTAGCAGCATGTCTGCTTCGCGGCCGGGATCGAACGGCACTACCGGCGGCAAGTCGCGCGTAGATCGAACGAGTGCATTGCGCACCGCTGCCAGGTATCCGCGGCCATAGCGGCGGTCGGGTTCAAGATGGCATCCCTCCCCCCACTCGTTCCACGCGTTGACGAAAACCAGCCGTCTACCCATCGGCAGTCGTCTGCGCGTTTGCTCGATCATCGCGTGCAACCAGTACTCGAATAGGTCGGGGGACGACCGGATGAACACTGTGCCATCGTGTTGTCGCCGCGCTGTGTTATCCCATGCCGGCATCACGCAGCGGAACGTCGTGTAGTCGCAAGGCGTCTCGTCTAACGACTGGATCACCTGGTAGCGATAATTGAACACCATGCCCCGAAATTCCGGATTGGTGACCTGCATCTGCGCGTTCAGCCGATACGCGTGAAAACCGTGGGGCGGAAACTCGACGACCGCATCGAAGCCGAACGCCGACGGGTCGGAATGGAACGTCGTCCGTACGGCACACAAATACAATTCACCGAGCCCGTGCTGGCGCGCTTCCCGGCGCCAGACATCAGCCATTGCGCGCGCCTGCGGGATCAGATCGAGCTTGTACACCAACAGGAGCGGACGGCCGTCGACCCGGATGTATCGCGGGTCCCCAAGCACGGGCAGCAGTTGCCGAATGAACGCCGTGCTGTCAGCCGTGGAATAGTCTTGTCCGATCAGGATGTCCTGGTCGAGCCCGTCCCAGCGCCGCGTCCAGTTTTCGTTGGCCCAGCACACACAGAATGGAAGGTCTGGCGTGCCGCTGGTCAGCACTTCGTCGAGGGGCTGCTCCAACAATCGCTTGCCGTTGAACCAGTAGGTGTAATAACAGAACCCGTGGATGCCGAACTGGCGCGCCAAGTCCGCCTGCCGTACGCGAACCTCAGCCGAGCGCAAGTCGTAATAGCCGAGTTCGGCGGGCTCGTGCGGTTGCTCGTGGCCGACGAAGTTCGGCCGCCCTTTGCGCACATTGGTCCACTCGGTAAACCCCGCGCCCCACCACCGGTCGTTCTCCGGGATTGAGTGATATTGGGGCAGATAGAAAGCAATGACGCGAACGTCGCCGGATATCGCAGGGGTGTCGAGTTGGCGATGCATCGTCCGCATCTGCTCGACCTCGCGGCAGAGTTGCTCCTCGGCACCATTCCACTCCTGCGCCGCCCGGACTAGGCGCAGATTCGCGTGCGCGGAAGCGACGCCCGGATTGACCGCGATCGCGCGCCGAACCAGTGCTTCGGCCTGCGGCAGTTCGCCGAGTTCATACCTGGCGACCCCAAGCATGTGCAGCGCGTCGAAGTTGTCGGGCTCCTCGTTGAGTACCGATTGATAAAGAGCGGCGGCTTCGGCGACCCGCGCTGACTTTTGCGCCTCCAGAGCCGCAAGCATGCGACGTTGCCGATCCTCGGAACGGAGCAGCCCTGGCAACCCGGGCTTACCATCCAGTGTTCGCAATACGCCGTGACAATTCTTGTACGCCTTGCCGCTGCCGCAGGGACAGGGCTGGTTGCGTCCGACCGGCTGCATCTCAGTCAGTAGGTCCCCCGCGCAGCAAGATTCTCGAAGCGCGTGTACTGTCCCAGGAAGGCGAGCCGAACCGTGCCGATCGGTCCATTGCGTTGCTTGCTGATAATGATCTCGGCGACGCCCTTGTCCTGCGTGTCCTCGTTGTACACCTCGTCGCGATAGATGAAGAGAATCACGTCTGCGTCCTGCTCGATAGCTCCCGAGTTATGACTAACGATGCCATCGGCGAGCCACGATGAGGGTCCGGGCACCGTGAGATCGAACACTTCTTCCTCGCCATCGGGACGAACGTCTACGACGCGATCCCAGAACACGTCCGAACGGGCGAGCTCGACAAGCTCCGGGGCTTCGAGTAACGCGCCATACTCGCACAGCAGCGCGCGCGACGGCGCAAAGCTGAAGTGCGCAGAGCCTCCATAGGAGGTCCCACGGCGCGCCGCCATGACGCGCTGGCTGATGCCCTTTGCGCGCATGATGGACTTTACCTGTTGGAAGACCTCGATCGGGATCGTATCGATGTTGGTGTTAGGCATCGTTGCTTCCAGCACTGTGCGCAGCGCCCGCGCGGGCGCTACGCGCGGGCCGAACGCTCCCACCTTGTCGAGGAAGCGAAGCTGCTGCGCCGAGCCCGACACATCGACCGTATACACGGGACCATAGCCTTTTTGCAGCACCGTGCGAAGGCGCGCGACGATACCGAGGCGCAGGAGCAGCGCGGCGACATCCGCGCCGAGTCTCGCGCTGCACGTGCTGAAATAGATTCGACCGGCACCTTTGCTGCCGGCGCCGCGCGGCGAAATCGAGCCGTCGGTCGCCCACAAGTGCCGGAGGAGCAGCGCCACCTGTTCGTTCGAAAGCCGGAAAACGTCCGCGGGCAGGCGCTTTTCATGCGACCGCTGGTTGAAGATGCCGAGCTCGCGAAGCCATCGGTTCACACCTTCGGGAGCCCAACGGTTGCCGTTCCCGCTGATGAGCAACTGGTGCCAAAGCCCCCGCCCTGCGTAACGGGTGACCCTGCAGCCGAATGCTTCCGCCGCCTCGCGGACGGCGCGGCTGTTGTCTTCGGACGCCGTGGTATAGCGCAACGGTTGCTGGTTCAGGTAGCTACCGTCGCAAACGAGCTGGCCGAGCAATACGACGTGATGTTCGGGCCACACGATCGGCGCGCGCGGCGCCGGCACGACGCGGGCGAGCGCTATCCGATCGCCGACCTGGAGCGCGTCCGCTCTTACCCACCCGCCACCGCCATAGAGTCGATGGCGACCGGTAACACGAAGCGCGCGCCCGCTCGCGAACGCGATCCGCAAGACGGGGCGCGCACCTACCGACCACACGCGGTCGCTCTTCGCGGCAACGATCTTCCGCGCCAGCGACATCGCCCACACCTCGGGCGTCGTCCCGACCAGATCCCGGATCGGAACCCGTCGTCCATCGACGAGCAGCACCGGTGTGTCGCCCGTCACGCATTCACGTAAGTCCGACATGATGGGCCGCTTGTTCGGCCGCTGCTCCAGGCTGCGGTTGAGCTGCGAGAGCGCGAGCACCGGCGCCTTGAGCTCTTTCGCCAGCGCCTTGAGCGAGCGCGAGATTTCGGAGATCTCGGTCGCACGATTTTCGCCCTCCGCGATCGCCTGCATGAGCTGCAGGTAATCGACGACGATTGCGCCGAGCTTGCCGCCGTATTGGCGCGAGAGCCGGCGTGCCCGCGCGCGCAACTCCAGCGCGTTCAGCGCCGGCGTCTCGTCGACGTGAATGGCCGCCTCGGACAGCCGGCCGAGCGCCTCGGACAACCGCTCCCAGTCATCGGGTACGAGCTGACCGGTTCGAACCTTGTGTTGATCAAGGCGGCCCACGGATCCGATCAGGCGCATCGCGAGCTGCATCGAGCCCATCTCCATGCTGAAGATCCCGACCGGCAGCTTGGACGAGAGCGCGATATGCTCGGCGATGTTGAGCGCTAAGGCGGTCTTGCCCATGCTCGGGCGTCCGGCGATCACGATCAGGTCGCCTTCCTGCAGGCCCGAGGTCAGGTGGTCCAGATCGGCGAATCCCGTCGGCACACCGGTGACGTCGGACGGGTTGTCGCGATGGAACAGGAGCTCTATGCGCTCGACCGCTTGCGTGAGCAGCGGGCGCAGCTCCTGGAATCCCTGCTGACCGCGCGCGCCGTGCTCGGCGATCTCGAACACCTTCGTCTCGGCCTGGTCGAGGATTTCGCGCACGCTGCGTCCAAGAGGATTGTAAGCGGTATCGGCGATCTCTCCACCGGCGGCGGCGAGGCGGCGCAGGATCGCCCGCTCGCGCACGATCTCGGCGTAACGACGGATGTTGGCCGCGGTCGGCACGTTCTCTACCAGCGCGCCGAGGTAGACCATGCCGCCGACGTAATCGAGCTTCTTGAGCGAAGACAGCGTTTCGCCGACGGTGACCACGTCGGCGGGCTTGTTGTCGGCGATCAGGCCCATGATCGCGTTGAACACGACGCGGTGCGCGTCGCTGTAAAAATCATCGGCGCCAAGTATGTCGCCGATTCGGTCCGCCGCGGGATTCTCCAGAAGCAACCCGCCCAGCACGGATTGCTCGGCCTCCAGCGAATGCGGCGGCACTTTCAGCGCTTCGATCTGGGTGTCGTTGGGCATCAGCGGGACCTTCGAACAGCTCCACGATTTTATCAGGTCGCCGCTCGCGTTTCAGGTAGACCGAAGGTCGAGTCCCGGCCGTGGTGCCAACAAAAGGTTCTTCGCCGAATTGCGGAGCGGAGCAGGCGACAACACGTCGTTCGGACGGCGCTCACGCCGCGCGGCCGCGTCGCGCTGACACGCGGGTGCGCGCCGTAGGTGGCACTGCGCGTCACGGGGGAGCGGCGAAGGCTTGGTTGGCGCGCGTGGGCCGCGCCGGCCGTCGCGGGTGGCGCGGCAAGGGAGACGTTGGGTTCGCGACCGCAGCCGCGCCAGGCATCCCGCAGGCCAGCGTTGGCGGCCCCGCGCGCCGGCCAAGCCTTCGCCGCTGAACCCTACGCCAATCGTCACGCAATTCGGAGAAGAACCAACGAAAGGGGGCCGTCACCGGCCCCTTGGGGTCGCGGGAGGCTTTCGCGTCAGGCAGGGTTACCGGTCGTGTCGCCGAGCACGGAAACCGTGATCTGAGCGACGACGTCGGTGTGCAAGGCGACCGTCAGCGGGAACTCTCCCACATGCTTCAGCGGTCCCGTGGGCATCCGGATCATTGCCTTCTCGACCGCGTGGCCCTGCGCTTTGAGCGCTTCGACGATGTCGACGTTGGTCACCGAGCCAAAAAGCCTGCCGTCGACACCGGCCTTCTGCGTGATCTGGATCGCCGCGCCTTCCAGCTTGGCCGCCTGCTCCTGCGCCGCCGCGAGCTTATCGGCTGCGACCTTCTCCAGCTCGGTGCGTTTTTCTTCCAGAAGCTTCAGGTTATCCGGCGTTGCACGCTTGGCCTTGCCATGGGGGATCAGGTAATTGCGCGCAAATCCGGGCTTGACCTTCACCACTTCGCCGAGGTCTCCGACGTTCAGAACTTTTTCGAGCAGAATGACTTGCATATCGGCGTCCCCGATCAGTGCAGATCGGTGTAAGGCACCAACGCCAGGAATCGGGCGCGCTTGATCGCGGTCGAAAGCTGGCGCTGATAGTGCGCCTTCGTCCCGGTGATCCGCGCGGGCATGATCTTGCCGTTTTCCTGGATGAAGTCTTTGAGGACATCGACATCCTTGTAGTCGATTTCCTTGACGCCTTCAGCGGTAAAGCGGCAGAACTTCTTGCGCTTGAACAGATTGTTGCCGCGCTCGCGGCGCTTGCCGTCCTTGCCTTTTCCTTTGCCTTTGGCAAATTTCGAGCTTCTTCCCATGGGGCGGGGCATTCAGTTTCCTTCCAGTAGTTCGAATTCGTTTACGTGCAACGCGACGCTGGTGCCGGTACGGTAGCGGCGAGCCAGGAAGCCGCGGCAGCGGAGCCGTGCACCGACCGCCACCGACGAGAGGTCTTTCGCGATCGGACCCAGCGCAACCGCGGCGAGCTCGCAGGCCACGCGCCGCTCGCCGTTGGCTTCGGTCTGCATCGACTCGTGCGCCAGCTGAAAATCCAGCGCCGCTACGCCGGCCGGAGTGAAGCGCAAGTCGTCGCGTGCGGCAAGCCGCGCATCGAGCGTCATGGCGTTGACAGGCACCGCTTAAAGCGCCGCGCTCAATCGGCGGCGGCCGCGCCGGCCAGCGCCACCGCCGGGCTGCCGCCGAGCGGGGCGCTCGCCGGCGCTCCCTGCGGCGCGAGCGACCTGGATTTTTCTTCCTTCATCATCGGCGACGGCGCGACGACCGCCTCGCGCATTGCGACGATCAGGTGGCGCAGAACGGCATCGTTGAACTTGAACGCGTGCTCGAGCTCGGTGAGTGTGGCGTTGCCGCACTCGATGTTCATCAACACATAGTGCGCCTTATGCACCTTGGCGATGGGGTACGCGAGCTGGCGCCGGCCCCAATCTTCGAGCCGGTGGATACGGCCACCCTGGCCGCTGACCATCGTGCGATACCGTTCGACCATAGCGGGCACCTGCTCGCTCTGGTCCGGGTGCACGATGAAGACGATTTCGTAATGACGCATGCAGATCGCTCCTTGTGGACGTTGATGGGGCGTAGGCTCGTTCACCGAGCGTGGCCGACGGCCTCCCCCTCTGCGCGGGTGGGGCAAGGGAATCAATAATTATGCCGGAAATTTGATGCCAGATCAATGCGCTAGCTGAGCCCCGCCGCTGCGCAGCCCGCCCGCGGCTTCAGCGCGGGGCGTGGAGCGAGATCGGTGAGGATGCCGCGGCGGCCGCGAGTGCCGTGTCGCGCTCGGCCTTCGGCAGTCCGGCCAGCACTTTCACGCGGGCGTAAAGACGCGCGAGGTCGCCGCCTTCTGCGGCGAGCAGCGCCTGGAATTGCGGCACTTTCTGGGTATAGAGGCCGACTGCAGCGAGGCTCGCGTTGTTCGGCCCCTGCGCGAACCAGTAGTCGTACGCGCCGAAGCCAGCCCACTCGTGTTTGAGCGACGCGTATTCCGAACGCATGGCGTCGAAGGCAGCTCGTTTGGCGGCGAGCTTGTCGGCGTCGCTGCTGCCGCTCGCGTAAAGCGCAACGAGCCTGGTCCGCGTGCGCTCGACGAGCCTGCGGAAGCCGTCGCGATAACGACCGCTCGAGGCGAATTGCCGATCGAGATCCGGGTCGTGCTGCGTCGCGAGCCAGCGCCGAAGACCTTCCTCCTCGACCGCAACCGCGAAAGATTCGTTGAACACCGTATCGTCCTTGGCATACGCGACCTGGTGCGCCAGCTCGTGAAAAATCAGCCGCGCGATCTCGGTGTCGGAATAACGCAGAAACGACGACGGCATGGGGTCGTCAAAATACCCGAGCGTCGAATACGCCGGCACGCCGCCGATGTACGCGTCATCGCCATCGGCGACCAGATGTGCCGCTTCGGACCGTGCATCGGCCTCCGCAAAGTAGCCGCGATAATTGACGCAGCCGGCGATGGGGAAGCACCACTGACGCGGGGCGAGCGACAGCGCGGGCGTGGCGAAAACGTTCCAGAGCACGAAGCGCCGCCCCAAATCCGTATAGCGGCGATAGCTCGCATTGTCGGGCAATCCGAGCTCGTGACTCGCATACTCGCGAATCGCGAGCACGCGCTCGAGCTTGCGCTTGACGCCCGGATCGCCCGTTGTTTCGAGCACTTCGGCAATCGGCTGCGCGCGTCCAAGCAGGTCGAGCTGGCCGGAGATGCCCTGCCAGTAGTACTCCGCAGTCGAGCAACCGGCGACGGCCAATGCGGCGACTCCGGCCCAAGCGAGAGCGAGCAGTCTCATTGGGAGCTTAAGCTGGGCAGCCAGCGGGCGAGTCGGCGCACGCCTTCCTCGAGCAGCGGCTTGGCAATCGTGTAGGCGAAGCGCACGTGCGCCTCGGGTCGGTGCCGGCCGAAGTCCATGCCCGGAGTGAAAGCGACGCCGGTGGCATTGAGTGCCTCGAGCGCGAAACGCTCGCTGTCCATGCCGAAACGCGAGCAATCGGCGTAAACGAAGAAGCCGCCGGTCGGCATGACCGGGACGCCGAAGCCGAGCTCGCGCAGCGCAGGAACCAGAAAGTCGCGCCGGGCGCGGAATTCGTCGCGTCGGCCCTCGACGATCGCATGCGTCTCTCCAGTAAAGCACGCCAGCGCCGCGCGTTGCGACGGCGTCGCCGGTGAAATGTACAGGTTCTGTGCGAGCTTCTCGATATCGCGCACGTGTCGCTCGGGCGCGACCAGCCAGCCCAGACGCCAGCCGGTCATATTGAAATATTTGGAAAAGCTGCTGATCACAAAAATCTCGTCGGATAATTCGAGCGCGGTCCGCGGCTGGCCGGCGTAGGACAGACCGAGGTAGATCTCGTCGACGATCAGCGCTCCGCCTCTCGCCGCCACGGCAAGTGCAATGTTTTCCATCTCCTCCCACGGCACCGTCGTTCCGGTCGGGTTCGACGGCGAAGCGATCAGCGCGCCGCGCGTACGCGGCGTCCAGTGCCGTGCGATCAGGTCAGCGGTGAGCTGGTAATTCGACTCGGGCCCGACCGCGATGCCGACCGCTTCGCCTTCCAGCGTGCGTACGAAATGGCGGTTGCAAGGATAGCCGGGATCGGCGAGCAGGATCTGATCGTCGCGATTGACGAGCAACGCCAGCGTCAGCAACAGCGCGGCCGATGAACCCGCGGTAACGACGATCCGTTCGGGCGCAATCGCGGTGCCGTAGCGCGCGCCGTAGTATTCCGCGATCGCGCGCCGCAACTCGGGCAAGCCGAGCGCGGAGGTGTAGTAGATGCCGCCGCCGGCGATGCCGGCCAGGGCGGCGGCCAGCACGGGTTCGGGTGTCGGAAAATCGGGCTCGCCGATTTCCATGTGGATGACGCTCCTGCCGGCGGCCTCCAGGGCTCGGGCGGCGGTCTGCACCTCCATCACATGAAACGGCGCGATTTCGTGTACGCGCGCCGCGATCTTACTGCGGGCATCCATCGAAAGGACGATTGTCGGCCTGGCAAAAGGTGCTATGGTAACCGCATCGGGTCGCAATGGAACCGTCATGCCCGCATTTTTCTTGCTCCTGCTGCTATGGGCCGCGCAGCCCGCGCATGCTGCCGTCTACAAGTGTGCGAACGAGAAGGGCGGTGTCGTCTATCAGGACACCCCCTGCCCTCCGGGACGCGAGCTGCGCAATCTCGACGCGGAGCCGGCCACGCTGAGCGTCGTGCCCGGCACGCCCGTGCCGGCGGCGAAGTCGGTCCCTGCGCCCGCGGACAAACCGGCGCGGGTGCGGACGGGCACGGTGAAGGTCAAGGGGGGCAACCCCGCAGAGCGTAAATTTATTCAGGCCGGCATGAGCGAAGCCGAAGTCATACTCAAGGTCGGCCGCCCCGACGTGGAAGCAAAAGGCCGCGGCAAGCAAGGGCACCGGTGGTCGTACATGCCAACCGCGGGCGATCCCGATACGCTCACGACGCTGACCTTGGCCGGCGGTAAGGTGACGCACGTCGAGCGCAAGGTCGTACGCTAAGGAAGCTGATGCGCGCGGTGGTGCAACGCGTCCGGCGCGCGAGTGTCACGGTCGATGACCTGACCGTCGCCGCGATCGGATCGGGTTTGCTCGTCCTGTGCGGTGTCAGCCCGTCTGACGCCGACGCCGATCGCGACTGGCTCGCACGAAAGATCGTCTCCTTACGCGTCTTCGATGACGATGACGGGATGATGAACCGCTCGCTCCGCGATGTCGGCGGCGAATTGCTCGCAGTGAGCCAGTTCACACTCTATGCCTCGACGCGTAAGGGAGCACGGCCATCCTATAGCGCTGCGGCGCCGCCGGAGGTGGCCGCGCCCGGATTCGCGGCATTCGTGAAAGCGCTAGAGCGCGAGCTGGGCAAGCGTGTGCCCACCGGAGTCTTTGGCGCCCACATGCAGATCACGCTCAGCAACGATGGGCCGGTCACGATCTGGCTGGACACCGCGGCGCGCGAATGAGTCCGCGCTTCGAGGCACTTCGCCAAAAGTGCGCGTGGGAATCCTCAGCGCAAAAAGTTCCAAAACGTTGACGCGAACTTTTGGCTCCGGCCGCGTCTCCGACGCTTAACGTTCGCTCCGCTCACGTTAGCCTTCGCCGAAAAACGGCGTGTGAACCGTTAACGTAGATAGGAGCGAAGCATCCACGCCATTTTTTCATGCTGCTCCATCAGGCCGGTCAGAAAATCGTTCGTCCCGGCGTCGCCGAGCTTGTCGGCGGTTTCCAGATCCTTGCGCAGGCTGCGAATGACGGCCTCGTGATCGGCGAGCAGCGCGGCGAGCATTCCGCTGGCTTCGGGATTCTTGCCCGCCTGCTCCTTGAGGCGCGTCAGCTTCAGAAACTCCTGCAGCGACCCGACCGAGATGGCATCGAGCGCGCGCGCCCTCTCCGCTACCTCGTCGACGATCTCGTCGAGCGCCTCGTATTGGCTCTCGAAAAACTTGTGCAGCTCGCCAAAGTCGGAACCTACGACGTTCCAGTGAAAACGCCGCGTCTTGACGTACAGCACGAACTCATCCGCGAGCAACGTGTTGAGAATTGTGCCCAGGCTGTCGCGCTGTTTCTCGCCGATGGCAATATTTGCTTTCATGCTCTGCTCCCGATGGTTGACCGCAGGGCTCGTCGAGAACCGCTCGGCGGCACATGTCGATGCGTCCACTCTACGCAGTGGTAACTCATTAGTCTAATTGATTAACCTAATCGCCACGATAGATGAGAGGAATCAGAGCCGATCAACCGAGCGCCGAGGGGGCCCGTGGCTTTTTGGGCTAGCAGACTCAGCCGATCAGAGGCGATGCGACTGCGGCTAGCGGGCCGGTCCGCGTCGAGGAGCTCACACGGGACCGCTTTCCAGAGCCCGGCCGCCCGCGGCCTTTGGAGCATTGCTCACGAGCGAATGCGGCGCGATCGAGAGCCCATGCGCAATCGCGCCGGCTATGCCTTATCGACGCTGTAGCGGCCCGCTCCAAATGCCAACAGCAGCAACGAACCACCGAGGATCGCCACGTTTTTCATGAAGTGAGCCTGCTGCTCCATCATCTGATCGGGCGGCGAGGCCCAATAGCCGTGAAAAATCGGCGTGATCACAATCAGAAAGACGATGAACGCAACCGCCGCCCACCGTGTCTTCCATCCGGCGATGATCGCAAGACCGCCTCCGCATTCGATCAGAATCGCGATGACCGCAAGGACTTGTGGCAGCGGCAAGGCTTTGTCGGCGATGTAAGCCACCGTGCCTTCAAAGCCGGTGATCTTCAGGAAACCGGAGATGACGAACGTTCCCGCGAGCAAGATGCGGCCCAACAACGCCGCCCAATCTCTCTGTCCGTTCATGCGCGCCTCCCCAAGGCCTACTCGACAAGCAATAATTCCGCGTCCTGCGGAGCGATGAGCCAGCCGTGGTTAGCGTAGCCCCGTTCGGCAGCGGATCACAGCGAGATCATCGCTACGCGGTGGGATTGACGGGCTCGGGAAAGGTTCCCGGCCGGCTTGTCGCGTCGAATGCTGGCGTCGCCAGCCGCCGCTGAATAGACGACACCCATCTTCCCGGACACGCAGCCGTCGGCTCTACCAGCGCACGGTCAACCCGGCGAGCAGCACTCGCGCCGCAGCGGCACCGTTCAGCCGTGCCTGATAACCGAAGTCAACATCGCAACCCCGGCGAACCGTGTAGATCGCGCCGATCCTGACGATTCCGGGTGGCGTCGCCTGCGTGCGCTCGGGGTTCGTATCGACGCCGATATCGTAGAGCAATAGTTGCCAGCTGGAGTCGATCGTCACGACCGCGGCAGTCGACGCGTGAAAGAGATCGCGGCGGTTGAGCGCGTCGCCGTGAACGCGCGTATAGCCGAGGTTGGCGTGGAGCGCCAGCGGCGCCGTGTGCACGCTGACGGCCGCGAGCACGTGATAGGTCGCTTTGCCGGCACCCAACCCCCGGGCCGCGTCGCCGGTCGGCGCGCCGATCCCCGCTCGCGTCGCCACGCTGACCGCACCCGACTCATAGAACCGCCATTTGATGTCGATCGCCGTATCGCCTGCACTGCGGGCCGTGATCGCCGCGGCATCGTCGGCGGTGCGGAGCGCGATCCAGGTCGGCCTCAGGATGCTGTCGAGATTCGGCAGCAGCCCGTACGAAAGTTGCGGGCCGAATTCGTAGGCTCGATCGCCGCCGTCGCGCGTCCAGGCGTTGCCGAGCTCGAGCTCGAACTTTTCTGCGCCCTGCGTGCCGGTATCCTCGGTGAGCAGCGGATGCGCCGCGAATACGTCGAGCGCCCATGCGAGCACGAACAGCAGCGCGCAGTGACGCCCAAGCGCGTGTATCAAAGGTGGTAGGCCCTCTTGGCGAGACCATAGGCAAGCTCGGGCGCCAGCTCGTGGGCCTCGTCCTCTCCGATCCTGTGCTCCGCAACGAGCCGCGCCAAAAAGCGGCAATCGATGCGGCGCGCGACGTCGTGCCGCGCCGGGATCGACAGAAACGCGCGCGTGTCGTCGTTGAATCCGACCGTGTTGTAGAAGCCCGCGGTCTCGGTCGCCTGCTCGCGGAAGCGCAGCATGCCCTCCGGGCTGTCGTGGAACCACCATGGTGGACCGAGCTTGAGCACGGGATAGTGGCCCGCCAGCGGGGCGAGCTCGCGCGCATAGACGGTTTCGTCGAGCGTGAACAGAATCACCGTGAGGCCGCGCTCGTTGCCGAAGCGATCGAGCAGCGGTTTGAGCGCGCGGACATAGTCGGTACGGGTCGGGATGTCGGAGCCCTTGTCGCGGCCGAACAGCCGGAGGATTTGTGGATTGTGATTGCGAAACGAGCCCGGATGGATCTGCATCACGAGGCCGTCCTCCAGGCTCATCCGCGCCATCTCGGTCAGCATCTGCCCGCGAAAGGTTTCGGCTTCGGCCGGGCTCGCGACGCCTCTCAGCGCCTTGGCGAACAACGCTTCGCATTCACCTTCGCCGAGATCGCAGGTCTGTGCGGTCGGGTGGCCGTGGTCGGTCGAGGTCGCGCCCATTGTCTTGAAGAAAGCGCGCCGCTGGCGATGCGCGGCCAGATACCCGCGCCAGGTCGCAGTAGGCTCGCCGGTGAGCTCGCCCAGCCTCGCTACGTTGGCCGCGAAGCCGTCGAACTCCGGATCGACCACCGGATCGGGGCGATACGCGGTCAAGACGCGGCCCTTCCAGCCCGATGCGCGGATCTTGGCATGATGCGCGAGCGGATCGAGCGGCGACTCGGTCGTCGCGATCACTTCGATGTTGAAGCGCTCGAATAGCGCCCGCGGGCGAAACTCGGGTCTGGCGAGACAGACATTGATGAGATCGAACAAACGGTCCGCCGACTCTGTGGTGAGCCGTTCGCGGATGCCGAACACTTCGTGGAACGCATGATCGAGCCAGAGGCGCGTTGGCGTTCCGCGGAAAAGCGCACAGTGGCCGGCGAAAATGTGCCAGATCTTGCGCGCGTCCTTCTCGATCGATCCACCGTCGCGCCGCGGGATGCCGAGATCCTCGAGGCGCACACCCTGGCTATAGAGCATCCGGAACACATAATGATCGGGTGTGATGAACAGGGCGGACGCATCGGTGAACGGTGCGTCGTCCGCGAACCATTGTGGATCGGTATGTCCATGCGGGCTCACGATCGGCAGATCCTTCACCGTCGCGTACAGTGCGCGGGCGAGCGCGCGCTGGCCGGGCTCCGCGGAAAACAGGCGGTCGGGCTCGAGCTTGAGCGGGATCATTCCAGGTGCTCCATGTTGAAGAACCGGCGCGTCGCAATCAACCGGCCGTTGCGCGCGCGACAGTGCGCGCCGCACCGTCGGCAAACAGCGCCGAAAGCCAGCTCGCGACCTTGCCGGCGAAGCGCGGTTCGGCGGGGAGATCATCGCCGAAGATCGCGTGCAAACTTAAGAATCCGCGCGCAAGCGCCGGTGGATCGCCGCGATGCGCGGCAGCGATGCGGGCGAATTCGCCCGCCAGTGGATCGGAAACCTTGATCTCGCGTCCGGCTTCGTCGCGGCCACTCGCGTAACGCATCCACCCGGCGACGGCGAGCGCGAGCAGCGCGATCGGGCGAGCCACGGCGAGATTGTCGCGCACGGTACCGAGCAGACGCTGCGGCAGCTTCTGCGAGCCGTCCATCGCGATCTGCTGCGTACGATGCGGCAACGCCGGGTTGCCGAAGCGGGCGATCAGCGCTTCTTCGTACGCTGCAACGTCGACTCCCGGCGGCAACTTCAGCGTCGGCGCGACCTCATCGCGCATGAGCCGGCGCATGAACGCGACGAACTCCTCGTGCGCGGCGACCTGGTAGATGAACTCGTGCCCCGCCAGAAATCCGAGATAGGCGAAGGCCGAATGACTGCCGTTGAGCAAGCGGAGTTTCATCGCCTCGTACGGCGCGACGTCGCGAACGAGCTCCGCGCCCGCGCGCTCCCAGGCCGGCCGCCCCGCGACGAAGTCATCCTCGATCGCCCATTGCCGGAACGGCTCGTGCATGACCGGCGCCGCGTCGTGCAGCCCGAGCACGGCATCGTTCTCGGCGATGTCGGCATCGGTCGTCGCCGGAACGATGCGGTCGACCATGGTCGACGGGAAACTCGCGTTGTCTTCGATCCAGCGCGCGAGCGCCGGATCGCGCGCCTGCGCAAACGCGATGACCAGGCCGCGCACGAGCGCGCCGTTGTGCGGCAGGTTGTCGCAGCATACGACCGTGAAGGCACGTTCGCCGGAGCGCCTTCGCGCGTCGAGCCCCGCCACGATCAGGCCGATCGCACTCTGCGGGCGCTCCGGTTGCGCGAGGTCGTGCACGATATCCGGATGCGCGAAGTTGAGCTTGCCGGTCGCCGGATCGTGGCAATAGCCCTTTTCGGTAATGGTGAGCGTGACGATCCGCGTGCCGGGCGCGACGAGACGCGCATGCACGGCGTCGCGCTGGTCGCCCAGGAACAGCACTTCGCGCACGCTGCCGATCACGCGGCGGCGGACGCCGCTTGGACTCTTTTCGACGGCGGTGTAGAGGCCGTTCTGCGGCGACAGCCGGTCGCGAATGTCCGCCGAGCGCAGGCTCACGCCGCAGATCCCCCAAGAGCCGGGTTCCAGCGCGAGCGCGTCGTCGCAGTAAACGGCGGTCTGGGCGCGATGGAAGGCGCCGATGCCGAGGTGGATGATGCCGATGTCGACGGAATTCGGATCGTAGGCCGGTCGGGCGACGGTTGGGGACAGCGCCGACAATGTACCGAGCGAAAGTCGGCTCATACCGCGGCCTCCTTGCAGGGTCTGCGCGAATCCATCGTTTACGTGTCGGCCTCTTGCCGCGATTCGCCTCGCGCGATCCCCACGCTGCGCGCGGGGCCCCGCGCCGCGGGCTCACGCGGCTGGTTGCGGATGTTCCTTGACGCGCGACACGAGCTGCGTGGGATTCACGAAGCGCAGGGCGATGAGCAGCCACACCAGCGTCACGCCCATGTAAACCATCGCCATCGCGTCCACCGACTGCGGTGCGCGCACGCCGGCGGCGAACACGGCGTAGTACAGCGCCACGACCAGCGTCTGCGAATCGGGGCCCGCGGTCAGGAAGGTGAGCTCGAAGAGGGCGATCGTCCGCACCAGCACCAGTAGCGACGCGGCGAGAATGCCGGGGCCCAGCAGCGGCACGAGGATGTGCCAGAACATGCGTCCCGTACTCGCGCCAAAGACGCGCGCGGCCGATTCGAGGTTGGGATCGATCTGCTCGATGAACGGCGTCATCACCAGTATCACGAACGGCGCCGCCGGGATGAGGTTGGCGATAATGACGCCGTAGATTGTTCCCGCGAGCTGGAGCTTGTAGAGCACGGTGGCCAACGGGATGCCGTAAGTGATTGGCGGCACCATCAGCGGCAGCAGGAAGAGGAGCAGCAGCATCCTCTTGCCCGGGAAGTTGCGGCGCGCCAGCGTGTACGCGGCCGGCACGCCGATCAGGAGCGCGAGGAAGACGACTGCAAAGACGACCTCCACGGTGACCCAGAGCACCGAGTCGAGCTGGAATTCCTTCCACGCCGCGGTATACCAAGTCGTGGTCCAGCCTTCGGGCAGCCACGTGCCGAGCCAACGTCTCGCGAACGAACTCGTCGCGACCGCGCCAATCATCAAGCCGATGTTGACGACGAACAGCGTCATCAGGCCCAGCAGCAGGCCCCGCCAGGCGCGATCGAACCATGCGTGCAGATCCTGGCGCGCTTTAGTCATGCGGCTAGCCTTTTCCTCCGGTGACGGGGCCGCGATAGAACGCGTTCCGCAGCGCAAGGACCGCCGCGACGATGAGGAGCTGCACCAGGCCCATGATCATCGCGATCGCGGACGCCAGCGCGTAATCGTATTGCTCGAACGCCGCCTCGTACGCCGCGATGGATATCACGCGCGTGGGACCGGCGGGCGAGCCGAGCAGGATGGCGGACGGAAACACCGAAAACGCCTGCACGAACGCCAGGCAAAAGCACATAGCGAGCCCGGGTGCAAGCAGCGGCAGGTAGATGTGCCGAAACTGGGACTTCGGGCCCGCCCCCAGCGTGGCTGCCGCACGCGCGAGCACAGGGTCGATGCCGGTGATGTAGGAAAGAATCAGCAGGAACGCAAAGGGGAACCCGGAGATCACCAGCGAGATCAGCACGCCCCAGTAATTGTGCGTCAGGCGAATAGGACCGTCGTACAGATGGAAGAACTGCAGGGCCTGCGACAGCCAGCCCTTGGGCCCGAAATAGATCAGCATGCCTTCGGCGATCAAGACGGTGCCGAGTGTGATCGGCACGACCAGGATCGTGGTGATCCAGCGCTGGTAGCGCGACTTCAAGCGCATCTTGTACGCGATGGGAAGCGCAAAGCCGACATTGATGAGCGTCGCCGGCAGCGCAAGCTTGAGCGTCGTCCAGATCGTCGGCCACTCGTTGTCGGTCGTGAAAAAGAACTGGTAGTTCGCGAGCCAGTTGCCCTCCTTCGGGTTGAAAGAGAGCAACAGCCCGTAAAGAAACGGGTATACGAACAGCAGGAGCATGAACGCTGCCGCCGGCACGACCAGAAGCAACGCCGGATCGAGCGGCATGCGGGACTTGGCAGCGGTCGTCATCGGCGCGCCGCGCTTTATTCCGCGGGATAGACCAGCGCGCGCTCCACCGGCACGTACACGCGAACGATATCGTTGAGCGCCGTGGTTACCGGTCCGCGGACGTGCAGAAGAGTGCCTGAGGACGTCACGACATCGAGCAGCGAATCGCGGCCGGAGTATTCGACGTTCTCCACGCGCCCGGCGATGGTGTTGAGGCCGCCGGGTCCCTCGCCGACCGAGATTTCCTCGGGACGGACCGCCACCGCAGCGCGCGCACCGTTGAGCGGTTGCTTGCGCACGCCGGTGATTAGGACGTCGCCGCCGCTTAGCTGAACGCGATCGCCGTCTTCGCGCGCGACGTGGAGCTCCAGCACGTTGCGATAGCCCATGAAGCGCGCGACGTGCAGATTGGCCGGTTGCGCGTAGACCTCTGCCGGCGTTCCGATCTGCTGGACCACGCCGTCCTTCATCACGACGATACGATCGGCGAGCGACAAGGCCTCGTCCTGATCGTGCGTCACATAGATCGTGGCGCGATCGAGCTCGCGGTGAATGCGCCGGATCTCCGCACGCGTCTCGATGCGCAGCTTGGCGTCGAGGTTCGAAAGCGGCTCGTCCATGAGGATCAGCGGCGGCTCGATGACGATGGCGCGCGCAATGGCGACGCGTTGCTGCTGGCCGCCGGAGAGCTGGCCCGGCAGCTTGTGCTCCTGACCGGTGAGCTGAACGAGCTTGAGTGCGTGTGCGACCCGAGGTCCCATGGCGGCCGGCGATACGCCGCGCATCTTGAGTCCGAAACCGATGTTCTTGGCCACGGTCATGTGCGGAAACAGCGCGTAATTCTGGAACACCATGCCGAAGCCGCGCTTTTCGGGCGGCAGCGTGTCGATGCGTTGCTCGTCGAGCCAGATGCTGCCGCCGGAGAGCTGCATGAGCCCGGCGATGCAGTTGAGCGCGGTCGACTTGCCGCAGCCGGAGGGTCCGAGCAGGCAGATGAACTCGCCGCGTTTGACCGTCAGCGTGAGCTCGTCCAGCGCATTGAATGCCTTGCCACCGGCGCCGGCAAACTGGCGCGTGACGCGGTCGAGCTTAAGTTCCTTGAAGTCGTGTTTCATCGGATGCTCACGACGCAATGGTTCGTCGTCCCGGCACAGGCCGGGACCTAAGTTCATACCGTGGACGCGATCGCCACCTGACCTTGGATCCCGGGCCTCGCGCGTCGCGCTCGCCCGGGATGACGCAACTGTTTCCGATCGCTGCGACGCTACGCGTCTGGCTCTCGGACAGTTGCGTCACTTGGTCTTTTGTGCGCCGACCTGCTGGTCCCAGATTCGGAATGCCTCCACTTGCGCCTTGGGCTCGAGCGACTGCGTGTGCGGAAACTGCGCGAGCCAGCCCTCGTATTCCGGCCGCCCGTATTCCTTGATCGCGTCCTGGCTTTCCTTTGGCGCCATCGACAGCGTGACGTTCTTGACTGCCGGGCCGGGATAGAAATAGCCCTTGTCATACGTGTATGCCTGCGCTTCCGGCGTGAGCAGATACGCCATCAGGTCGAGGACCACCGCGACTTTCTCCGGCGCGACGCCCTTGGGAATGACCATGTAATGCGCGTCGTTGATCCAGGTCATGCCCTTGAACGGCCCTACCTTGTAGCTCTTCGGCACGATGCCTAGAACGCGCGGATTGATGTCCCATCCGGTCATCGTCACCGTCATGTCGCGCGAGCCTTCGCCGAGCTCCTTCATCACCGCACCCGTGCCCGTCGGATAGTATTCGATGCAGGAATTCAGATCCTTGAGGTATGCCCACGTTTTTTCCCACCCGTTCACAGGGTCCTTCGGGTTCTTGTCGCCCAGAATGTAAGGCAGGCCCATGATGAACGTGCGGCCGGGGCCGGAATTGGCGGGCCGCGCGTAGATCAAACGGTTTGGATTGGCTTTGCACCACGCCAGCAACTCCGCAGGCGTGGTCGGCGCCTGCTTGACCTTGTCGGGGTTGTATTCGACCAGCGGTCCAGCCGGCATGAAGACTACGGTGATGCCGTAATCCTGCGCGAGCTCCTGCATTTTCGCGGCGGTGGGCTGATAGTTGCTCATCAGGTTCGGGAATTTTGCCGCGTATTCCGGGAGGAGCTTCATCAGCACGCCCTGCTCGATCCCCGCGGCGAGAAAGTCAGTGCCGGTCAGCACCATGTCGATGTCGCTGCGGCCTGCACCCTGCATGGCCTTGAGCTTCCCCGGCAACTCGGGCGCCGGCGCCTTGGTGAAGTTGATCTTGGAAACCAGCTGCGGGTGCTTCTTCTGGTAGGCCTCGATGGCGTCCTGAGTGAGCGCCAGGTCACCGGCGACGTCGACGATATTGATCGTCACCGGACTCTTCGGCATTGCCGGAGCCTGCGCGGCGGCGGGCCCGGCAACGAGCGTCAGCAACGCCGCTGCGCCGAGCGCCGCCGCAGCGATGCGCAGCGCCATACGCCGGCGCGCGAATCCGATCAGATCGAGTGTCTTGCATGAGCTCATGCTGTTCCTCCTTCGTGAGTACGTGTACCAGGGCTGGCGGGCCAGCCATATTCTTGCATGCGTCGAGGCCGTCGGCGCGGCGGTGCCTTCATGTCCAACATGTTCAGCTGCGTGGTCGCACGCGGCGCAACGCGGCCGGCGGAAGGGCCCGACGCTGCTGCGGCGCGCGCCCGCGGTCGTCAAGACCGCGCTGAAATTCGCGCACGACGCGCGCGAGATGCCGGTGCATTGCGGCGCGCGCGCCCTTCGGGTCGCGCGCTGCGATGGCATTGAGAATTGCCGCGTGATCGCGGATCGTTTTCCGCGCAAGCTCCGGCGTATGAAAATGTCGCTGCAAGCGCCCCCACAATTCCGCGCGCTGGTCCCACAGCCCTTCGACCACAAGCTCCAGCGAGCCGTTGCCCGTCGCCTTGGCGATGCCCAAGTGGAATTCGCGGTCGCTCGCCTCGCGCGCCGCGAAATCGTCGACGTGCCCCTCCATGTTCAGGACGCACCGTCGCAGGTAGTCGAGGTCGGGATGCGCCGCCATCGATGCCGCCACTGCGGCGATCTCGCCCTCGATGAGCTTGCGCGCCTGCAGCAACTCGAAAGGTCCCGGCCCTGCATCGCGCGCCGCGGCGCTCGGGGCAGCAGGCGCGGTCACGAAGATCCCGGTCCCGACGCGAACCTCGACCAGCCCGCCCATTTCCAGCGAAATGATCGCCTCGCGCACCGATGCGCGGCTTACGCCGAGCGAAGTCGCCAGCTCGCGTTCCGCCGGCAGCCTCGCGCCCGGCAGGAATTCGCCGCTCGCGATCAGCTGCGCGATTTGGTCCGCGATCTGCCGGTAGAGCCTGCGTGGCTCGACCGCCTGCAAGGGCAAGTGTGGGATCTCCGTGGCCGGGAGCCGGCTTCAACCCGCGGCCGCCTTCGCTGTCCTAAGCGGTCCGCCAATGTTCTTTCGAATCTTACCATTCTATGGAGCGTGGTCAAGTGGCCTGGCCATCTGACCAACCAACCCCAGGGCATTCCCGGCGGAGTATTCGCACCGCGCGTCGCGACTGCCGGAGCATGGACAGCCCGCTGCGTTGCTGCCTATGCGCCCTTGTAGTGCCCAGACTTGCCGCCCGACTTTTCCAGCAGCCGTACGTTGTCGATGCGCATGCCACGGTCGACCGCCTTGCACATGTCGTAGATCGTCAGCAGTCCCACGGTGGCCGCGGTGAGCGCCTCCATCTCGACGCCGGTGCGATCCATCGTCTCTGCGACAACCTCGATCACCACGGCACTGTCCGGCTCATCGAGCGTGAAGTCGACGGCGACACGCGTGAGGGGCAACGGATGCGCCAGCGGAATCAGCTCCGCCGTACGCTTGGCCGCCTGGATCGCGGCGATGCGCGCTGTGCCCAGCACGTCGCCCTTTTGCGCGGAGCCGGCGCGGATCAGTGCGAGTGTCTCGGGGCGCATCGCAATGCGGCCGCCGGCACGAGCGAGCCGGCGCGTGATTTCCTTGCCGGCGACATCAACCATGTGCGCCTGTCCCGCCGCGTCGAAATGGGTAAAATGTGAGCGCTGCCCCGCCATCGCCCAGTCGTCGCTCCGTCCTTGCGCTAGAAACTTTCCGCCAACCGCGGCAATCATAGCACCATGCCACTGGCACCCCCGGTCCCTCGTACGTCGCGCCGATCGCTCGCCGCGATGGTGGCATGGCTCGCGGTTTCTCTCGCGACGACGCCGATGTCTTTCGCGCAGCAGAATCTGCCCGAGCTGGGCGATCCTTCGGCGGCGTTCTTGTCCGGCGCTCAGGAGCGCAAGCTCGGCGAGACCGTGATGCGTCAGATCCGCGGCAGCGGCGGCTATCTCAACGACCCGGAAGTGAACGGTTATCTGAACGAGCTTGGCAACCGCCTGGTGACGGCGATTCCCGGAGCGCCATTCGACTTCGAGTTCTTCGCGATGGCCGATTCCTCAGTCAACGCGTTCGCCCTGCCCGGGGGCTTCGTCGGCTTCAATACCGGATTGATCCTGCTCACCCAAAGCGAATCCGAGCTGGCATCGGTGGTGGCACACGAAATAACGCACGTCACGCAGCACCATATCGCACGCGGCATCGGCAATCAGCGCGACGCCGTGCTGATGGCCCTGGGCGCCATTGCAGCGGCCGTCCTCGCCTCGCGCTCGAAGTCCTCGTCGAGCGGGGACATGACGCAGGGCGCGATTGCGGCGGCGCAGGGACTTGCGCTACAGAGCCAGATCAGCTTCACGCGCCAGAACGAAGAGGAAGCCGACCGCATCGGATTCGAGCGCATGGTCGCCGCCGGATTCGACCCCGCGGCGATGGCGACTCTCATGGAGCGTCTGCAACGCTCTACCCGCTTCGTCGAAGGCAATGCGCCGAACTATCTGCGGGACCATCCGGTCACCTACCAGCGGATCGCCGACGTGCAGGCGCGCGCGCAAGGCAAGCCGTTTCGCCAGGTTCCGGACTCGCTCGATTTCCAGATGGTGCGCGCGCTGCTGAAGAGCTATGAAGGAACGCCCAAGGACGCGATTCTTTTCTTCGAGGACGCGATCGCCGAACGCAAGTTCAACAACGAAATCGCCGCGCACTACGGACTGGTCGCGGCGTTGCTGCGCGCGCAGGACTTCAAGCGCGCGCAAAAAGAGCTCTCCGCGCTGGAGAAGACCGCGCCGCCGCATCCGATGATCGAAGGTATGGCCGGACAGGTGCTCACGCAATCGGGCCAGCTCCAGGCGGCGATCGTCCGCTACCAGGCAGCACTGGTCCGCTATCCACGCAAGATGCAGCTCGTCTACGACTATCCGGATGCGTTGCTGAAGGACAACCAGGCGGCGAAAGCGGCCGGTTTCCTGTCGGAGCAGCTCCAACGCTTCCCGTCGGACGGCCCTTTGCATCAGCTCGCCGCACGCGCCTACGCCGGCCTAGGCAAGCAGCTGCTGCAGCATCAGCACCAGGCGGAGTTCTACGCCTGGCAGGGTAACTTGAAGGCCGCGGTCATGCAGCTCGAGCTGGCGCTCAAGGCCGGCGACGGCGACTTCTATCAGATCTCCGTCGCGGAAAGCCGGTTGCGCGCGGTCCGGCAGGAACTGGCGGATCAGGAAAAGAACGCCTCCGGCCACGGCCGCACCGGGTGATCACCCGCGTTCTGCCCGTCGCCGGCGCGAACCCCGAACGCTACGCTCCCTTCTGTGGGATGAACCTCAGCGCAACGCCGTTGTTGCAATAACGCAGACCGGTCGGCGGCGGGCCGTCATCGAAGATATGGCCCTGATGGCCGCCGCAGCGGACACAGTGATATTCGGTCCGCGGTGCGATCAGCTTGAAGTCTTGTTTCGTGGCGAGGCTCCCCGGAATCAACGTGAAAAAGCTCGGCCAACCGGTGCCGCTGTCGTATTTCATTTGCGATGTAAAAAGCGGCAACGCACAGCCGGCGCAGACGAATATGCCGGCTCGTTTCTCGCCGTTGAGCGGGCTCGAATACGGGTACTCGGTGCCTTCCTGTCGCAAGACCTTGAACTGAGCCGGCGTCAGCAGCTGCTGCCATTCCGTTTCGGTTTTGCTGATCGCGAGCCGCTCCGGCAACCGCCGGACGTGATGACCGGACCTGTAACTTTCTACAGTTGTAAAACGCGGACCCGCATGCGCACTGGGTT
>Ga0137374_10001827_pt1 | contig 24636 bp, 22 predicted proteins | sample SagtaG_20_FD_104811 | JGI IMG/M metagenome (GOLD analysis project Ga0137374, IMG submission 104811) | Vadose zone soil microbial communities from Sagehorn Ranch, Mendocino, California, USA - Sage1_R_100_16 metaG | ecosystem: Environmental > Terrestrial > Soil > Vadose zone | place: USA... | reverse complement strand
TCGCTTTCGGTCGTCGCCTTGATCTTGATTCGGGCATCGGCGGGGTTGGCCTGGATGGCATTGAGCAACACTTCCGAAAGCGCGTGGCGCAGCGCGGCACGGTCGCCCGCCAGGACAATCGGCTGGCCGCCGTTCTCAAACTGGAGCTTGGCCGACCTGGACGGCTGATGCCTGTGGGCTTCCTTGAACGCTTCTTCCAGAAGTTGCGTCAGCGGGAGCGACTCCCGGCCCAGGACGGCGTCGCGCGCCAGGTAGCGCATCTGACTGATGAGCCGGTTGACCCGTTTGACGCTTTCGGAGAGCGCCACGTCGAGCGAGGCGCGAAATTCCGCGTCCCGAAACCGCTCGGCGATCAATTGCTGGTGGGTGGAAATCGGCACCATGGCGTTGCCGACCTCGTGGGCGATGCGGTCGGCCATGCTTTTGACCAGCCGAAGGTTGGCCGCTTCAATCTCCAGCTTGCGGAGTTGTTCGGACTGGGTGTGGTCCTCGACCACGAGCAGCGCCGAGGTCGGAACCGGCGCGCCCGGCCGCTGCAATGGCAATACCGTGGCGTTGTAAGTGGCGCTGGGTAAATCGGGCGGTTGATACTTGAAAGTGGCGATGCCCGAGCCGGTCTGGAGGACCTGGTACACCTTGGCGCCCAGGACCTGCGGCAAATCGCTGAAATCCAGCTCGCCTCCGGGCCGCCGGCCGCGCGTGAACATCTGCCGCGCCGCTTTGTTCGCGTGGAGGACCGCCAGGTCCCGGCTGATGACGACGCAGGCGCTGCTTAGCTCGCGCAGGACGTCCGCCATCATCTCATGGTTGGCGGCAAGCTGGCCGTGCAGCCAGATGTTCTTTACCGCCAGGCCCAGTTCCTCAAGCAGGTGGAAGACGAGCTCCAGCTCGCCGTTGGCCAGCGGCTCGCCCGTCACACGGCCGTCGAACACCGCCACGCCCACGAGGGTTTCGCGGTCGAGGATCGGGATGGCCACTTGCGCGCCGAGCAACTCGAACTCTTTTCTGACTCCCGCGTCGCTCTGGGCTTCGAGGCTTTCACTGCGCAGGATGCGTCCCCGGCGGAAGAGTCCGCCGCCGATGCCGGTATCGAAGGATAGCTCGAAGTGTTCCAGCAAGCCGGGCGACAGGCCGATGGCGCAGGCCGAGCGCATCGAACGGACGTCGCCCGCAGTGGCGTCCGCGAACCCCAACACGGGCTGGCGCAGGAAAATCGCCGCCCGATTCACGCCGAGAATCGCCCGCAACTGGAGCAGGAACTCCTTGAGGAGCGCCTCCGCGTTGAGCGAGTGCGTGAGGATGCCGGAAAAGTTTCCCAGCACGGCCAGCGCCTCGGCCGCAGTGTGGTCCGACCGTACGAACCGGGTGCCTTCGTCGGGACGCGGCGCCGCCGCGGGTCGCGCTTCGGGCGCCGAAGTGGAGGCCGACACGCGCAGGCGGTCGAGGATGCTGTTGAGCAGCCGCGGCCGGACCGGCTTGGCCAGGACGTGCGCAGCGCCTTGCAGATACGCCTCCTCCTCCCACTCGGGCGTGCGGACGCTGGAACAGACCACCAGCGCTGCCTGCGGGAGACGCCGGCGGACTTTTTCCAGCAGCCAGATGGCCTGCACCCCGGCCAGTTCTGCATCGACGATGCACACGTCGACCAATCCGCGAGTGGTGAACGGTTCGGCGTCCTCGATGTTGAGCCTGTGGATCACGCGATAGTGCTCCGGCGAAACGGCCGCCCGGATCGCTTCGGCCAGATCGGGATGGGCAGCGAGGACGAGAAGCGTTTTCATCGGGGCGCGACGCAGAGCGCCCCCCGAAGGCGGCTGTGGACGTCGAACGGGCGGCACTGCAACGGCACAGGCACAGTTGGAACGATTTTCTGCCGACTTGCAATCCTTTGCTTGCCTCGGAGCATGTGAGTTGCGGGCATGATCATCTGATTGCTTCTGGCGACGGTTTCGGCGCGTCGCGGCCGGTTTTTATTCTGCAAAACCGATAACACGGAGTCATGGCAGCGGACAACCGGGGACAGGCGCCGTGGCTCCGGCGGTGGATTCACCACGCGTCGGGCCGGGGAAACGCGTAATGCCGGCCGCGTCCGCGTCCTAGAAACTTCCCTCTCAAGCCCATCGCGCGAATACCGTTACTGCCTTGTCGGTCGAACATCCGGCCGCGCAACTTGCGCAACTCGCGCCGCGGGCGTACAAGGCAGTAGCGGCGCGCGTGATGCGGATGACCGCGCCGTGATTATGGACATTCAATTTGGCACCGAAACAGAAATCGGGATCACTCGAAGCAATCCCGAAGGTGTCGATGTCGTCGCTGAGAGCATCGCGTTGGTGCGCAGCGCCACGGCCCCGGGTGTCCGGATGCGGTGGGATTACTCCTGCGAAGACCCCCACTGCGACGCCCGCGGTTTCCGCGTCAAGGAGTTGCTCCAGGACAGCGACGAGGCGAACTACTTCGCACAGGACGCCCAGCGCGCGCTGACCTTCAGCGAAATCAAGAGCGACCTGGTCCTCCGCAACGGCGCCCGCTTTTACAACGACCACGCCCATCCCGAATACTGCGCGCCCGAGTGCAGCACCCTGCTCGAACTGCTCCAGCAGGATTACGAGGGCGACTCTCTGCTCATGGCGTGCGTCAAAAACCTCAACCAGAACACCGACAACCCCGTCCTGCTTTACAAGAACAACACCGACTTCCGCGGCCACAGCTACGGTTGCCACGAGAATTACCTCATGCCCCGGCGCATCCCGTGGGAGACGTTGAGCCAGGCGATGGTCGCCTTCTTCGTCACGCGCCAAATCGTCTGCGGCGCGGGCAAGTTCGGCTGGGAGGAGGAGGACAAGTTCACCGGTCCAGGCTTCCAAGTCTCGCAGCGGGCGGATTTCTTCAGCGAACTCCAGAGCGTGGACACGATGCAGCGCCGGCCCATCATCAACACCCGCGACGAGCCGCATGCGAACAACGAGCTCTACCGCCGCTTTCACGTCATCATTGGCGACGCGAACATGTCGCTCTACTCGATGTGGCTCAAAGTGGGCACGACTTCGCTTGTGCTCCAGGCGCTGCTCAACGGCTGTCCGCTGGATCGTGTCCCGCGCGTGGCCGATCCGATCCAGACGCTCAAGGCCATCTCGCGGGACAAAACCTGGAAATGGCCCTGCCGCGACCTGAACGGTTACAAGACCACGGGCCTGGAGCTCCAGCGCGCCTATCTCGACCTGGTGCGCGAGTACTGCCCGAAACTTGAACCCGAATGGGCCGCCGTCGTCACCGCGTGGGACGAAGTGTTGAAGGATCTCGGCCGCGACCCGCTCTCCTGCGCCGACCGCCTGGACTGGTGCGCGAAGTTCAAGCTGATCGAGGAATTCCGGCACGCCGAGAAACTCTCCTCCGACGATCCCTGGCTGCGCAGCCTTGATCTCACCTACCACCTGCTGAACAAGGAGGAGGGCCTTTACTTCGCGCTTTGGGACCAGAACACCTTCCGCCTCCCCTTCCCCAAGCTGGACATCACCAGCCACAGCCTTTGCCCGCCTTCGACCACCCGCGCCGCCGTTCGCGGCCGTTGCATCGAGAAATTCGGCAGTTCCGTGCAGGCCACGCAGTGGGACTACATTCTCCTGAAAGGCACGCACAAGAAGATCGAACTTGATTTGCGCAGCCTTTTCGACCCAGCGTTGATCAAGCAGAGCCTGAAGGTGATTAGCGCCGCGCAGACCGTCGAAGATTTAGCGCAACTGAAATTTGCCAAGATCGTGTGAACGGGCGAAAGTCCTCTGACAAACGTGAACCCCACTGACTCTTATGCCTGACACCATACGAAAACCTTTGCCGCCCACGCCGGCTCCCGGCGGTGGCGGGGGCGGGGGAGACGGCCCCTCCTCACCCAAGGTCGAAAAGCCCAATACCGAAGAATTGCTCAAGAAAATGCGCAAGGTCGACCCGGACCAGGCCAAACGCTATCGCCAGCGCACCGGCCAATGAACGGCGACTTCCTGGCCCTTCTGCCCAAACAAGGACCGTTGCCGCAGCCGGGGCCTCACGCCGCGGCGGTCGAGCCGCTGCAGGCGACGACGGTCTTCGCCTTTCATTGTTCCGAGGGAGTCATCATCGCCGGCGACCACCGAGCGACCGCGGGCAATCTTGTCTTTTCCGACAAGACGGAGAAAATCCTCGAGCTCGACAGCCACTCGCTCATGGCCATCGCCGGTGTCCCGGCCACGGCATTCGAGATGGCTCGCACGCTGCAAACCAGTTTCGAGTTCTACCGCCGCAGCCAGCTCCAGGCCATGAGCCTGCCGGCGAGAATCCGCGCCCTCTCCCAGCTCCTGCGCAACAACCTGGCCGGCACCATCCAGGGCTTTGGCGTCGTCGCCCCGATCTTCGCCGGGGTCGAGGTCAACGAACCCGAAGGCCGGCCGCAGATTCACTTCTACGACCCGCTGGGCGCCCAGTTCGAGGCCGTGAATTTCGCCGGCAGCGGCTCGGGCAGTGGCAGCATCAAGGCCGTCCTGAGCTTCCTGGAAAAGTGGGGCAACCCCAGGCCCGCCGACATGTCGCTGGCACAGGCCTGCAGTCTGGCCAACCGGCTGCTCATTACCGCCGCCGAGTTCGACACCGCAACGGGTGGCGTGCAGCCCGACAAACGGAATTTTGCGACCATCAAGATCCTCTCTCGCTCCGGCATCCGCAACATCGGCCCGGACGAGCAAGAGCAGTCCTGGAAGCACAACGGAGAGAACCGATGACAGAAGAACCCTATCGCTGGCTCGAAGCCATCGGCAATCGCCGCGAGTATATCCGCGAGCAGATGAAAGGCGGCACGCCCGTCTTCGCCGTTTCACGGCCCGAAGGCATCCTCCTGCTCGGGGTCGGCATCGGGCACTCGAAAGTCTTCGAGGTCTATGACCGCCATGGCCTGGCTGCCCTCGGCCATCCTGTCGACATCGAAAAGCTGCGCCAGGCCGCCATTGAGGCCGCGCACCTGGAAGGCTTTAGCCGCAATCCCAAGGACGTCACCCTCCGCCGGCTCATCAGCTTCGCCCTGAGCACCATGCTCAAGCACAGCTTCGAGCAGATCTTCGCCCCGCCCTTCATCGTGGAGTCCGTCTGGGCCGAACTTGGCGATACGCCCGCCCACGACGTGCTCGTCCGCGTCCATCACGATGGCAACCACACCTGGGACACGACCGGCGTCCTGCTGGCCCATTGCGACGACGCGAAGGAAAAGGACGCCCTGGAGTGGTTGCGCAAGCAGTTCCTGCCCGAACACTCCCTGGAGCACGTCGCCGCCCTCTGCCTCGTGGCCTGGCAGACGCTCGTGGACGACAAACCCTTCGCCGACTTGAAGGCGCCGGACAATCCGCCCCGATCCATCCCCGGCAAAAACCTCGAAGCCGCCCTTCTGGACCGCAAGGCGAGCGGCTCTGTCCACTACCGCGAACTCGAAATCAAGTAGGGTGCACAGGAGACACAGGAACGCCGGACCTGAACATTTTTGTGGCGCGCTCGGTGATGTGAGGCATTTTAGGGGCATGGCGAATTTATTCGTCCGGCCCGAGTGGTTCCTCCCGGAATCGCCTGTGACTCCCGAGCGCGTCTTCCGCAACCGGCGGCATTTTCTTCAGCAGCTCGGGTTCGCCGGCGCGGGCGTCCTTGCGCTCGGCACAAGCTCGTTCGCGCGGGCCGCCGAGAATTCCGCCATCGGCGCGAAGTATCCCGCCAGGCGCAAGCCGGACTTCAACCCCGGCTGGCGGCTGACCAACGAGAAGATCGCCGCAAACTACAATAACTTTTACGAGTTCTCGCTGGACAAGGAGGAGGTCGCCCAACTGGCGCAACGGCTCACGATTTCGCCCTGGCCCATCGAGATCTCCGGCCTGGTGGACAAGCCGTTGACCCTCGACGCGTCGGAACTGGCCGAGCGCTTTACGCTGGAGGAGCGGGTCTACCGGCTCCGCTGCGTCGAAGCGTGGGCGATGGTTGTGCCGTGGACGGGGTTTCCATTGAGCAAATTGATCGAAGCGGCGCAGCCCAAGGCCGAAGCGAAGTTCGTCCGCTTCTTCACCTTCAACCGCCCTGCTCAAGCGCCCGGTATGGCTCGAGTGCGGCAGTATCCATGGCCGTACTTCGAAGGCTTGCGCCTGGACGAGGCGATGCACCCGCTCACGCTGCTGGCCACGGGCATTTACGGAAAGCCGCTGCCTAAGCAGCACGGGGCGCCGGTGCGGCTGGTCGTGCCGTGGAAGTACGGTTTCAAAAGCATCAAATCGATCGTGAGGATCGAGTTCATCGCCACACAGCCCACGAGTTTTTGGGAAACGCTCGTGCCGGACGAATATCCCTTCGAAGCCAACGTGAACCCGAAGGTGCCGCACCCGCGCTGGTCCCAGGCCTTCGAGCGGCTCATCGACACGGGCGACCGCGTCCGCTCCCAACCCTACAATGGCTACGGCGATTCCGTCGCCCGGCTCTACGCGAAGCCGTAACCAAGCCTCGGTCTGAGCCGTCCAAACCAATACCGTCGCCTTCCGGGCGTCCGGCAGGAAATCGGCAAACCGTTATCGAAGTGCAAACCAAAATATGATTCGTGCATGGATCCTCACCGTTGGACTCTGTGGCGTGATAGCGTGGACGGCCAGCGCGGCCGACAATGATCAGGCCAAGAAACGCACCCGGCCTGCCAAGGAGCAGAAAGCCGCCATGAAGGAGCTCCGCGACAAGTATGACCAGGACAAGGACGGCAAACTCTCCAAGGCGGAGCGCGCCGCCATCACCGCGGAAGACAAGGCGAAAATGAAGGAGTTCCGCGCCGCCCACAAGAAGGCCAGAGGCAAATAGGGGCGCATCTTACGGGCTAGACACGAATTCCACGAATTGACACGAATTGAAATTGGATTCGTGCGAATTCGTGAAATTCGTGTCAAGAATTGAACCGTAACGGTTCGCGACAAATCTTCAGGAGCCGTTCGGGATCAACCCCAAACTCAATTGTCCCCGTCCAGCAACCGGCCAAGCCCACCAAGCACCGAGCCTTCGTCCTTCCCGCCGCCGCCCCTCGACGACGCGGAGATAATTCGATCCGCCAGCCGGCTGAACGGCAGCGACTGAAGCCAGACGTATCCCGGCCCACGCAGCGTCGCGAAGAACAATCCCTCGCCGCCGAACAACGCGGATTTCACCTTGCCCACGAACTGAATGTCGTACTGCACGGTCGGCTGGAAGGCGACGATGCAGCCGGTGTCCACGCGGAGCAATTCGCCTGCGGCCAATTCCTTCGGGATAACCGTGCCGCCCGCGTGGACAAACGCCCAGCCGTCGCCCGTGAGCCGTTGCATGATGAATCCTTCCCCGCCGAACAGGCCGACGCCGATTTTCTTCTGGAACGCGATCCCGACGCTCACTCCCTTGGCGGCGCACAGGAACGCATCCTTCTGGCAGATGAGTTCGCCGCCGATCTGCGCGAGGTGAACGGGGATGATCTTCCCAGGATACGGCGCGCCGAAGGCGACCTTTTTTTTGCCCTGGCCGTTGTTGTGGAAAACGGTCATGAACAGCGACTCCCCAGTCAGGAGGCGTTTGCCCGCGCCGAGGACCTTGTTGAAAAAGCCGCTGCTCTGCTTCGAGCCGTCGCCGAAAATGGTATCCATCTCGATGCCATCTTCCATGTACATCATGCCTCCGGCCTCGGCGACCGCGGCCTCGGCGGGATCCAGTTCAACTTCGACGAACTGCATTTCGTTGCCGTAGATCTGGTAATCGATTTCGTGCATCTCAGTCATAGTCGTGGTGGTCTAGGTTTTCTGTTTCTCAATCTGCCATCAGCTTAGGCAAAAGCCGCCGCGAAAGAACATCGGAAAATTCGGCCCTTCCTTGAGTGACGCCCGTTCACTTCGTAGAGGCCAGCAGTTGGCGCACGTCGATGGCCTCCATGCCGGCGGCGCGGATGGCTTGCATGCCGAGATCGGTGTCTTCGTAGGCGCGGCAAAGCGCCGGCGCGACCCCGATCCGGCGGGCGGCTTCCAGGAAAATATCGGGCGCGGGCTTCTGATGGACAACGTCCTCGCTGGTCACGACGGCCGCGAAGAGTTCGCGGATGCCCAGGTGGCACAGCACTTCATGGATGACATGCTGCGTGCCCCCGGAGGCGACGGCCATGGGCAGTTTGCCGCGATGTTCCTGTGCAATGGCGACCACCTGCTCGATGGGGCCGACGTGATGAAGCAGGTCGAGGTAGGCATGCTCCTTCTCTCTGGCGACCGCGAGCGGGTCGATGCTCAGCCCCTGTTCCTCTCGCAGCATGGCCAGGATGTGCCGCGACGGGACGCCGCCCAGCGCGTAGAAACGTTCCTCCGTGAAGTGGACGCCGTGCCGGGCGGTGACGAGCCGCCACGCCTGCCAGTGGAGCGACATCGTGTCGGCGAGAGTGCCGTCGCAATCGAAAATCAAACCTTGAATGGACATCGAGTGGCTGGTGTCGTGGTAGTCAATATTGAGTAATCAGTAATCAGTATTCAGTAATCAGTCTTCAGTCAGGCAACCCGGTCCTCTTGCCAACGCTCGCCGGCCCTGAATTCTGATTACTGGATTCTGATTACTGATTACTGATTACTGATTACTGATAACTAAATCCATCATCCAGCCTCACGCTCCCAGCGCCTTCAGCCTCGCCTCGATCTCATTCGCCATGAGGAGGGCGATGATGCCGTCCAGATCGCCTTCGATGAAGGCCTGAAGATTGTAGAGGGTGGTATCGATACGGTGATCGGTCACACGGTTCTGGGGGAAATTGTAAGTGCGGATCTTTTCGTTGCGCTCCCCGGTGCCGACCTGGTTCTTGCGCTGGGCGTCGTATTTGGCCTTCTCGGCGGCCAGCTTCGCTTCGAGCAGTCGGGAGCGGAGGACTCGCATGGCCTTGGCCTTGTTCTTTTGCTGCGAGCGCTCGTCGGCGCAACGAACGATGAGGCCGGTGGGCTTGTGAACGATCTGCACGGCGGAATCCGTCGTGTTCACGCCCTGGCCGCCGGGGCCGCTGGCGCGGCAGACGGTGATGTCGAGTTCCTCGGGCTTGATCTCGATGTCGACCTCCTCGGCCTCGGGCAACACGGCGACGGTTGCGGTGCTGGTGTGGACGCGGCCCTGCGCTTCGGTCGCCGGCACGCGCTGGACGCGGTGAACGCCCCGCTCGTGCTTGAGGCGCTTGTAAACATCGGTGCCGCTCACGCTGAAAATGATTTCCTTGAAGCCGCCGAGATCCGAAGGGCTCGAGTCCATGGTTTCGACCTTCCAGCCCTTCACCTCGGCGTAGCGCGTGTACATCCGATAAAGGTCCGCGCCGAACAGGGCGGATTCTGCGCCGCCGGCGCCGGCGCGAATTTCAATGATCGTGTTGCGCGAGTCGGCGGGGTCGGGCGGGATGATGCCGGCCTGCAGTTCGAGACTCAGGCGCCTTTCCTCCGCCTCCAGGCGCGCAAGTTCCTCCACGGCCATCGCGGCCATCTCGGAGCCGGCCGGCTCGGTCTCGAGCAGCGCGCGGCTCGCGTCGAGTTCGACGAGCGTCTTCTTGTAGGCCTCGCCGGTGGCGGCCAGTTCCTTGAGGCGCGAGTATTCCCTCGCGAGTTCCTGCGCCCGTTGTTTGTGGTCAAAGACCGCCGGGTCGCTCAGGGCCAATTCGACTTCGGCCAGGCGCCGGGCGAATTTCTCGATGTAAGGGCGCAGATCCATGCGGCGAGATCAGGCGTAGACGGAGCAATGAGTGGCCGGAAGGTTGAAGCGCCGAAGCGTCGGAAGCACAGCACTCCAACACTCCACTACTCCAGGCCCCCGAACTTCGGCTTCGATGCACATTTGAGATTCTAGCTGAAAACTGGCGCTGCGGTCGGAGGAAAAAGAATCCGCCCGCAAGGCGCAAAACCATCGCGGGCGGAGTCGAAAGGCGTAGCTAGGATTTCTTCCGCTTGCTGGCGGCGGCGGCCTGGGCGGCCTGGGCGGCCTGGGTTTTGGCCATGCGCTGCTGGAATTTGTCGACGCGGCCGGCCGTGTCGACAAACTTCTGCTGCCCGGTATAGAAAGGATGGCAGACGTTGCAGATGCCAATCAGGATCGTGGCCTTGGTGGAGCGGGTTTTGATCGTATTGCCGCAGGCGCAACGGATTTCCGCTTCCTGGTATTTGGGATGAATGTCAGCTTTCATAGCAGCAAAGGGCCGAAAACCTACCAGCCGAAGCGGGTTTGACAAGCGTTTAATTTTCACGGGCCACTTTGCAACTTCCCCCCTCCCGCCCCGCCTGTTAAATAGCTGCGCGTGCCTGGCTCTGCCGCCCAACTCTGGTCCACGCTGGCTTCGCCGCGCCGGCTGTTGCTCATCGCCGGACCGTGTGTCGTCGAGAGCGAGGCCCTTTGCCTGCGCGTCGCCGACTCGCTCCAGAAGCTCTGCCGCAAGCTCGGGATTCACTTCGTGTTCAAGGCCAGCTACGACAAGGCCAACCGCACGTCGGGAAAATCATTTCGCGGGCCGGGCGTCTCCGAAGGACTGAGCGTGCTCGCCAAGGTGCGCAATCGCTTCGGCGTGCCGGTGCTGACGGATGTCCACACCGAGACGCAGGTTGCGGCGGCGGCCGAAGTCGCGGACCTCCTGCAAATCCCCGCGTTCCTCTGCCGCCAAACCGATCTCATTCGCGCGTGCGTGCGCACCGGCCGAATCGTGAACCTCAAGAAAGGCCAGTTCCTATCGCCCGCCGAGATGGGCCAGGTCGTCGCCAAGGCCCGCGAAGCCGGTGGACGCCGCTTGTTGGTGACCGAGCGCGGGACGACTTTCGGCTACAACAATCTCGTCGCCGACATGCGCTCAATCCCGTGGCTCAAGCGCTTCGGTTGCCCGGTGATTTTCGACGCGACACACTCCGTGCAGTTGCCTGGCGGAGGCGGCGACAAGTCCTCTGGCCAGCGCGAATTCGCCCCCGTGCTTGCCCGCTGCGCCGTGGCCGCGGGCGCGGACGGTCTCTTCATCGAAACGCATCCGAAACCTGAGGCCGCCCTGAGCGACGGCCCGAACATGATTCCGCTGGCCGACATGCCCAAGCTGCTCGCCTCGCTGCTCAAGGTGCGCGCCGCCGTCTCATGAGCCACCGTGGACAAAAAGCGCAGGACAAATGGATATCGCTGGTCAAGGAGTTTGGCGCGTGAGACCCCGATGCACATCCCGCCGGCTCCCTGCCACCCTCGCCGTGGCGTCCATGGCGGTCTTGCTGGTTTCAATCACATTCGCCCAACTCAGCAAATACGCCCGGACGAAGAATTTCCGGTACACCGAGCATTACGACCGTCCAATCTCGCCGGGCAACCCGACCAATGCCTTGAAAGTCCTCATCCGCGGCGCCGAAGGGCAGTATCTCCCGGACGATCAGGTGCGCATCACCACCGCTCGCATCGAGCATTACCCGCTCACTGGCAAAGGGACGAACCTGATTGCCATTACGCCGATCTGCTTATTCGATCCAAACGCGCACACGCTCACTTCCACCGACCTCGTCGACATCATTGCCCGCGACGGCGCCATCCTGGTGAACGGGAGCGCGGGCTTTCGATTCGACATGACGAACGCCACGCTGCACGTTTCCAACCGCGTTCGCACGACCATTCAGGGAGGCTTTCTGAAGCCCGGCCGAAATCCCAACCCATGAAGATCCAATTGCTCGCCGCTCTCCTGCTGGCACTCGGCACCGGCGTTCGTGCAGCCGATCCGTTGTCGCACGCCGGTTCCACCAATGCGCCTGGCGCCACTAACGCACTCCGCGGCGGGATTATTACCTGCGAAGACGGCAGCGTGTACAAGACCAACCTCGTCATCTTTCGGAAAAACGTCCGCGCCGCCGACTCGCAGATGTATCTGGAGTGTGAATGGCTCACCGCCTGGTTCAGTTCAAAAGGAACGAATGCGCCAAAGCCCGCTTTCGCCGCGTCCGGGAGCAGTTCTGATTCCCGCGACATCGACCTCATCGTCGCCGAAACGAACGTGATGATGATCACCGCCGGCGTCCAATTCATCGGCGATCGCGCCGTCTACCAGGCCGCTGACGATGTTCTGATTGTCACCGGGCAACTCGTCGTCGCGGTCAACGCCGAAGGTTCCTTTGCGGGAACGAACATCGTTTACAACCGGCGCTCGGGCGAAATCTCCGGAGATGGCCCGATCACCTTCCAGTTTCACGGGAGCCTAACCCGTTCGAATGCCCCGCTTCCGGCGCCCAAACCGAAGTGACGTGCCCCCGTTGCAATTGGAAATCGGCCATCGGAAATCCGCCATCGCATGAGCCTCCTGCGCACCCAGAACCTCGTTAAAGCCTATCGCGGCCGGCGCGTCGTCAACGGGGTTTCCATCCACGTTGAGGCGGGTGAAATCGTCGGCTTGCTCGGCCCAAACGGCGCCGGCAAAACGACCACGTTCAACATGGTCGTCGGCATCGTGAAGCCCGACGAGGGCGCCGTCTTCTTCAACGACCAGGCCGTCACTCGCAAAGCCATGCACCAGCGCGCCCGGCTCGGCATGGGTTACCTCACGCAGGAACCGAGTGTCTTCCGCAAGCTGACGGTCGAGCAGAACATTCTGGCCATCCTCGAAACCTGCAAAATGAATCGCGCCGAGCGCAAGGTACGCCTGGCGTACCTGCTCGACGAGCTCGACCTGTCCAGCCTGGCCAGGAGCATGGCCTACACCCTGAGCGGCGGCGAAAAGCGCCGGCTCGAAATTACTCGCGCCCTCGTCACCAGCCCGAAGCTGTTGATGCTCGACGAGCCTTTCGCAGGGATCGATCCCATCGCCGTTTACGAAGTGCAGAAGATTGTTCGCCGCCTCAAAGAACGCGGCTTGGGCATACTTATCACCGATCACAACGTGCGCGAAACTCTCAAGCTTGTGGACCGCGCCTACCTCATCCACAAGGGCGAAGTCGTTTACCACGGAGACGCCGAGCAAATGGTCAACGATCCCAAGGCGCGGGAGATTTATCTCGGACCTGATTTCAACCTCTGAACGTCATGCAACGCGACCTCGTCACTGTCGAGCGGTTTTACACCAGCCAAACCGGCCCGCTGCAGCTTCGGCTTCTAGCCGGCGCCAGCGGGCTGAAGCGCCCCATTCGCGAGCCTACGGTAAACCGCCCCGGCCTGGCGCTGGCCGGCTTTACGAAGTATTTCGCGGGCAAACGCGTCCAGGCCGTCGGCGCCGCCGAGGTCACTTACCTCAAGTCGCTGCCCAGGGAGGAGCGCCACCAGCGCTATGAACTGCTCTTCAGCCATAAAATGCCCTGCGTCGTCTTCAGCCGCAATCTCAAGCCCGACCGCGACTTCCTCCGCGCGGCTGAGGCGGCCAACGTGCCGATCTTTCAGTCGCCGCTCATCACGATGAAATTCATCAACCTCGCCACGCTGGCGCTGGAGGCGATGTTCGCGCCCAAGGGGACCGACATCGGCAGCATGGTGGACATCCTTGGCGTCGGTGTGATCGTCCGCGGCGAGAGCGGCATCGGCAAAAGCGAATGCGTTCTGGCGCTCATCGAGCGCGGCTACAGCCTTGTCTCCGACGACATCACCAAGGTGACTCTGCTCGACGGCCGCGAGGTCGTGGGCACCAGCGCCGAGCTCACGCGCAATCACATGGAGGTCCGCGGCATCGGCATTATCGACGTCGCTGCGATGTTTGGTGTCAAATGCATCCGCAATGAAAAGCGCGTGGATCTCGTCGTCTCCCTCAAAGCCTGGGAAGAGGTGCCCGACGTCGACCGGCTTGGGATCGAAGATCAGCACGTCGAGATTCTCGGGATCAAGATTCCGCACATCATCATTCCGGTGCGGCCCGGCCGCGATTTGGCGCGGCTTGTGGAAGTCGCCGCGTTCCAGACCAAGCTGAAACTTTCCGGCTACAATCCCGGCAAGGAGCTGAACGACCGCCTGCTGGCGAAGATGGCCAGGGAGAAGCAGTGAACGGGTAGTTTACTCGACGGTCACGCTTTTGGCCAGGTTGCGGGGCTTGTCCACGTCGCAACCGCGGGCGACGGCGATGTGGTAAGCCAGCAGTTGCAGGGGCAGCGCCGCCAGCAGCGGCACAAGCGGCTCCGGTGCGGCGGGCAGCCAGATGACGTCATTGACCTCCTTTGCAATCTTCACGTTGCCTTCGGTCGCCAGCGCGATCAACGGGCCTTTGCGGGCTTTAATCTCCTGCAGGTTGCTGAATGTTTTTTCGTAGAGGCCATCGCTCGGGATGATGAACACGCTCGGGGTCTTCTCGTCGATCATCGCCAGGGGGCCGTGCTTCATCTCGGCGGCGGGGTAGCCTTCGGCGTGGAGGTAGGAAATCTCCTTGAGCTTTAGCGCGCCTTCGAGCGCGGCGGGGAAGTTATACTGGCGCCCGAGGAAAAAGAAATCCTCGGCGCGGGCGTATTTGAGGGCGATGGTCCTGATCGCGTCGTTCTGCGCGAGGATGGACTCCATTTGCCCCGGAATGGCTTCCAGCGCGCGGATAATTTGCCCGCCGCGGCTGGCGGACAGCATCCGGAGCCGGCCCATCAATAGCGCCAGCAACGTGACGACTGTGAGCTGCGACGTGAAGGCTTTGGTTGACGCGACGCCGATCTCCGGTCCGGCGTGCAGGTAAATCCCGCCGTCGGCCTCGCGGGCAATGGTGCTGCCGACGACGTTGCAGATGGCCAGCACCTTGTGGCCGCGCCGCTTGCTTTCACGCAAGCCGGCCAACGTGTCGGCGGTTTCCCCGCTCTGGGTGATGACGAGCACGAGGGTGTGTTTTTCGAGCGGCGCGTTGCGGTAGCGGAACTCGCTGGCGTACTCGACCTCGGTCGGGATATGCGCGAATTCCTCGAAGAGATATTCGCCGATCAACGCCGCGTGCCAGCTCGTGCCGCACGCGGGAATGACGATGTGATCCACCTCGCGCAGCTCGGCCAGCGACATGTTCAGCCCGCCAAACCTGGCCGTCGATTCGTCTGGATCGATCCGCCCGCGCATCGCGTTTTCCACCGTGCGCGGCTGCTCGAAGATTTCCTTGAGCATGAAGTGCGGGAAGCTGCCGCGCTCGGCCGCAGCCGCGTCGAACTCGAGCTTCGTGATCTGCGCCTGCGCCGTGTCCAGCCCGAGGTTGCTGACCTGGAATTGGTCGCTCGTCAGGGTGACGACGTCGTAGTCCTTGAGATAAATGACTTGTCGCGTGTGAGCGGCGATGGCGGTGGCGTCGCTGGCCAGGAAATTTTCGCCGACGCCGACGCCGACGATCAGCGGCGAGCCGCGCCGGGCGCCGACGATCACGCCGGGATAATCCGCGCAGACCACCGCGATGCCGTAAGCGCCGATGACTTCGCGGAGCGCGTCGCTCACGGCTTGTGTGAGCGGATGCGGCCCATTCGCCGGGAGCGCCGAGTTCCCGCCCGGCGCGCTCCGCTCACCTCCGCCCGCGCCGAGCCGGGCCTCGGTGGTGGGGCGAGCGTCCTCGCGAGCCGACTTCTGCTCGCCTCCGCCTGCGCCGACCCGGGGCCCGGCGCTCTTCAACATCCGTTCGTAGTGCACACCGATCAGGTGAGCAAGCACCTCGGTATCGGTCGTCGAACAGAACTGGTGCGCTTTCAACCGTTCCTTGAGCCGCTCGAAATTCTCGATGACCCCATTGTGAACGACCGCAATGCGCCCGCTTTGATCGCAGTGCGGATGGGAATTCTCGTCGCTCGGCGCGCCGTGAGTGGCCCAGCGCGTGTGGCCGATTCCAGTCGGGCCTTGAGCTGGCCGCGAGTCGAGCAGGTGGCCCAGGCCTTCATCAATCCTGCCCTTCTTCTTGAACGTGCGAAACTGGACTTCGTCCAGCACGGTCAGCCCCGCGCTGTCGTAGCCACGGTACTCCAATCGCCGAAGTCCTTCGAGAAGGATCGGCGCTGCCTGCCGTTTGCCAACGTAGCCAATGATGCCGCACATAGGCCAGAACGCGGGAATGGGGTGTTGGAGTCCTGAAGGATGGGGTGTTGGAGTGCTGGAGTATTGGGCCAGGAGACGCCCTCCATCACTCCATCACTCCAACACTCCATCACTCCATCACTGCCGGTCCCCCGCTTTTATCGGTTGCCGCTTGCCCTGCATGAGGAGGGCAGGTTATAGAGAGGCCGCTGCCACTCTCAAGAAAGGACTCACGTATGATGCAGGCCAGACGAATGTCGCCCAACACCGGCAACGTGCTCTCGGTTGTGATGGGGGGCGGGCAGGGCAAGCGGCTCTTTCCGCTCACCCGCGAGCGGTCGAAACCGGCCGTGCCCCTGGCCGGAAAGTACCGGTTGGTGGACATCCCGATTTCCAATTGCATCAACTCGAATCTCCGCCGCATCTACGTGCTGACCCAGTTCAATTCGGCCTCGCTCCACCGTCACATCTCGCAATCGTACAAGTTCGATCATTTCACCGGCGGCTTCGTCGAGATTCTCGCGGCCGAACAGACCTTTACCGACACCTCGTGGTACCAGGGCACCGCCGACGCTGTGCGAAAGAACCTGGCTCACCTGCTCAACCACGACTGGGAACATTTGCTGATCCTCTCCGGCGACCAGCTTTACCGGATGGACTTCCGGCGAATCATCTCCCAGCACATTGAGACCTACGCCGACCTGACCATCGCCACAATTCCAGTCTCCCGCGACGCCGCGCAATCGCTCGGCATCATGGAGATCAATCCCGAAAGGCGCATCACCCGTTTCGTTGAGAAGCCGAAGGATCCCGCGGTGCTCGATACGCTCAAGCTCGACCCCAACGCCTACGGCAAACTCGACATCGAAGGCGAAGAGGAGTTCTACCTCGCGTCGATGGGCATCTATCTGTTCAACCGCGACGTGCTCGTCAAGGAGCTCGACAACGCACACGCCGACTTCGGCAAACACATCATCCCCGGCGCCATTGCCGAGCGCCGTGTCTTTTCCTACGTCTACCAGGGCTACTGGGAGGACATCGGCACCATCCGCTCCTTTTTCGAGGCCAACCTCGATGCCACGGCCGAGCTGCCCCGGTTCAATTTCTTCGACATGGTGTCGCCGATTTTCTCCCGCCCGCGCTTTCTGCCAGGCTCCAAGATCAACGGAGCGCAGATCGACCACGCGGTCATCTGCGACGGCTGCATCATCAACCATGCGAACATTGGCCACTCGGTCATTGGTATCCGCAGCCTGGTCGGCAACGGCAGCGAACTGCACCGGGTGGTCTGCATGGGCAGCGACTACTACGAGAGCCACTCGAGCATCATGGAGAACGAGCTGGTGGGCAAACCGCGGATTGGCATCGGCCAGAACGCGCACATCGAGAACGCCATCATCGACAAGAATGCGCGCATCGGGGACAATGTGGTGATCACCCCCGAAGGCAAGCCCGACAACCTGGATCACCCCTTGTACCTGATCCGCGACGGCATCGTGATCGTGCCCAAGGGCGGCTCGATCCCGCACGGGATGAAGATTTGAATTCCGCAGGACCGAGGGTATTGGAAAAAAGAAGCGTAGTGCCTGCCGGATTAACGGTATCTGCCACCACCACCGCGTGACCCCGCGCCGGAGAAGCTCGCACGAGCGGCACCGGAAAAGCTCGCACGAGGGGCGCTGGCGAAGCTCGGACGAGGGGCGCTGGCGAAGATCGGACGAACCGCGCTAGCGTTCGCACCCGGGGCGCTGGAAAAGCTCGGACGAGGGACGACAGATGCTCGCATTTGAGCGGGGCCGGGTGCGTTTGCGTGAGTGACACGGGACATACTGCCGCCGCTCGGATTGCCACTGACGGGGCTGTTGCCGCTGGCAAAGTTTCGGGTCGAGCCGCCGCCACCAGCATACGCGGCGTTTTTCCCGGCCATCGCCGGGGCTCCGCCAACGGAGTGGTGAGCGCTGCCTTGGGAACTATAGCCCTGACGGTAGCCGCTACTGTGATGGTAACCGCTGCCGTAATGGTAACCGCTGCCGTAATGGTAGTAGCCCCTGCCGGGATAGTAATAATAACCGTTGCCGCAGTAGTAACCTCCATAATAGCCGCAGCCGGTCCCAAAGGAGAAACCCAGCGAACATGCCGGATAGCCGTACCCGTAACAAGGATATGAGGCGTACGAGTAGTAAGGATATGAAGCGTAGGAATAAGGATATGAAGCGTAGGAGTACGGCGCGGAGCCTGGAGCCATGTAAACTGGCTGCGGCGCGTTTGCCGCGTCGGATTGCGCGGCACCGTAGAATGGCGTGGGCGACGGGGCAAGGGCCGCTGGTGGCGCCGGCTCCGTCTGGGGCGCCGGTGCGGCAATGGAGGGCCTCGATGGTGGCCTCAGCATGGCGACGAGAACCCGATCGGACACGCCTTCCTTGCGTAGATCGAGGATCTGAGTAGCAGTCAATTTGAACTGGCGTCCAGAACCCTCGATGAACGCGACGGTGACATCGTCGGGAACCTTGCTTCGTGTGAGCTTCAGAATGTCTGCAGCCCCTTCAGGTAGTTGAACCGCCGGCACGGAAGGCTCGGCCGGGGGGACAGCCGGCGCTGAGGGCCTGGGGATTTCTTGCGCAACGACGCCCTTCGCGAAGCAAACCAGCAAAGCCAGGTTCGCGATGGCCACGAGCGCCGTGGAAGGGTTGGGCCGCTTCATAACATCGACTTCTCGGCTCAATCGAATCCTCGCCGAAACCGGGGGAAACGTCAACATCCAAACGACTGCAATTGGCTCCGTCCTGGCTGCACTCGTTAACCTGAATCGTGAGTCAACGAAGACCTGACGGTCCTCCGCCTCCGGTAATACTTTGCCGTGAGTCACCTGGGGGCTGGTTTTTCGCAAGGCGCACGGCTTGACGCGACCACCGCCGGTGCGAGACTCCTGCCATCGTGCCGCCTTATGGAGCCGCTATGCAATGCCTGACTCGATTCATTCTCGCGCTCACGATGGTGGCCTGCGGCTGCTCTCGCGCGCAGGCCAGCAGCCACACCAATATCCAGACCCTGTTCCTCATTCTCATGGAGAACGTCAGTTGGCCCGACATTGTGAACGGCACCAGTGCGCCGTACATCCAGAACGTCCTGCTCCCGCAATCCTCTTACGCCTGCAACATGTTCATCGTGCCGGGAACCTTCGGGAGCCTGCCGCAATATCTCTGGCTCGAATCGGGCACGAATTGGGGCCTCGCGACCGACAGCAACGACCCGGCCTCACACCACTTCAACACCACAAACCATCTGGTCATCCAACTTCAAAACGCGGGCATCTCGTGGAAGGCCTACCAGGAGAACATCAGCGGCACGACCTGCCCGACGGCCAGCAGCGGGCTTTACGCGGCCTACCACAACCCATTTGTCTATTTTGACGATATCTATCTCAACGCCACGAATTGCACCAACCACATCCGGCCTTACACGGAACTGGCTCGCGACCTGACGAACAACACCGTGGCCCGTTACAATTTCATCACGCCCAATCTGTGTAACTGCATGCACGGCGGCACAGGCTGCCCCGCCAACCGCATCCTGACCGGCGATACCTGGCTCGCGAGCGAGATCCCCAGGATCATGAACTCGCAGGCCTACAGTAACAACGGCGCGATCATCATCACCTGGGACGAAGGCACCGGCAACGTCGCCGGCCCATTCGGCACCATCGTGCTGTCGGCCTTGGCCAAGGGCGGCGGTTACCGCATGACCAACCGGCTCGATCACACCGCCACCTTTCGCACCCTTCAGGAGATCTTCCATGTGCCCTTGCTCTACGCGGCGAAGAGCGGGACGAACCTCAGCGATTTGTTCAAGCCCAGAATTCAGTTGTCCGCGCCCGCGTTCACCACCAACAAATGGATGCAATTCACCGCGAACGGAATTGTGCCGGGCAAAACCAACATTTTTCAATTCACCACTAACCTTGCGGGGACCAATCCCGTCACCTGGCAAAGCCTCGTGACCAACGTGCTGCCAACCAACCTGTTCAACTTCGTGGACACCAACGCGAGCAACACGCCGCACCGCTTCTATCGCGTGCTCGAAACTCACTGACCGGGAGAACGGCTCCCGTCGCGGCGCTTACCGGAAGAAACCCTCGAATCCCCCAAAAAAGTGGTACCCCGGCTAGGACTCGAACCTAGGACCAATTGATTAAGAGTCAACTGCTCTACCAACTGAGCTACCGAGGCACTCAAGAAGCCGAAAAGATTGGGAAACCGCCGGGTTTTGTCAACACCCGCGATGGCCGCGATGGCTGTTCACGATTTCACAACTTCTCCGGCGTGCCCATAAGCGCGCCGATGCGCGCCAGCAGCCGGCCGGCGGCGCCGCCGTCGAGCACGCGGTGGTCGAAGCTGAGCGTCAGGTTGCCTTCCGTCACCGGCACGAATTGGCCTTGCTGTGGATCCCAGTTCGGCGCCATGCGGCCCGCACCCATGCCGAGCACGAGGGTTTGCTCCGGGAGCGGAATCGGCGTCGCCCAGGTGAGGCCGAACGTCCCGAAGTTCGTCACCGTGGCAATGGACCCTCCGGTGGCCTCGGTTGGCAATCGGCGCTGGCGGGCCAGATCCACCAGCTTGTTGTACGGGTCGACGAGTTCTTTGAGCGGACGTTTGTCCACCGTGCGCAACACGGGAACGAGCACGCCGTCCTCCGCTTCGACGGCAAATCCGACGTCGATGGCCTTGGGGTGAACGATGTGATTGCCGATCAGCCGGCCGGCTGGCGCGCTGTTTTCTGATAGTGCGATGGCCAGCGCACGCAGCGCGTAGAGGGCCGGGCCGGGTTTGGGGTTGCTGGCCTTGCGATGCGCGAGCATGGCGTCCAGGACGACGGGCAACGCCACGGTTGCCAGGGGCCGGGTCCAGCTCCGGCGCATGGCGTCAGCCACGGCAACGCGCATCGTGGAAGCGGGAGTGAGCTTGTCCTTCTCGAGGTGGGCTATGAATTTCTCGAAATCCTGGATGGTCACGCGGCCCGCGGCGCCGCTGCCGGCAAGCCCGGCCAGGTCGGCGGCGTGCAAGCCCAACTCGTTCATTCGCGCCTTCATGCGCGGCGACATGTAGCTGGCGCCGGCGGCATGTGCCGGCACCGGGAGGCCTCGCACGGTCGGCTCGACGCCTTGTCTGGGCGGGCCGTTGCCGGGTTTCGCCTCAACCATCGGGGCGGCTTCAGAGCTTGCGGCGGACGACTCCGGCGACGGCTTGTCGAGGCCCAGGCGCTCGGCGTCCGCAGCGGTGGCGTCGACGTATCCGAGCACCGCCCCGACGGGATAACTCTCGTTGAGCTTCACGAGGAGTTTAGCGACTTTGCCGCGGCACGGCGCGGTGACGTTCATCGTCGCTTTGTTCGTCTCCACTTCGAGCACGTCCTGGTCGGCCTCGACGCTGGCACCGGGTTGGACCAGCAGGCTAATGACGGCGGCCTCGGCGATGGACTCGCCAAGCTGCGGCATGATGATGGGAATTTGGGGCACGAGTCAGGGTGTGGAATCGGTTAGCCGTTCATGCGTTGATCTATCGCAGCGTGGCACTGGCACTTCGGCGCTTCAATTTCAGATTTCAGATTTCAAATTTCAAATTTCACATCTCAAATCTCAGATTTCAAATCTGGACCTTACCCGATGTCCACACGCCCCACTGCGAAGGGCAGGAGCTTCAACTCGATCTTGCCGGAGACGGAGGATTGTTCCTCGCCCGGGCGCTTTCGGAATTCCTCCGGCTGGCGCACGGCTTGTTCGGCGGTGGTTTCGTCAAGGTAACGGACGCGGGCCGTGCAGGAGCCGGTTTTGATTTTGAGTTCCTGCGGGTCGCCCGTGAGGTTGGCCGCGAGGATTCGGCGCCGGCCTTGCGCATCGAACAACGTGAGCCCTTCAGCCAGCAGCGGATGCGTGGAGTGCGTCGGGTAGAGTTGCCGGGCGCCGAACTCCGCGATGTCGGCAAAAACATGATACATCGGAAAGACGGCTCCAGGTTCGCTTGGGAACTCGGCGGGCAGGGTCGATCCGGCGTCGGTTTCCATCAGCCCGCGCCAGCCGGTGGTTTCGTAGTAGGTCAGGCTGTGAACGAAACTGGTGGCGGCCAGCCTGGCGATGCTGCCGAGCGTCCACCCGGCGGCGAAGAGCGAGAGTTGGCGCGGATCCACGTCGGACGGCAGGCTCGCCAGCGCTCCGGGCCGCTCGTCCTCGGCGCGTTCGTTGGCCCGGATGCGCAGCGTGATCGGAGAGACGACCACCGGCCGGGGAGTGAGGTGCCGCGCGCTTTCGACGTTGGAAACCAGCCCGGCAAGGTTCTCGACCAGCGTCGTGTTGTCGAAGGCGTGGACCTGTGGATTGCTCGAGTAACAGAGGCTCGACGCCGCGCCCGCCTGAAGCCGCACACGGTTCGACTCCGCGAAGAAATCGCGCGTGCCGGCGGCGAACAGAATGGTTGGGGCGTACTGTTGGAGGGCAGGCCGAACCTGTTGCACCGTGCGCTCACTGGCGGGGTTTTCGGAGTCATGGAGAATGATCCAGAGAAGTACCTTGGGCCGCACCCGTTCGAGGTTTCGCAGGAAATCCGGCAGCAGCCTTTCTGTGTGCTCACAGAGCCCCAGGGCCACGTGCAGGCCGCAGCCCAGCGCGTTGGCTTCGGCAGCGGCTTGTTCGAGAAGCTTCGGATGTGCCGGATCGTCCAGCCGCACGTCCACCCGCAGGTGCGACAATTTGAGCGCCCGGAGTCGTTCGACTTCGCGAGCGCTGAGCGGGCGGCGGTGGCTGGCCACGCACAAACCGAGCGGCGGCAGTGCGACGACGGGAGTCGTGGCGATGGAAAGCTGCGGGGGCCGGCCGATGTTCACCGGCAGGATCGGGCGCACGTTGCCCTCAAGGCTTAGCGTCACGGATTGTTGCACGCGGTCTCCGGCCTTGACCGGCTGGGGCAGCGGGAGGGCGAGAGGAGTGCAATAAGTCTTGAACGAGGCGTCGGTCCAGTTGCGCTGGTCTTCCATCTCGAAGGTGTCGCCTTCCATCTCGAGCCGCGCCGTGATGCCCGTGGCCGCCACCTCGTACGCCAGCCCGCGGATATCGAAGAACGGCTGGTGCGGCGAAATGTCGCGCGGGAAATTGCCCTGCTCGGTCGTGCCGTCGACGTGCTCGACGGCCACTGGCTTGCCGGCACATTCGAGAATGGGATGCAGGATGCAAATGCCGATGCGGTTGCGCCGAAAATCCGAATTCGCCTGGCCATCGAATTTGAAGCGAATCCGCCCGGACGGCTCGCCCGTCATCACGCCCTGCCAGGCGTAATCCACCGGGCCGAGCCGGCAGCGGGCCTCGAACACGAGTCGGAAGGAGTCGGACTGGATTTCCCGCTCCCGAATCGTGATTAGCGGCGGAACGGTCGACCAGTCCTCGTGCCGCACCGCCGCGTAGAGGGCGCGGACGACTTCGTGATCGCCGAGCCGAATGTGCCGGAGGAAGGCCGAGTCCGGCTCGAACCGCATTGAAAGGGGTCCGGCGCGCAGTTCCAACGGCCGCGCCGGGGTGCGGCCTGAATAGAGAAAGGCTTTGGACAACATGGATTGGATTGTGGCCGAACGGAGCGGGCGGGGCAGCAAGTTTTTTGACGTTACTTTCTGGGATGGAACTGCCGGTGCACGTCGCGCAATCGGCTGCCGCCCACGTGCGTGTAGATTTCCGTCGTGCTGATGCTGGTATGGCCGAGGAGTTCCTGGATGACGCGCAGGTCGGCGCCGTGCTCGAGCATGTGCGTGGCGAAGCTGTGCCGGAGCATGTGCGGGGTCACGTTGCGAGGGATGCCGGCGAGCCTCACGCGCGCCTTGATCCGTTTCCACAAAGCGACTCGCGAGAAGGCGGTGCCGCGTTTCGAGAGGAAGACGTTGGCGGGCGTGCGCGGCGTAACGAGTTTGGGCCGGCCCGAATTCAGGTAGTGGTCCAACGCCTCGGCCGCGAGTCGTCCCACTGGCACGACGCGTTCCTTGTTGCCCTTGCCGATGACGCTGATAAAGCCGGCATCCAGATGGAGCTGCTCCAGCCGCAGGTGCCTCAACTCGGAAATGCGCAAGCCGGAGGAGTAGGCGAGTTCGAGGAGGGCCTGGTCGCACAGGCCGGCGGGCGTCTCGGGCAGGATCGGTTTGAGCAGCCGATCCATTTCCTCATTGGTCAGGTCCTTGGGCAGGCGTTTCCACCGGCGCGGCATCGAGAGATGCTCGGCCACATTGGCCGGCAGCAGCTTCTCGTTCTCCGTGTAGCGATAGAAGGCGCGCAGCGCGGCGATCTCCAGATAAAGGCTCTGGCCGCTGAGGCGGCGGGGGCTTTCCTCTGGTTCGTGCGCCAGGCGGCGCGTGCGCTCGGATTGGAGGAACTTCAACAGATGCGGAAGCTGGACTTGACGCCAGTCGTTGATCCCTTCGCGACTTGCCCAAGCAGTAAAGCTTTTGAGGAGTCCAAAGTAGGTTTGCTGCGTGTTCTCCGAGTGGCCGCGCTCGTTGCGCAGGTGCTGGATGAAGTCCTCGACGAGTGCCTGCACGAGATTGCCTCAAGCCGGCTCGCGCTCGTTGCGTTTGGCCTGCTCCACGTCGCGGCGCATCCGGCGGGCGGCTTCGCGGCGTTGCTGGAGGCGCGGGAGCAACGATTCATCCGCCAGGCGG
>Ga0137374_10001815_pt1 | contig 24719 bp, 15 predicted proteins | sample SagtaG_20_FD_104811 | JGI IMG/M metagenome (GOLD analysis project Ga0137374, IMG submission 104811) | Vadose zone soil microbial communities from Sagehorn Ranch, Mendocino, California, USA - Sage1_R_100_16 metaG | ecosystem: Environmental > Terrestrial > Soil > Vadose zone | place: USA... | reverse complement strand
GACTCAAGTAAATTGTTGGCCAGATAAGAAGGCGGTTCTTCATGCAAGGAATAGTCGTGTGACGAGAATGATTCGGCTTTGCGCACCATGGAGCCAAGCATCCGGCCAATTTCCTCGCAGACGCCGAGCAGTCGGTTCGAGTTCGCTTCGTCAATGTATCCGCAGTCTCCTGCCTCAATCAGCCAATGCTGGGTTTCCATTTGCTCGCCATCGGCATCAGTTAGCTTGCTGATAAAGTGTTTCGGATACAGGCGCTTCGCCCAAGCCTCGGCGATCTGCGCTCCGATGGAGCGCGATGCCCGGCGGAGTTGGTCGGTCAGTGAAAACCGCTCGTCACCCGGGAAGCGCTTTGTCAGCCCAAAGACTTCCTTGGATAGTTCGCGCTGCCGCTTGTACACTTCCAAGTCTTTGAAGTGCGTCACGTATCCAAGCTTCGTTCCCATACTGGAAAACCCGTTAACGTTTGCTGATTACTGATTACTGATTACTGATTACTGATTACTGATTACTGATTACTGGCCGCTACTTCATCAAAAACAACTCGCTCTGCACAATCTCGTGAACCAGGCTGCGCACGCCGTAATGGCTGGAACTGGCCCGCTTCAGCACCTGCTCGATTTGTTCGCGGTCCGCGAAGCGCACGCGAGCGCCGGTGGCATAGACAGCCAGTTGCCGGGCCAGATTCCTGGCAATTTGCTTCTCGTCGGCCAGCAGCAGTTCTTTGAGCTCGCGGATGTCGCGGAATTTCCGGCCGTCGGGCAGCGCGCCGCTGGCGTCCACGGGCAGCGCGTAATGAAAAGCAAACTTCTGGCCGCTCTTGGCAATCCCCTTTTCCGGAACCCCGTCGCCTTCCGCGCGGTAGCGTTCCCGCCAGCCGCCCATCACGTCGAAGTTCTCCAACGCGAAACCAGGGGGATCGATCTTTGAGTGACACACATTGCAGGTTTCCTGCGTGCGATGTTGATCCAATTGCTGGCGGATCGTCACCGCGCCGCGAATGTCCGGCTCGACGGCGGGCACGCTCGGCGGCGGCGGCGGCGGCTTCTGGCCAAGGATGCGTTCCATGATCCACGCCCCGCGAAGCACCGGCGACGTGGTGGTGCCGTTGGCCGTCACCTTGAGCACGGCGGCTTGCGTCAGGAGCCCGCCGCGCGGGCTTTCCCTGGGCAACGGCGTGCGGCGCAAGGCCACTCCTTGCACCGGCGGCAGGCCGTAGTGGGCGGCGAGCCGCTCGTTGAGCATCGCAAAATCGGACGCCACCAGATTGCGCGCAGGCAAGTCCCCGCGCAGCAATTCGGCAAAGAACAGTTGCGTCTCCTCCAGCGCCGACTCGGTCAGCAGGTCGTCCAGGTAATAGTCGGGGTAAAGGCCCGAATCCGGCGCCGTGGCCACAATCTTTCGCAGGTCCAGCCAGTAATCGAGGAAAGCGTCCACGAACTGCCGTGACTTGGGGTGGACCAGCAGCCGCTCCGTTTGCGCGCGCAAGACGTCGGGCTGGTGCAACTCATTCTTCGCGGCGCACCATTCCAGCTCGTCGTCGGGCGCCGAGTTCCAGAGGAAGAAGGCCAGGCGCGAGGCCAGCGCGTAATCATCCAGTCGCCCGGGCTTCTCCTCAAGGCAGATGAACTCGGGCGAGCAGAGCACGGCGGTGTAGCTGGCAATCATCGCGTCGGTGAAAGAATTGCCCTTCTTCAACGCGTCGCGGACGACCGGCAAAAAGCGCTTCAGCTCCACGTCGTCCGCCGGGCGCCGGTAAGCGTGCGGGATGAAATCGCGCAACAGGCGTTCGGCATCGCGCATCGGTTTCGTGGAAACGACTTCCACGCCCGAGGGCGGGATGAATCTGCGCTGGCCGAATCGGTTCGTTTCCGTTGCAGACCTGCGTTCCACCTCGACGGACAGCTTTCGATTGACCATCGGCAAATCGCCGAAAAGCAATTTGTGCCCTGGGGGCGGCCACTGGTCGTAGATGGGACCTTCGACCTCCAGCCAGCGGAAGACGACGCCGGGTTGGCCATCCGGTTCGGCCAGCGGATTCTGCCATCGCGACGCGCCCGGCCGGGAACGGAACAGCCGGCCTGCATCGGGCCGAATCGTTTCGCCGGCCAGCAGCCAGACGTCCAACTCGTGCACGCCCGGCTCGGGCGTGATGTCGAACTTGCCCAGCCAGCGCAACAGGCGCGGCGGGATTTCGGAATAAATCACCACCGGCTCGTCGCGGCGCCCGCGGGAAATGTCGTCAAGGTTCGGGATGAACCACTTGTTGCTCTGGCCCGGCCCAACCCACACCGAGTAGGCGTTGAAGCGCAGCTTGTAGCGGCCCGAGACGGGCGCCCGGAATTGATTGAACTTCGGCTCTATCGGTTCGTAGGCGCTGGCCACCACGCCTACGCCCTCCAGTTCACGCAGCTCGGCATTCGTGCTGGTGATGGGCGCGTCGCCCGCGCGCACGTCGGGCTGCCCCTTGAAGCCGAGCACCGGGAAGGTGGCCCGCTCGGGCGCGGTGTTGAACACCGAGAACTTCATCGGCCCGGTGTAGCTGCGCTGATCGCGCGCGTAGTAGCGCCGGGTCATTGCTTTGGGCGGCCCGGCGTACTGCGCCATCGCCTGGCGCAACGCGTACTCCGCCGCTCCCAGATAGCGCGCCATCTGCACGTGCGACACGTCGAGGGCCTCGCCGATCTTATTGAAGCGATATGCCTCGCCATCCTCAGGCAGCCATTCACGGACCTGGAGCCACGGCGCGTGAAGCAAGTCGCGCAACGCGTTTTCGTACTCGTAGCGGTTGAGCCGCCGCCGGGTTGCCCGGCCTTCCTTCGCAAGGCTCGCCAGTTCTGTGGACGCAAGTGACGAGGACAAGGACCTCGTGAACGCCTCCAGTTCCGCCGACTCCGGCCGCGGCTTCTTCTTCGGCGGCATCTGGCCGTTGCTTACCCGGTCGTGAACCAACACCCACGCGGCGAAGTTCGTCGAATCGGTAGGGTCGAATTTCAGCGCCGACAAATCCAGTCCACCCTTTTTCGTCTCGGTATCGTGGCACTCGAAACAATGCCGTTCGACGAATGCACGTCCCCCTGGGCGCAAATCAGCCGCCCTCGACCAGGCCGCGACAGCCAGCCACAGGCAGAGCCAGACGAACCATGCGATACGTTTCACAATTACCGAGGCTACTGACATTCAATGCCCGGTCCGGGGCAAAGTCAATCCCGATGGGTGCGCCTCTCTAACGACAAGCGTTACCCATTTTCTGCGCTGCTCAGGCCAAACGAACCGGCTGCCCCCTCACCCCGGCCCTCTCCCCATCGGATGGGGAGAGGGAGAATCGCCGCCCGTCAGTCCGCGCAGTTGGCGGCGCAAGTCGTCCGACGGTTAGGTGCTTGCCATTGCGGAACCCACGGCGCCACCGGACTCCCTCTCCCCCTCGGAGGGGGAGAGGGCCGGAGTGAGGGGGCTGCCGCGTAACCAGCGAACTGTCGCGATGTGCTCCGCGCTCTTCCTCGCACCTCGCAGAGAAAGGGCTGAGGTGAAGGGTTAGCGCGCACACGGCTGCACTGATGTTGAGATGCGCCCTCTAACGACCGCGCCAATGGGAATTACCCCCGAGGCTTGCTCTGGTCCGCGCGGTATTTCAGCACGCGCACGTCTTCCAGTGTGACCAGGCCCTCGGTGACCATCTCGTCGAGATGCGGCAGAAGCAGGTTGATCTTCTCCTCCGCATCGATGATTTCGATGACGATGGGGAGGTCCATTGAAAGACGGAGGATCTTGGCCGTGTGCAGGTGGCTGCTGGCGCCAAAGCCCATCGGACCGCGCAACACGGTGGCACCCGCCAGGCCAAGCTCGCGCGCCTTGAGCACAATGGCCTCGTAGAGCGGCTGGCGATGCCAGCGGTCGCTCTCGCCAATGAAGATGCGCAGCAATTTGCCGTTCTCGGGGATTTTCATGTCTTCACCTATTCAACGCCTGTCCGAGCAAATGTCCCAGCCACACGGCGAGCAAACAGAACGCGACCGACGCCACCACGTTGGCGAAGGCGTACAGCACTTGCCCTTCCTGCGCCAGCTTAAGGGTCTGAAGACTGAATGACGAAAATGTCGTGTAGCCGCCGCAGAGGCCGGCCATGAAAAAGTAGCTCAAGCGCGGGCTGACGATCCAGCGCCCATCCGGACCAGTCAGTGCGGCGAACAGGCCGATGGCCAACGAGCCGGTCCCGTTCACCAGCAGCGTGCCCCACGGGAAGGTCTCGCCGACCCGCTGCGCCGCGAAGCCGGAGAGCCAGAATCGTCCGACGCCGCCCAGCGCGCTGCCCAACGCCACGGCGAGGTAGACCGCGAGTTTTTCCATGAGCGTCTTTCGTCGTTTCCTATCTCGCGGGCACGAGCCGCTGGCGGGCCCAGGCCTTGCCGAGCTGCTTGAGGGTCTCCTCGCGCAGGAGTTCCTCCGCGAGCCGGAAAATAACGCGGTCTTCGAGATCGAACTCCTTGCGCGTCAGGTGAACGACGTTGAGCAGCCGCCGTTGGGCGTCTTTTTTCGAGCGCGAATGGCGGATCAGTTCGAGTCCCTTGCAGATGGCGTCGTGATCGTGCTGGACCTTCTCAAGCTTGCCCATCTGGTCGAGGCCCGGTTCGAGGCCGTTGAAAAGCAGTTGGTCTTCGAGGTCGGCGTGAGTCCGGAGCGCGGCTTCCAGCAGGCCGGCCATGGCCTGGATCTCTCCCAGCGTCCTGGCAGCGGGGATAGCTTGCTCGAGGTGATCCAGTTGCGCGTATAGGACCGCGTGTTCGGCGATAAAGGCGTCGGTGATTTTCATCGGACGGCAGTGGGTTGGACGGAGGAGGGGGGTTCGTGTTCAGGGAAATCGCGGCGTCCAAACGGGATGTGTGAGGCGGAAACGTGAAACGTGAAACGTGAAACGTGAAGCGGTCGTTGGTCACGGCAACGAAAAGTATTCCGGGCTCTGGTAGCCGCCGTCGGCCAGCTTCACGATTTGCATCAGCACGTCGTTCACGAGCGTGCTGGCGCCGAACCGGAAGAGCTCGGGCGTCAGCCAGTCGTCGCCGAGGGTTTCCTTCACCATCACAAGAGAGACGAGGACCTGTTTGGCTGTGCGGATGCCCCCGGCGGGTTTCATCCCGACTCGCAGGCCGGTGGCGAAGAAATAATCGCGAATGGCTTCGAGCATCACCTGGTCAATGGGGGCAAAGCGTGGTGCGTGGTGCGTGGTGCGTGAAGGCGCGAGGGCCGGCATAAGGGCAAAGCTCGATAAACAAGGCTCGGAGTTCAAGGGGTAAAGTCCAAGGCTCAAAGCGTGAGCTTTGAACTTCGAACTTTGAACTTGGAACTTTGAACTTGGAACCCGGAACTCGGAACTCCATTCGTCCGACGTGGTCCTAAACCGAAAATCATGGACCCTGCCGAAACCGCCCGCATATTCTCCGCGCACCCGCTTATGAATCTCCAGACCCTGCGCAGGCTCATCCAACGAGGCGATATCGACACGGTAGTGGTGGCGTTTCCGGATGTATTCGGGCGTCTCGTGGGCAAGCGCTTCGTCGGGAAGTTCTTCCTGGAATCGGTGGTCGAGCACGGCACTCACGGGTGCAATTATCTGCTCACCGTCGATATCGACATGGAACCCCAGCGGGGCTTCGGCGTCGCGAACTGGGAGTCGGGGTTCGGAGACTTCGCATTGCGACCGGACCTGGCGACGCTACGCCACGTGCCGTGGCTGCCGGGGACGGCGTTGGTGATTTGCGATTTTTGCCATCACGACGGCCGGCCGGTGGCGGAAGCGCCGCGCAGCGTGCTGCGGGGGCAGTTGGTTCGGCTGGCCAAACGACGGCTGGTTTGCAACATGGCCAGCGAGGTGGAGTTCTTCCTCTTCAATGCCAGTTATCATGACGCGCACGTGGCGGATTACCGCGGGCTGACGCCTTCGAGCGATTACCGCATCGATTATCACACGATGCAACCGGCGCGCGACGAGGGGCTGTTCCGCGCGATCCGCAACCAGATGATCGCGGCGCGGGTGCCGGTCGAGTCGAGCAAAGGCGAATGGGGCCGGGGCCAGCACGAGGTCAACTTCCTCTACACGACGCCTCTCGAGATGGCGGACCTGCACACGGTGTTCAAGCAAGGCCTGAAGGAAATCGCCGCGCAACAGGGCCGCAGCGTGACATTCATGGCCAAGCCTTCGATGAGCGAGCCGGGGAGCAGTTGCCACATCCACGCCAGCCTGTGGCAGGGAGGCCGGAACCTGTTTTGGAACGGGAAGGGCGCCAAAGACGGCGGTGGTTCGAAGCTGTTTCGGCAGTTCCTCGGCGGGCTGCTGAAGTATTCGCGCGAGTTCTGTTATTTTTTTGCGCCGACCATCAACGCTTACAAACGGTACCAGCCGGGGAGTTGGGCGCCAACGAAACTGGCGTGGGCGCACGACAATCGCACCGTGGGCTTTCGCGTGGTGGGGCACGCGAATTCATTCCGCATCGAAAACCGAATGCCGGGCGCGGACGCGAACCCGTATCTGGCCTTCGCCGCGACTCTGGCGGCGGGGATGGCAGGAGTGGAGGAAGGACTGGATTGCGGCGCTGTTTACGAGGGCAACGCCTATGTGGACGCAGCGTTGCCGGCGCTGCCCGGCTCGCTGAGCGACGCGGCGGAGTTGCTCAACAAGAGCAAAGTGGCGCGGCGCGCACTGGGCGACGCCGTTGTGGATTTCTATGTCCACACCGCGCGGTTGGAGACTGGAGCGTTTGGCAACGCGGTGACGGATTGGGAAATGAGGCGGTATTTTGAAAGGATTTGAGCGACGCGCGGAGAGAGGTATGAGGTATGAGGTATGAAGGGAGCGGCGGGCGACTGTTGGCTGTTTGATCCCCCATCCACTTTCCCCCACGTCGCACCTCCCTCATCCTGCATACTTCATACCTCATACCTCATACCTTTCTTTTTGTTGGCGAGGCGTCCGTCCTCCTGACTACACTCCGCACGCTGCATGATTGACGGATCGGCAAACAACGGTTGGATGATTGAGGTCGAGAACCTCACCAAGCGCTATGCCGCGGCGCGGGCGGTCAGCGACGTGTCATTCGCCGTCCAGCGCGGCGAAATCGTCGGCCTGCTCGGGCCGAATGGCGCGGGCAAGAGCACGATCATGCGCGTCCTCGCCTGCTTTATGCCCGCCACGTCGGGCACGGTGCGCGTCGCCGGCTTCGATGTCTTCACCCAGGCCGACGAGGTTCGCCGCCGCATCGGCTACATGCCGGAGAACAATCCGCTGCACCGCGACCTGCGGGTCCGGGAGTACCTCCAGTTCCGGGCGAACCTGAAAGGACTCCGGCGCGCGGCGGCCCGCGAGCGAGTGGAGACGGTGATGGGACAGTGCGGGCTGACCGATGTGCGCAAGCGAATCATCGGCCAGCTCTCCAAGGGTTATCAACAGCGCGTCGGGCTGGCGGACGCGCTCGTCCACGAACCGGAGTTGATCATCCTGGACGAGCCGACCATCGGGTTGGATCCCAACCAGATTCGCGCGGTCCGCCAGTTGATCAAAGACCTGGCCGGCCGTCACACAGTGCTAATCTCGACGCACATTCTTCCCGAGGTCGAGATGACCTGCAGCCGCGTGCTCATCTTGCGGCAGGGGCAGATTCTGGCGGACGACTCGCCGGAGAACCTGCAACTGGTGATGAGTGAGAGCGGCCAGGTGGTGGCCGAGATCAGCGCGCCACTCCATGAATTGCAATCGGCCTGGGAAGCCATGGCGGACGTGGATCGGTTCGACCTGGCGCCGGCCGAGGGCGACTACGTGCGGTGCTCGCTTACGGCGCGGCCGGGCGTGGACCTCCGGCCGCAAGTCTATGAGTTGGTGTGCGCGCAGGGCTGGCCGTTACGCGAGCTGACGCGCAGCCGGCATTCGCTGGAGGACATTTTCGTGCAAGTCACGCGACCGGATCGGGAGGAGGAGAGCTGATGCGAGCCTATTGCACGCTGGTGTGCCGGGAACTGGGCACGTTCTTCAAGTCGTGGATGGGTTATATCGTTTTGGCCGTCACAACGCTCGTGCTCGGGGGTGGCTTCGTGTTGATGCTTTGGATTGAAAATGGCAATGCCGAGAACCTGCCCCTGACGCTGCTCTTCTACGACACCCAGTTCTTCTGGTTCATCCTCCTGGTGATGCCGGCGGTGATCACGATGCGCTCGTTTGCGCTGGAAAAAAGCACCGGCACCTACGAAACCCTGATGACGACGCCCGTGGGCGACGGTCAGGTGGTGCTGGCCAAGTTCACGGGCGGGCTCCTGTGTTTCCTGCTCATCTGGCTGCCATTGCTGCCTTGCCTGCTCATCGCCCGGCATTACAGCAGCGATTCCTCGGGCTTGAGTGCCGGCACGATGGCCGCGACTGGCCTCGGGATCGGGCTGTTCGGAAGCGCATACATCGCCATCGGAGTATTTGCATCCGCCATTACGCGCAGTCAAATTATCGCCGTCATCGTCGGCCTGGCCATTGGTGGAGCGCTGTTCACCTGCATCTTCCTGGACGCCGTCTTCCCATCCCAGGGTGAGGGGATTGGCCGGCTGGTGGCTTACCTGGCGTTGCACGAGCACATGCGCAACTTCGCCCAGGGCGTCGTGGACGTGCGGCCCGTGGTCCTTTATCTGAGCCTGACGGGATTGTTCCTCCTGCTGACCTGGAAGGCGGTCGAGTGCCGCCGCTGGAAATGACATGATGTCCGAGCCGCCTCCCAGCTTTTCCCGCGCGCGCAAGTGGAACATCACGCTGAACACGGCGCTGCTCGTGCTCTCGGTGGTGGCGCTGCTGACGATGATGAATTATCTGGCCGCCCGGCACCATAGCCGCTTCGACTGGTCGGGCACCGGGGGCATTGAGTTGTCGCCCCTCACCCAGAAGGTGCTCGCCTCGGTCACGAACGAACTGCGCGTCACCCTCTATTTCGACCGGGAGGACCCGCTGTTCAAACTGTCGCTCGGGTTGCTCAAGGCGTATTCCGGGGCCAATCCGCGCATTGTCATCGAGGTCATCGACTATACTCGCGACACAAGCATCGCGCTGGCGGCGAAGAAAAAATACAATCTCGTCGATAAAAACGACCGCGATTTGGTCATCTTCGACTGCCAGGACCGCACGAAGTTCGTTTACCAGGGCGAATTGTCCGATCTGGACATGAACGAAATGCTTGCCGGCCGGAGCAGCGAAATCAAGCGCGTGGCCTTCAAGGGCGAGATGATGTTTACCTCCGCGATCCTCAGCGTGCTCACCCCCCGCCAGCTCAAGGCCTATTTCCTCCAGGGCCACGACGAACACGATCCGGCCAGCGACGACGGCTTGATGGGCTACTCGAAGTTTGCCGGCGTGCTGCGCGAGAACGGCGTGAAGTTCGAGTCGCTCCAACTGGAAGGCGCGGCCGAGATCCCGTCGGACTGCAACCTGCTCATCGTCGCCGGCCCCCTCCAGGGGATGCTTCCGCTGGTGGTGGCGAAGATCGACCGCTACCTCAAGCAAGGCGGGCGCCTGTTTGCGCTCTTCAACTTCAATTCCGGCACCCGGGACACCGGCTTGGAGCGCACCCTGGCCGAGTGGGGCGTGGTCGTCGGCCGCAACCGCGTTCTCGACGAGGAGTTCGCCGTGAGCCCGGACAAGCAGGACATGGTGGTCTCGACCTTCGGCGCGCACCGGATGGTCCGTCCGTTGGTCCGCTCGAGGCTTTACCTGCTGCGGCCCCGCACGATATCGCGCGACAAGAGCTCGGCACGGGGCGCCGACGCGCCGCAGGTCGAGGAAATTGTTTTTACGAGTCCCGGCGGGCGCGCCATCGAAAACATCCGGTCCGACGGCAGCCTGAGCCCCTCGTCCGACGACCCCATCGGCCTCATGCCGCTGATCGTGGCCGTCGAGCGCGGCGGCGTGCCCGGCGTCAGCGCCGAGCGCGGGGCCACCCGCATCGTGGTGGCGGGCGACTCGATTTTCCTGGCCAACGACACGATCGACAAAGCGGCCAACCACGAATTTGCCAGCCACGCGGTCAACTGGCTTCTGGACCGGGTAGAGTTGCTCATTGGAATCCCTCCGCGGCCGATGAAGGAATACAAAGTGATACTGAGCCGGGCGCAAATGATCTCAGTGCAGTGGATTCTTCTGGCCGGCATGCCCGGCGGCGCGCTGCTGTTGGGCGGGCTGGTCTGGCTGCGGCGGAGGCGTTGAGCCATGACCCGCTGGCGGACCACCGGTATCCTGTTCGGCCTCGCGCTGGCGCTGTTTGCATTCATCGCCTTGTTCGAGCGCCATCTGCGCACGGGCGGGGCCCACGCCCGGACACCGGACGTGCTGCCCGCCTTCCGCTCGGCCGACGTGACGAACGTTACGTTGCGATTCACGAACGAATTGCTCCTGCGCGTCGAGCGCGCCAACGGGCTGTCGCCCTGGGAATTGGCCGATCCCATCCGTTACCCGGCTCAGCCGCACGCCATCGAGCGGGTGCTCCATCAACTCGAGACGCTTGTCCCCCGCACGAGGATTTCCCAGGAGGAAATGATCGCCGCCCGGCGCACGCCGGCGGAGTACGGCCTGGACTTGCCGCAGGCCACGCTCACGCTTCAGTTCCAGGGCCAGCGCAAGGAGATCCACTTCGGCAACCGGACGCCCGTCGGCGACCAGGTGTACATGCAAACTTCGCAAGATCCGTCCGTCTTCACAGGACCGGCGGAGCTGTTTGACCGCCTGCCGCGCGCGGCCAACGATTGGCGCGACACGACGCTCATCCACTTTCAGAACTTCCAGGCCAGCCGGTTCGAGGTGCGGGCTGCCGGACGCGGATTCGCCTTGGAAATCGATCAGACCAACCGGATTCTGGCCCTCACCAAGCCGACGCCCGCGCGCGCCGACCCCGGCCTCGTGGAGTTGCTCTTCCGCAAGCTCGGCGAAGCGCACGTGCAAAAGTTCATCAACGACAATCCGCGCGCCGACCTCGAACCCTACGGGCTCGATCCCCCCGAAGCCGAATTCGTCGCGGGCCTCGGCACCAACGACCTCCTCGTCGTCCAGTTCGGCAAAAGCCCGACCAACGACCCCACCTCGGTCTACGCGCGGCGTCTGGCGCAGACCAACATTGTGCTCGTGCCCAAAGACCTGCTCGAATTCCTCCAGAGGCCCCACAGTTGGCTGCGAGACCGGCACCTGATGGGCTTCAATCCGGCCGCGGTTGAATCAATCGAGGTCATCGGCACGGAGAGTTTCGTCGTGCGCCATCAGACCAACGGCGCCTGGATCGCGGGCGACGCCACGCCAGTGGCCGTCGACACCGAATTGATGAAAGACTGGCTTGAGGCGATGACGCGCCTGGAAGGCAGCGTGGCGGCCGACGTGGTGACCGACCTGAAAACGCTTTACAACCTGAACCCGCCCGCCCGCCAGTTTCTTGTGCGCGCCGCCGTCACGAACGGCTCGGGCGCCGTCAGCAACCGAGTCGTGGCTGAGTTGGATCTGGGTGCCGTCCAGGACGAGAAGGTCTTTGCCCGCCGGCCGGATGAGGCTTCCGTTTACGCGCTGGACACGCGCGACGTGTCGCGCCTGCCTTACGAGCTCTGGCAATTGCGCGACCGGCGCGTGTGGCGATTCACCACGAACCAGGTCGCGCGGCTCACCGCCCAGTATCACGGCCAGTCCCGCACTCATCAACGCAGCCCGACGCACCAGTGGAGCCTTGCGGCCGGCTCGCAAGGCGTTCTCAACAATCCGCCCGCAATCGAGGAAACCGTCCACCTCCTCGGCGAACTCCGCGCCGACACCTGGGTCGCGCGCGGCGAGGACTACCGGCTTACCTATGGCTTCAAGGAGGACGCCGACCGCCTCATCCTCGAGCTGAAGAACGGCGACAAGCCGCAAACGCTCACGCTGGAGTTCGGCAGCCGCGCACCGAACAACGTCCCCTACGCGCTGGCCACCGTCGACGACCAGCCGCGTATCTTTGAAATCCCACCGCAACTGTACTTGCGCATCGTGACTTACTTTTTCTACCCGTTGGCTGGCGACGCGAAGTAGTTTGGCGCGAGGGCGGGCACCGTGAGTGACGACGCTCCAAAAACCGGAAACCCCAAACGGCCTCGCCGCCGCGGCTGGAGGATCTTCTTTTCGATCTTCAAATGGACCCGCGTGGCCCTGCTGCTCGCGCTGCTGAGCCTGATTGTCCTGGGCATTTACGTCAACCGTGCCGGCCTCCCCGAGTGGGCCCACCGCCGCCTCGTCGCGGAGCTGCGCGAAAAGGGCTGGGACGCCCAGTTCAGCCGGCTGCGCTTGCGCTGGTATCGGGGCATTGTGGCCGACCAACTGCAGCTCTCCCGGACGAACACCTATGCCGGCCCGCACTTGTTCGTGGACACGGCCGAATTCCGCCTGAACGGCAAGGCGCTCCGCTCGTTCGAAGTGCGCGCGGACTCGGTGTTCCTCTCCGGCGGCCGGCTCATCTGGCCGCTGCCGGGCACCAACTCGCCCAGACAGACCTTCGTGCTGAACAAGGTTCGCGGGGAGCTGCTCTTCAAGCCGGATGACCAGTGGGAATTGCGTTATCTGCAAGGCCAGTCCCTGGGCGCGCAGGTTCGCATCCGCGGCGACATCACCAACGCCTCGCTCATTCGCGACTGGAAGCTGCCAAAGAAGAAGTCGCGGGAGCCGCTCGGACCTGAGGGCGAATTCTGGCACGAATTCTTGCTCCAGGCCGACAAGGTGCGCGCCGTCGTGCCGCCTGAGTTAGTCGTGGGATTCTCGCTCGACGCCCGTGACCCGCGCAGTTTCGAAGCGACCGCGAAACTCATCGCCCCTGGCGTCGAGTCGCCGTGGGGCGCGGCAACGAACCTCCACCTCACTGTCCGGGTCCTGCCGCCTGCCCGCTCGAACGACGCCATGCACGCGGAACTCCTCCTTTCAGCCGGGCAACCCCGCACTCCCTGGGGCGCCGCCACAAATCTGCTGCTCGATGCCCGCCTCGAGCCGTCCCTCACCGGGCCGGTCCCGACCAACGGGACGGCCAGGCTCGAGTTGCGCGCCGTCCGGTCGCCGTGGGGCGATTGCGCCCGCCTCACGCTCGACGCCAGCATCGCGCCGGTCATCACAAACCTGGCAGCCCGACAGACGCACGTGACCCTCGAAGCCGACGAATTGCGAACCCAATGGGGCATGGCCCGCATGGCCCGCGTTACGGCGCGCGCCAGTCATCCAGCGACGAACCTCCTGCCCGCAGCCGTCCAGGCCGACGCGGTCCTGGAGCAGGCACGCACCCGTTGGGCGACCTCCGCGTGGACGCGCGCCGAAACGTCATTGGAACTGCCGGGCGCCGGCCATTGGCTGCTGGGGCGCACCAACCTGGCCTGGCCCGAGCGGTTGGGCAACATTCCCATCGACCTTGCGCTCGTCTCCAGCAACGTCATTGGCGCGCGGATGCAAGTCGCCCACGCCTGGCTGACGAACCGCTGGCAACCGCCTCAACTTGTCTTCGATGGCTACCTCCAGACTGCGGCGGGCAGCCTCGCAGCCAATGCAACGCTGGACACCGGCTCGCGGCGTGCCGGATTCAATGCCACTCTCCGTGGCGACCCTCACGCGCTGGCGGCGCTGTTGCCGACCAACACGCAGCCGTGGCTGGCGGACTATCAATCGGCTGCGCCCATTGAAATTCAGGCCGCCGGCGGCGCGACGCTCACCGGATTCGACCCTCGCCATCCCAACTGGCGCACCGACACGCTGTCGACGCTCTCGATCGCCGGCCGCATCGCCACCGGCGCTGGCGCGTATCACGACGTTCGGTTCTCCGATGCGCGCGCCTTGTGCCGGTTCAGCAATTCGGTCTGGAACCTGCCCGAATTCCGCATCGGGCGGCCCGAGGGCACGGTTGAGGGCGATGCCGAGATCGACGGCCGCACTGGCGAGTTCCGGGTGAAGCTGGCCAGCATGATTGATCCGCAGGTCTTGCGGCCGGCCTTTTCCCTGCGCGACCAGCGGGAAATCTTCGAGCCGTTTCAGTTCACGATTCCGCCCCTGGTGCGAGGCGAGGTGCGCGGCAATTTCCATGACTGGTCGAAGTTGAACGCCACCGCCGCGACCGCGGTGACCAACGTGACTTATCAGAAACAATTCGTCCGCCTGGCCAAAGTTCGAGCCAGTTTCACCAACGGGTTCCTCTCCCTCTATCAGCCGCTCATTTTGCGCGATGGCGAGCGGGGCGAGGCGGAGGGCATCGGCATCGACGTGGCCAGGGAGCGGCTTTACCTCACCAACGCTTTCGGCAATCTGGCGCCCATGGCGGTCGCGCACGCCATCGGCCCGCAGATCGTCCGCACGCTCAAGCCCTTCGTTTTCGACGCGCCGCCCCAGGTGCGCGTCCACGGCGAGATTCCCACCGGGCCCAGCGATGGCAGCGAAGACCTGCGCTTCGAGATCGACGGCGGCGCGTTCCACTGGTGGAAGCTGCACACGGATCGTGCCCGTGCTTCGATTCACTGGAAGGGCCAATATCTGATTCTGACGAATCTCCAGGCCCATTGGCACGGGTCCGATCCGAAGGGGTGGCTGTGGATCGACTTTCGCCAGCCCAAAGGCGGCTCGCTCAAGCTGTACGTCGCCCTCGCCGGAGCCGATCTCCACCGGGCGGTGCAGGACTTTCAGGACCGCCGAGCCAACCGGTTGGAGGGAGTCTTCGGCGGCGAACTCTCGATCACGGACGGCAGCGTCAATGACTCGAAAACCTGGGACGGCTTCGGGCATGTCGAATTGAAGGAAGGGCTGCTGTGGGACATCCCGGTCATTGGCATCGTCTCGCCGATGCTCAACACGATTGTGCCCGGCCTGGGCAACGTGCGCGCCAAGGACGCCAAGGCGACCTTCACCATCACCAACGGCGTCATCTACTCGAAGGACCTCGAAATCCACGCCACGGCCATGCACCTGAAGTATCGGGGCACGATCGACTTCGAGGGAAACATCGACGCGCGGATGGAGGCGCAGTTGCTCAAAGGCGTGCCCTTCTTTGGGGAGATCCTGAGAGTGGTGCTCTGGCCGGTGGGCAAGCTCTTCGAGTACCGCGTCACCCGCACGCTCAACGATCCCAAACTCGACGAGGTTTACGTTATTCCGAAATTGCTTCTGTTCCCGCTTCAGCCGATCAAGACCTTGAAGGACGTCTTTGGTGAGGAGGAAAAGAAGCCGCGGGAGAAACCGCCGAAGAAAAGCCCGTAGCTGGAAAACGGGGCGCGCCAATCGCCCGCATTCCTGGCCGCTTGGCAAGGCGGCAACCAAACGGTCCCCGGACGGTCCCCGTCCGCACCGCGTTCTACGGGGTCAACCCAAACGGACTTTCAACGGCCCGCTGAGGGTCGAACCCCAGGTTCCGCAAAATTGAAAATTGAAAATTGAGAATTTTCAATTTGCATTTGGCTGCAGACCGCGACGGGCCGCGCTCCGCGGTTGGTCGAGAGTGAAATCGAGGTGCTACAAAACAGGACAGCCTGGAGCCTCTGTCCGACTTTTGGACACTCTTGTCGGACTAGCAGTCGTTGATTGCCAGCCAAAGGGCGAATGGCAATCTCCGTGCTGTGCAGGACGGGCTATGTCGCTCAAAAAGCTGTTCTGTTCAGGATTTGGCGTGGTCGCGGTTGGGGGAGTATTTCTGTTTGCCACGCTGTTGGGAGGGAGAGATCTCTCCCAAGTGCTTTCCCGCCATGACACCTTTTTCCTGGCTCCCGGAACTCCCGGAGGCATCGCCTCGGATGGCACAAACTTCCTCGTTGCCCAGCGAGGCGACAATGGGCGAATCACGGCGATGCTTGTGTCGAACGGCACTTATGCGCTCTTGCAGACGACGGACCTCGGGCGGACTGGCGGCGTCCCGCGCGTGGCTTTCGATGGCGCCAGGTATCTGATGATTTGGCCGGACGTGGGCGCGCCGCCGGCGGACGTGTTCGGGCAGTTTATCAGTCTTGCCGGCACGGCCATCGGGAGCCCGTTTCTGATTGAGCCTGATGCGGGCGTGGTGGAAGCCGGCGGGCTGGCGTTCGACGGCACGAATTATCTGGCGGTGTGGGAGGCGAATGGCGGAGACACGAACAGTGTGTCGACGGTGCACGGGCGGCTGATTAGTACCACCGGGAATCTGCTGGGGCCGCGCATTCAACTCAGCGAAGCGAGCACGGCGCAGAAATACCCCGCGGTCGCGTCCAGCCGCGATGACTTCCTCGTGATCTGGACAGGGAAATCGGAAACGACGAATGCCTGGAGTGTGCTCGGGCGGGGAATCGGGCGTGACGGCACGCCGGCGCAAAGCGTGGCGATCAGCGAAGCGCCGGCCCAACAACCGTGGCCGCCCGCGGTGGCCTCGGATGGAACGAACTGGCTGGCGCTGTGGAGCCGCGAGACAGGGCCGTTCCCCGTGTTCGCCGTTTTCCTGTCGAACATGTGGATGCCGATGCTCTTCGGCCGCATCGTGGCCGCGGACCTCACGGCGCCGGCGCCGGAGTTCGAGATTCGACGGGGCGGCCTCGGCACGTTCAAGCCGGCCGCGATCTTTAACGGGACGAACTACCTGATCTCCTGGACGGAGCAGCATTATGGGGAAAACCTGGGACCGCCGACGTACACCTACAGCGCTGCGTATTGGAATCACGTCGGCCAGTTGGACAGCAAAGGTCAGCCGGTCACGACTGAACTGCGCAACTTTTACAATTATGGTTATACGAATCCGACGGGTTTGACCCTTGGTTACGCCGCCGGCTCTGCGATCAGCGTGTGGCGACTCGAATCGGCGCCAGTGACCTTTGGGCAATCATTCGTGCGCGTCGTGCAGGAGGAGTCGGTCTTGAGCAACTTCAAGTTGCTCCCTACAGGAGAATCGCAATTCGACATCACGGGAGAAAACGTGGCCTGGAGGTTCGGTGCCCAGAGCTCAACGAATCTGACCAACTGGGATTTTGTTCCCTATACCAGTGAATTCAGTGTGGCAAATCAGGGCACCTTCGCCATACCCCCGCCACCTGGCGGGAGCGGCTCTCAGCGCTTTTTCCGAACTATCCACAGCAGGTCTGTCTGCGTCGAAAACTTGCGGCTCATCGCCCGCGCCAAGGCCCATTGGGCGCTGGAGAATAAGAAAACGAACACGGACTACCCGGGGTCCTGGGACTTGTTTGGGGGCGGCTATTTGCGCGAGCAGCCCGTGTGTCCACGCGGCGGAGTTTATGAATTACAGCAGGTTCAGAACCATCCGACCTGCTCATTCGGAACTCCTTCTGGCCACACGTATTGAGTGACTCGCGGACACACCGGCGACCTCCGAGTTGATTGGCGTCGGCCGCTATCTGCCCGAGATGCCGGTGTGCCCCATGGGCGGCGTCTCTGCCTGCGGCGACATACAATACCATTCAACGTGCTCTTTCGGAACATTCCTCGGTCATACGCAATGAACTACATGACGTAGCCAAAACCGACCTCGTCCCCGATTTCAGATCGCTCCTTGTCCCGAAGGGACCAATGACAATAGCCCAGCGTTTCAACGCTGGGTCCGACCGCCCAACGGATTCGTCCCGAAGGGACGGCTGAGGGCAACTGTCGCGGAGCCATTGCGGATAGAATCTTCAGCCGTCCCTTCGGGACTTGCGGGCTCCGGGCATCCTACCCCGCGTTGAAACGCGGGGCTATTATCGATTGTCCCTCCGGGACACGGCCAAACGGCAGGCGGTTTTGCGGTGGCGGGGCAGCCTGTTGCGTACCCTCGCAGATCTAATTGTCCTCCAAGGTTGAGCGTCCGTTTCCCCCTGAACAAACCTCCCTTCCAGTCAGTCGAAAGTCACCCAATCCTCTTGCCGGCTGCGCCGCGGGGGAGTACAGAAATGTTGATGAATTTGGCCTCGTTGCCACGACGCCAGCCGCCCGGATGGCGGCGGGCGGCGCTGTTGCCCGCCCTCCTCTTATTCTGGGGCTGCGGGCGCGAGGAGATCCGCGTTTACACCGCCCCGAAGGACCCGCCGGCGCCGTCGACGGCAATCAACGTCCGCCCGAGGCCGATGGCGCGGCCGCAAGTGGAGTGGACACTGCCCGCCACCTGGAGCGAACAGGAGCCGGGCCAGATGAACTTCGCCAGCTTCGCCGTGGCGGGGAACACCGGACAGGAAGCTCACGTAGCCATCACCCTGTTGCCGCTCATGGCGGGACGCGAGTCGATGGTCCTGAACTTGGTGCGCCAGCAGGCGGGCCACGAGCCGTTAAGCGAGGAGGAAGCGCAGCAACAATTGCAAAGCGTCGAAATCGGGGGCGAGCAAGGCCGCCGCTTCGAGTTCAACGGACCGGACCAATCACGACCAGAACGCACCGTCCTGGCGATGGCGCACCTCTCTGACGCCAGTTGGTTCTTCAAGCTCTCGGGCGACGCCGCGCTGGTCGAGGCGCAGAAACCGGTCTTCCTCGAATTCCTGAAATCGATCCGAATCAAAGCGAGTCCGGCCTCCGAATCCATTCAAGCTTCGCAGCGCCAATCCACGAAGTTCAATTGGCAGGTGCCAGCGCGATGGAAAGCGCTGCCGGCCGGCGATATGCAGGTGGCTCGGTTCGCCGTGCCCGAGCGCGGCCGCGCGAAGGCGGAGGTGTTCGTCAGCGTGTTCGACGGTGACACCGGGGGCACGCTGGCCAATGTCAATCGATGGCGACGCGATCTTGGCATGCGCGAAGTGGACGACGCCGGGCTGCCGCAGGTGGTTTCGCCTCTCGACCCCGCCGACCCGCGGACCAAGCTTATCGACTTCACGAACAATAACCGCCGGCTCATCGCGGCGATTGTTCCGCGGGACGGCCGTTACTGGTTCTACAAACTGCACGGCGACCTCGACGCCGTCTCGCCGGAGCGGGACGCGTTTGTGGCCTTTGTGAAATCGACACCGTGAAACGTTAGACATGATCGCCCGTCTCATCAAAATCATCACCTCGCTCCGGCTCACGGTCACCCTGCTGGCCTTCGGCATCGTGCTGGTCTTCGTCGGCACGGTGGCGCAGGCGGACGAGGGGCTGTACCAGGCGCAGGCCCGCTATTTCAAACATTGGTTCGTGTGGGGGATCACTTTTTTCGGCCACAGGATTTCCCTCCCGCTGCCGGGCGGCTATCTCATTGGCACGCTGTTGCTCGTCAATCTCACTGCGGCGCACATCCAGCGCTTCCAGTGGACGTGGAAAAAGGCCGGCATCCACCTTACGCACGTGGGCATCGTCCTGCTGCTGGTCGGCCAGCTCGCCACCGACCTGCTCTCGCGCGAGACGCAACTGCGCTTCGCCGAGGGCGAAACCAAATCGTGGTCGGAAAGTGCGATGGATTACGAACTGGCCTTCCTCACGGACCTGGACGCGACCAACGAACAGGTCGTTGCCATCCCGGCGCAACTGCTGGCGCGCGGGGGCGAGATCAAGTTTGAGAAGCTGCCCTTCGCCGTGCGCGTGAAACTTTACTGGCCCAATTCCGAGCCAAACTTCCGAGCCCCGACGCAGGAGAACGAGCCGCCGCTCACCACCAATGGCATCGCCCGCAACTTCGACTTCCGCCAGATTCCGCTGACGCACAAGATGGATGACAAGAACGTCCCCACAGCCGTCGTCGAACTCTCCGGTAATGGCGTGCCGACGGGTACGTGGGTCGTGTCCGGATGGGCGGGCGACGAAACGATGGTCTTCGGCTTGCGCAGATATTACGCCGAAAGAATGACCGAACAGATGGCCTCCACCATCGTCAGCCGTTTGACGGAACCGCAGTTAATCCAGGCGGGCGGCAAGACAGTGACCTTCACGCTGCGCCCGGCACGCACCTACAAACCGTATTCGCTGACGTTGCTCAAGGCGACACATGCGGTGTACCCGGGGACGAAAACTCCCAAGGACTACCGCAGCCGTGTGCGCATCAACAACCCGGCCAGGGGCGAGGACCGCGAAGTGGAGATCTACATGAACAACCCGTTGCGCTATGCCGGCCTGACGTTTTTCCAGCACCAGATGGCCGCGGGCGAACTGGCCCAGGAATTAGGCCAGATCCCCTCGTCCACGTTGCAAGTGGTCCGCAATCCCGGCTGGATCACTCCGTACGCCGGCTGCATCATCGTGGCTGCGGGACTGATTACTCAGTTCATGATTCACCTCGTCGGCTTCGTCTCAAAGAGGGCAAAAGCATGAAAGATCTCAAGTCCTCCAGCACCTCCAACCCGTCCCGCGGCGGCTGGCGCGTGTGGGTTGCGTGGTTCATTCTCGTGCTGTTCGCCGGCGAAATCCTCGCCGCGCTTTTAGTTCCCCCGAAGGACAAGAGCTTCGCCGTGTCGCAGTTCGCCAAGCTGCCGCTGCTCTACGACGGCCGTCTGCAGCCCATGGATTCCCTGGCGCGGAATTCGTTGATCCAGATTCGAGAAACCATGGCAGTGCCGCTCGAAGGCAACGGCGCCGATGGCGCCTGGGGGACCTGGGAGAACCTGCGCGACAAGGGCGGCGACCTCAGCGAACGGCGCTGGTATCAATTCTCCAAGCACCCCCAAAAGCTCAAGCCCGCCGACTGGCTGCTCGAAGTCTTCTGCAACCCCCGCCAGGCGGATGACCGCTACATCTTCGCCATCAACCATCCCGACCTGCGCAGCCTGCTCAAGCTGGATGCCGGCCTGGAAAGGAGCGCTCTCCACTACTACCGATTCAACGACGTGAAGGACCGCCTCGACGCCGTGCGGGGCGAATTCGAGCGGGCCAACAAACTTGAGGGCTCGCAGCGCAGCGCCTATGACCGCGCCTTGCTCAAATTCAACAACGCCTTTGGACTCTACTTCCGCCTCAAGAACACGCTCCAGCCGGAGGACTCGGCCGACTTTGCGAAGGAAATCGACGACTACCTGGCCGCCGTGACGCAGGTCCGCGCCGTCGCGGCGCAACGTCGGGCCAACGGCGAGCAACTCGACGATAAGGAAGATGCCGAACTCATCGCGCCGGTGGAGAAACTGGCCCGGCGTTACGATGCGATGGCGCGCTTGGAGATGCCGCTGGTCGTGCCGCCGGAGGCGCACAATGGCCCTGCGCACGAGTGGCGGCGCATGGGCCGGATGATGATGGATTCCCACACCGACGGCGTGCCGGAGTCGGCGCGGCTTCTGGCGGGGCTGACCTCCGCGTACCGCGCGGGCGATGTCGGAAAGTTTAACGGGATCCTCGGCAGCTACCGGGCACTGTTGGAGAAGCAGGGACTGACTGCCGAACTTTCGAAGGGCCGACAGGAGTCATTCTTCAATCAACTGCTGGCGTTCAAAAGAAGCATGTACGTTTACATCATGGCGTTCCTGCTGGTGCTTCTTTACTGGACAAACCTCAACAACGTGTGGCGCGTCACCGCCGCGCGGCTCGTCGGGCTGGGATTTCTCGTCCACACGGCGGGACTGCTGTTCCGCATGTGGCTGGAAGGCCGCCCACCGGTCACCAACCTCTACTCCTCGGCCATCTTCATCGGCTGGGGCGCGGTCGTGCTGGGGATGGTGCTGGAGAGATTCTACAAGGATGGCATCGGCCTGGTGGTCGCGTCGGTCGTCGGGTTCCTCACCCTCATCGTCGCGCATAATCTCTCTGGGGGCGGCGACACGATGATCATGATGCAGGCTGTGCTCGACACCAATTACTGGCTGGCCACGCACGTGGTCATCGTCACGCTGGGTTATGCCAGCACCTTCGTCGCCGGCTTTCTGGCGCTCGTGTACGTCCTTCGCGGCCTTTTTACGAAAACACTCGCCGAGAAGACCGCCAAAGGGCTGACGCGGATGGCTTACGCCATCGTCTGCTTCGCCACGTTGTTCAGCTTCGTCGGCACCGTGCTCGGCGGCATCTGGGCCGATCAATCGTGGGGCCGGTTCTGGGGCTGGGACCCGAAGGAAAACGGGGCGCTCATCATCGTGCTGTGGAACGCGCTCATCCTGCACCTGCGCTGGGGAGGCATCATCCGCGAACGCGGCCTGATGAACTGCGTCATCGTCGGCAATATCGTGACGAGTTGGTCGTGGTTCGGCGTGAACCTGCTCGGCATCGGGCTGCACAGCTACGGCTTCATGGACCAGGCGTTCACCGCGCTGCTGCTGTTCATTTCCAGTCAGCTCATCCTCATCGGCGCCGGCCTCACCCCGGCGAGATTCTGGCCCAGCGCGCCCGCGGCCTATGCGAAGACAGGATTCAGGCCGCGAGCCGTCGCTGTGGGCGTACCGCTGTTGATGATCGTCCTCTGGCTCACTGCAGGAATCTGGTGGAAATTCGAGCTTGCTGGCGCCTCGCGTCTCGTCACGTTGTGTCTGGGATTGTCGGGACTCTACCTGGTGGCGATGCTCTGTGTGGCTTTCGTGGACCAGCTCGCAAACCGCTACAAGGCGGTCCCTGCCGGCCCGCCGACTTTGCCGCCAACGCCACCGAACACGACCCCAGGCGGCAGCGCGAAACCCTAGCCGGCCTGACCGTCCGCGCGCTTGCCAACATGCGTCCGCGCTCGCACCCCAATTCCTTTTGACGCCCCCCGGCGCTTCCCGTAGCGTTCCCAGCCTGTTTTGAGACAGTCCGCATGATTGGATACATCATCAAAAAGATCGTCGGCTCGAAGAACGACCGCGAGGTCCGGAAGCTTCGGCCCATGGTCGCGCAGATTAACGAGATCGAGGCGGCGTTGCAATCGAAGCCCGAAGAGTATCTCCGCGAAAAAACCGCGGAGTGGAAGAGCCGTTGCGCCGCCATCCAGGACAAGGACGAATTGCGCACGGTGCTGGATGAAATCCTGCCGGAGGCCTTCGCGGTCGTGAAGAACGCCTGCCGGCGGCTCTGGGGCACCGAGATCACGGTGCGGGGCCACCCGCTGAAGTGGGAGATGATTCCGTTCGACGTGCAGCTTATCGGCGGCTGGGCGCTGCACCAGGGGCGCATCGCAGAAATGGCCACCGGCGAAGGCAAGACGCTCGTCGCCACCATGCCGGTTTATCTCAACGCGCTTGCGGGCCGCGGCGTTCACGTCGTGACCGTGAACGACTATCTGGCCGCCCGCGACAGCGAATGGATGGGCGCGGTCTACACGTTTCTCGGGCTTACCGTCGGCTGCATTCTCCACGATCAGGATCCGCACGAACGGCGCGAGCAATACAACTGCGACATCACTTACGGCACCAACGCCGAGTTCGGCTTCGATTACCTGCGCGACAACGGCATGGCCGCGCGCAAGGAGGAACAGGTCCAGCGCGGCCATTATTACGCCATCGTGGACGAAGTGGACTCGATCCTCATCGACGAAGCGCGCACCCCGCTCATCATCAGCGGGCCGGCCGTGGTCGGCTCCGACCAAAGCATCTACAATCGCTTCAAGCCGCAGGTCGAATCGCTCTTCCACACGCAGGCCCGGCTGTGCAACCGCTTTCTCAAGGAGGCCGAGGACCTCCTCAAGAAGCTGCGCCCGGAGGACGGCTCGAATCCACCCGAGGAAGGCAATCTCGCGCAGGAAATTGGCCTGCTTCTCTATCGTTGCAAGCTCGGCATGCCCCGCGCCGAGGGCCTGATGCGCCTGCTGGAAGTCCCGGAAAACCTGAAGCTGATGAACAAGGCGGAGCTGCAGCTTCACGCCGACCAGTCGAAGAAGGAGCTTTACGCGCAGAAGGAGGAACTCTTCTTCGCGATGGACGAAAAAAGCCACGACGCCGACCTCACCGAGAAAGGCCGCGAGTTCCTCAGTCCGAAGGATCCCGATGCCTTCATGCTGCCGGACCTCGCCTCGAAGTTCCACGAAATTGACACCGGCCCCGAGCCTGACGCGCACAAGAGGCTGGAGATGAAAACCAAGCTCCAGCAGGAACTCGAAGCCAAGGCGCAGACCATCCACACCATCTCGCAGCTCCTCAAGGCGTACACGCTTTACCAGAAGGATGTGCAGTACGTCATTCAAGAGAACAAGGTCATCATCGTGGACGAAAATACCGGCCGTCTCATGACCGGCCGGCGGTGGAGCGACGGGCTTCACCAGGCCGTCGAGGCGAAGGAAGGCGTCGAGGTCGAGCGCGAAACGCAGACCTACGCGACGATCACCATCCAGAATTACTTCCGCCTTTACCACAAGCTGGCCGGCATGACCGGCACCGCCGAGACCGAGGCGCAGGAGTTCTTCGACATTTACAAGCTGGGCATGTTGGTCATCCCGACCAACAAACCGGTCATCCGCCAGGACGCCCACGACACGGTCTACAAAACCAAGCGCGAGAAATACCACGCGGTCGTCAACGAAATCTCGGCCATCCACGCCCAGGGCCGGCCCATTCTTGTCGGCACCATCTCGGTTGAAGTCAGTGAGCTGCTTTCCAAAATGTTGACGAAGGCCGGTGTCGTTCACTCGGTGCTCAACGCAAAGTTCCACCAGCAGGAAGCCGAGATTGTCTCCCGCGCCGGCCAGCGCGGTTCGGTGACCATCGCCACGAACATGGCCGGCCGCGGCACCGACATCAAACTCGGCCCCGGCATCGCCGAGTTGGGCGGGCTGCACGTGCTGGCCACCGAACGCCACGAGGCCCGCCGGATCGACCGACAATTGCGCGGCCGGTGCGCCCGCCAGGGCGACCCCGGATCGTCGCACTTTTTCATCGGTCTCGAGGACGACCTCATGCGCCTGTTCGGCGCCGGCAACATCGTGAAGTACATGGAGAAGATGGGCCTG
>Ga0137374_10001761_pt1 | contig 24944 bp, 25 predicted proteins | sample SagtaG_20_FD_104811 | JGI IMG/M metagenome (GOLD analysis project Ga0137374, IMG submission 104811) | Vadose zone soil microbial communities from Sagehorn Ranch, Mendocino, California, USA - Sage1_R_100_16 metaG | ecosystem: Environmental > Terrestrial > Soil > Vadose zone | place: USA... | reverse complement strand
GTGGTCGGTGCCCGAGTACAGCATCGAGCGGGTCACCGCGCTCACCGAGCCGGTGTGGAAGTTCGTGAGTGTGGTGCCGTCCTGGACGAGCTGATCGAGGTTCGGCGTGCGGATCTCGCCGCCGAACGCGCCGAGGTCCGAATAGCCGAGGTCGTCGGCGACGAGGTACAGGATGTTCGGGCGATCGCGCCTCGCGCGGCGCGCGCCGTTCGTCCCGTGCCCTTCCGGGCTCGCCGCGTCCGTCGAGCGCGGCGGCTCCTCCGCCGCGGCTGGCGTGGCGCTCGTGAACAGGCCCATCCCGGCCACGGCGATGCTGGTCGAGACGAGCGCCTTCTGGCGCAAGCGTTCGAGCAAGTCGGTTGCTGAGCGGTACATCGGAACCCCTCCGGTGGATCGTGGTCGGCGTTGCGTGTGAACCCGGCACGTGCGGGTCGGCCGGAGCGGCCGCGGCGCGCGACGGGTTCGCCTTACGGTTCATCCGTTATAACGGATGCCCCGTCGCGACGCCAGCCCGATGAGCGCGATCGCGCAGAAGTCGGGAGCCGCTCTACCCCTGAGCCCCACACGACCTGCGCACGACGAGGGTCCCGTGCAGAAGGATGTCCCGCGTGGGCAGATCCGCCCCCGCCACCCGATCGAGCATCGCCGCGAGCGCGGCCGCGCCGATCTGCCGGGTCGGCTGCCTGAAGGTCGTGAGCGGCACCGGGAGCAGGCTCGCGTAGTCCACGTCGTCGATCCCGACCAGGCGGACGTCCCGCGGCACGGCGTAGCCGAGCGCGAGGATCGAGTGCATGAGGCGCGCGGCCGTCCAGTCGTTGGCGCAGACGATGGCGTCGGGACGATGCGCCTCCAGGAGCGCCCGGACCGCGGCGGCGTCGGTGGGATCGAGCCGGTGCACCAGGTGCGGATCGAACGGGACGCTCCGCGCGTGGAGCGCCTCGCGATAGCCCGCCTCGCGCGCCTCGACCGTGGCCGCCGCGTTCGGCATCGCCACGAAGGCGACGCGTCGAGCGCCGAGGCCGAGGAGGTGGTCCGTGACGACGTAGCCGGCGCGCCGGTTGTCGATCCCGACGAGATCGTGGGGCCCTCGCTGCGGATACGGAACGGCCGTCCGGTCGAGCAGGACGATCGGTATCCGCGCGTCGTCGAGCGCCCGCGTGATTCGCAGGTTCACCTCGTCCTTCGCCGGCGTGAGCTCGAGAGGCGCGAAGAAGACCCCCGCCACCTTGCGATCGATGTACTGGCGGCACAGCTCCCACGCGTGCCCCTCCTTCGACGCGGCGGCACCGGTGGAGCACCCCCAGAGCAGCACATGTTCGCGCGCGAGCGGTGAGGCCATGATCCCTTGGCAGATCGGCTCGAAGATCTCCGTCTCGCCGAGGTCGGGGATGAGGAGCCCGAACGACAGGGCGCCCGATGGTCGCTCGGCGCGGACGAAGGTGCCCGAGCCCGCACGCCGCTCGACCAGGCCCGCGAGCTGCAGGTCCCTGACCGCACGCCCCACGGTGATGCGCGACGCCCCGAACTGGCGAACGAGGTCGGCCTCGCTCGGGAGCCGTTCTCCGTGCTTCCAGCGACCGGAGTGGATTCCTCGCTCGAGGGCGCCGTAGACCTGCCGGTGCTTGGGAATCTTGCTCGCGCTGACCGTCATCCATGCACTGGATATGTCAGCTTGGGGACGATTTCAACCCCAAGCCGTGAAATCATCGTCACAGGCAAGCAGACAGGTTGACTCGGAGCGGTCTGGCGGCCATGTTCTCGCCGCGCCCCACCTGACATACGTGTGTTCATAGGTGGTTATGTCAGGTTACGGAGCAGAAAGGTCGATCGATGCACGCTCCATCCCCCCACCCGAAGCACTTCCTGCTCGTCTCCGACTTCGACCAGACGCTCAGCTTCAACGACTCGGGGGTCGTGCTCAGCGAGATGATCGGCGCGTCCCGGTTCGAGGAGAAGGTCGCGGGGCTCGCGCGCACCAATCTCGTCCACCAGGGCGCGGAGCTCGCCTACCTCATCCGGCACGATCCGGACTTCCGCGGCGTTCGCCGCGACCACCTCGTGGAGGTCGGCCGACGCGTGCGCCTTCGGCGCGACATCCCGGCGCTCATGGAGTTCCTGCGCCGCGGTGTGGACGGGCACCAGTTCTCGTTCTTCGTCGCCTCCGCGGCGCCGAAGGAGGTGATCCAGTCCGCGCTCGACGGCGTCGTCTCGCCCGAGCACATCTTCGGCACGGAGCTCGACTACGACCCGCGATCCGGCGAGGTGACGTCCATCGTGCGGACGCCCGCCGGCTACGGGAAGGTGGCGGTCCTGGAGGAGCTGGAGGCGCGGCTCGGAACCGAGCCGGAACGCACCATCTACGTGGGTGACGGCAGCTCGGACGTCCACGTCATGCTCCACGTGAACAACAGGGACGGCTACACGATCGCCGTCTCGGAGAACAAGCTCCTCGCGAAGATCGCGAAGCGGACCGTGCTCAGCGACAGCGCCTTCAGCATCGTCGCCCCGATCCTGGAGGAGATCGTCGGCTGGCGAGCTGCCGGGATCCGCGAGCTGTTCGAGGCTCACGGGCTCGCCCTGCACGACTGGGAGAAGGCTCGTACGGATCGGATCACCGTCCACGATGCTCGCCCGACCATCCCGGAGGTCGCGTGACGCTCGAGCATTCCGTGGTCGTCGAGGCGCTCGGCTGGGTAGCGACGGCCACGTTCGCCGGGTCGTACCTCGCGAAGCGCGCCGAGACGCTCGTTCGCGTGCAGATCGCCGGCGCGCTGCTGTGGGCGGTGTACGGCGTCCTCGTTCGCTCGGCCCCGGTCATCGCCGCAAACGTGCTCGTCATGGCCGCCGCAGCATGGAAGGCACGGACGTCGAGCGTGCGCGATGCGAGTGCTCCGCCTGCAGCCGCGACCCCGCCCGCGATGACGCCGGGAGCACCATGAAGACGATCGCGACCGGCCTCCGGCTCGCTCCGCTCCGGCCGAATCATTCGATCGGGCCAGGCAGCTCAAGATCGGCTGCGCGCGCGCATCGCCTGTGGGGTCATCGAGAGGAAGTGATCGGGCGGGCCGGTGTGGCGGACGGTGACCTCCGCGCGCTCGTCCCGTGGCTCGATGGCAACCGTCCGTGAAGCCGGCGGTCCCACGGTGTCGCCCCCTGGCGCGCCCGAGGCCCGAACGTTAGACGAACTTCGCGCTGCTGGCCTTGTCCGTGTCGCTCCACGTCGCGCTCTCGCACGGGGGTCACCCGGAGCGCCTCGCGCGCCGGCCGTGGCAGGTGTGGGCCATGGGGCTCCTCCTCCTTGCCGCGGCCGTCTTCCGGCTCATGGCCGGCGTCGACCCCGCGCATCTCCAGCGGTGGCTCGCCCCCGCAGCGAGCTGCTTCCTGCTGGGCACGGTCGCCTGGATGTCACTGGTCTTCCCGGCGGTCCGCGCTTCGACAGCGCGCGGCGCGTGAGGAAACGGCCACCGTGCACCACGAATCTCGCTCGGATACGTGCGCCTCATGACCTGGCCCTCGACGCCCGCCGATCTCGCGCGCGAACAGGAGCGCCTCGCGAATCGACCCTGCGAGCCATGGATGCCGCCTCCCGGCGCGCTGCGGATTGGCGCGTGCGCGGTCGTGTTCGGGCGAGCGGGACGCGACGACGTCGGCTGGGCGGCGGCGGTCGTGGAGGAGGCGGGCGAGATCGTCACCACGTCCACCAAGGTCGCCCGGATCGACGCGCCGTTTCAGGCCGGGCAGCTCGCATTGCGCGAGGGCCCCGTCCTCGAGACGGTCGTCCGGCGCCTCGCGAGACGGCCGGACGTCCTGCTCGTCGCCGCAGCCGGCCGGGATCATCCGCGGCGCGCCGGGCTCGCCCTGCACCTCGGGGCCGCGCTGGACCTCCCGACGGTGGGCGTGACCGACGACCCCTTGCTCGCGTCCGGAGACGAGCCCGCCGAGGCGTGGGCATCGGCCGCTCCGCTCCGGTTCGGCGACGAGGTCGTCGCGTACCGCGTCCGGACGCGCGGGGGCACGAGGCCGGTCGTCGCGCACGCCGCGTGGAGCACGTCGGCGGAGGTCGCGGCCGATGTCGTGCTGGGGAGCTGCGCCCTCGCCCGCTGGCCGGAGCCGATGCGCGCGGCGCGCCGGATCGCGCGCGAGCTGCGCGACGCGGAGACCTCGCGCCGGCACTGACCTCCGCGGCCTTCCTTGGGCACGGGAAGATGCGGGCAGGTATCCGGCCCGACCAGACTCACGTACGGTGCCTTCGTGAAGATCTTCATCGACGCCGATGCCTGCCCTGCCGCGGTGAAGGAGATCGTGGTCCGGGCGGCGGAGCGCCTGGCCGTGAGCGCGATCTTCGTCGCGAACAAGAACATCCAGCTGCCCCCATCACGGCACGTATCGACCGTCCGGGTGGCGATGGGCCTCGACGTCGCGGACGGATACATCGCGAAGGCGGCAAGTGCCGGCGACCTCGCCATCACGGCCGACATCCCGCTCGCGGCTGCGCTCGTCGCCCGCGGGGTGGTGGTGCTCGACCTGCGCGGCACCGTCTACACCGAGGAGAACATCGGCGAGGCGCTCGCGCTGCGCAATTTCCATCACGAGCTACGCGAGGGCGGCGTCGCGACCGGCGGCCCGAGCGGATTCGGCACCAGGCAGGCTCGGGAGTTTGCCGGAGCCTTCGATCGGGAGCTCTCGAAGGCGATGCGGCGTGGAACGGGAAAAGGACAGGCATGAGCCTCCTGGCCTGGCGGCCGGACGAGCAGCGCTCGTGGAACGAACGCTGTCACGCCGCCTCGGCCAGCAAGCTCGCCTCCCCATGTCGCGCAGACCCTCGCGCGCTAAGGCTCCTGCAGCCAACCACGCCGAGGGAGTCATGAGCTTCAAGGATCTCGGAAACAAGAACGTCCCGCCTCGTGTGGACACCCCCGAGGAGGCGGAGCTGAGGGCGCGCGCTGCGGCCCGCCACAGGGCGAAGGAAGAGAAGGCCGCCAAGTCGGAAGAGCAGCTGACGAGAAGGAAGGAGCCGCAGCCGAGCGGGGCCGAGCGGCGTGAGCCGCCGGAGTGATCCGCCGCGGCGGCGCCACAGGCGACGCGAGCACAGCGCATTTCGCGCATCTCGAAGCTGCTACCGCGCCCGCGCCTGACGGGGGCCACCCGTCCGGACCGCGCCCGGGCTTGTCGAGTCGCTGTACGGTCCTGCCGCGAGCTGCGCGGTGACCTCTTGCCGCGCTCGCGCCATTCACGTGTTGCCATGATCTCGAGCGCGCTCTCCATCTCTGCCGTGCTGTGCGCGGTCTCCGTGAGCGCGTCGGAGGCGCGCGCGCAGACGGGCGACGCGCTGCCTGATCTCGAGCTCAGGCTCGATTCAGCGGGGGCCCGATCGTCCTCGATGCTCAGCCTGGAGGTCGCGCTGCGTACCGACGACGGAGCGCAATTGGCGGGCGCCGACGTGGCACGCTCCACCGACGACGCGCGCGCCAGGCGCCTGCGATGGTGGGGACGCACGCTCAGGTGGAGCACCGCGGTCGCGCTGGTCGGAACGAGCACGCTTGGAACGATCGCGGCGATCGACCAGCCCACGGCCTTCGGGGACGGTCGCTGCCTGACCGGGCGCCCGGTCCTGGGGAACTATGGGTGCGACCGTGGACTCTCGACGCTGCACGGCGCGAGCGGCGTCTTGTCGGCCACGCTGTACACCGCGAACGGCGTCCTGGGGCTCGCCGCCCCGGAGTCGGCGGGGAAGGTCACCGCATCGGCGCGGCCGTGGCACCGCGCGCTGAGCTACGTCCACCTCGGCGGCATCGTGGTGCAGCCCGTCATCGGCCTCGTCTCGGCGTTCCCCCAGGTGATCGGGAAGGAACGGACCGCGCCCACGGATCCGTTCCCGAGGAATCTCCGCACGGCACACGTCTTCATCGGATACGTCACGACCGCCGCGTTCCTGACGACTCTCGTCCTGGAGCGCTGATCGGGCCTCGGTAGCCCCACCCGCTGATCGGCATCGCCGTCCTCGGAACCCTCGAGCGCGTCGCCGCGCACGCGTAGCTCCCGGACACGCGGGAAGAGGTCACACCGCGAACCGGATGTTCAGGATGTCGCCGTCCTGAACGACGTACTCCTTCCCCTCCAGGCGGAGCTTCCCCTCGTGCCTGGCCTTCGACTCGCTGCCGAGCGCGATGAAGTCGTCGTAGTGCACGACCTCGGCGCGGATGAAGCCGCGCTCGAGGTCGGAGTGGATGCGCCCCGCCGCCCGCGGCGCGCGGTCGCCGCGGCGGATGGGCCAGGCGCGCACCTCGTCCTCGCCGACCGTGAAGAAGGAGATGAGGTCGAGCAGGTGGTAGGCGGCGCGGATGAAGCGCGCCTGCGCCGGTTCGGCGAGGCCGAGCGAGGCGAGGAACTCCGGCTGCTCCGCGGGGGCGAGCTCGGCGATCTCCGCCTCGACCGCTGCGCAGAGCGAGAGCACCTCCGTCTCGCGCTCGCGCGCCGCCCTCTCGACCGCGGCGGGCGCCAGCGCCGCGGCGGCGTCCTCCCCGACGTTCACGACGACGAGCAGCGGCCGGCGCGAGAGGAAGGCGAAGTGGACGAGCTCCTTCTCCTCCGCGTCGCTCCAGCCCATGCCACGGAGCGGCTTGCCTTCGTCGAGCTCCGCGTGGAGGCGCTCCAGCTCGTGAAACTCGCCTGTCCCCTTGTGCCCCTCCTTGCGGAGCCGATCGAGCCGCTTCTCGACGAGCGCCAGGTCGTGCAGCACGAGCTCGGCGTCGAAGTCGCGCAGCTCGCGCTCCGGGTCGGCCGGCGCGCCGTCCACGGCGGGGAAGCCGCGCACCACGAGGCAGAAGGCGTCCACGCCGGCGAGGGCCTTCAGCGCCTCGGCGTCGAGGCCCGTCCCCTTGCCGGCTGGACCGGGGACGTCGACGAAGTGCATCTCGGCGTAGGTGGTCTTCTTCGGCTTGAAGATCGCCGAGAGCGCGTCGATGCGCGCGTCCGGCACCTTGATGGCGCCGAGGTTCACCTGCGCGCGCCCCCCGCCGCCGCCCTTGTGGAGGCCGGTGAGGGCGTTGAAGAGCGTCGTCTTGCCCGACTGCGAGTAGCCGACGAGGCCAGCCTTCATGGCGGAGCCCTCCGCGGTCCGGTCGCAAATCCCCGCGTCGGGCGGAACCCTAGCACCCCTCCCGCGGCCCGAGGGCGACGGGGTGATTCCGTCCCGGCAGGGCGTGCCTTGGGGACCGGGCGAGGGAGCGAGCGGAGCGGCAGCCTCGATGGGTCTCCCTCTCTCCCATCCCGCGCCGCAGCGCGAGAATGGCGTCGTCCATCAGGCGAGGAGGAGAGCCATGATCCCGGCGATCGTCGAAACGCATCTTCGCGCCCATCACGTCGGTTACGAGCACCACCGTCACGCGACCGCGGCGACGGCCCAGGAGCTCGCCGCGGCCGAGCACGTGAGCGGGTATCTCGTCGCGAAGCCGGTGGTGGTGAAGCTCGGGGGCGAGCTCGCGCTCGCGGTCGTCTCCGCCGCGGAGCGCGTGAGCGTGGGCGTGCTCGAGGAATCGACCGGCACCGAGGCGGAGCTCGTGCCCGAGACGGAGTTCGCGTGGCGGTTCGAGCCGTGCGACGCCGGGGCCGAGCCGGCGCTCTCCGTCTTCGGCGTGCCGATCTTCGCGGACGAGAAGTTCCTGCACGCGCGCAGGATCGTGATGCCCGCCGGAACCCACGAGGACTCGATCGTGCTCGACGCTCACGAGTGGATGCGGTGCGAGAAGGTTCAGCCGATCGCGAACCTCGGCGCGCGGCACGGCTGAGGGACGAGCGCGCGCGAGAAGCGTGGCGCACGAAACCTCGCGCGTGCTCAACCTGGCGTGAAGACGACCGGCTCCGCGAGCGCACGGAAGAGATCCTCGTCTCCCAGCACCCCCTGCTCCGTCATCTTGAGGAGCACGTCCTCGACGCGTCGCCTCCACGCTTCGCTCATCGCGCCGCGGTCGTGCATGAAGTGGTAGCGGTTCGGGTTCGGGATGATCGAGGCGAGAAAAGCCGCCTCGAGCGGCGTGAGCTCCCGGGCGTCCTTCCCGAACCAGTGGCGGGCGGCCGGGCCGAGGCCCCAGATGCCGGGTCCCCACTCGACGATGTTGAGATAGACCTCGAGCAGCCGCTGCTTCGGGACGGTCGCCTCGAGCGCGATGGTGATCACCGCCTCGCGCACCTTGCGGGTCAAGGTCTTCTCGCCGGTGAGGTACAGGTTCTTCGCGAGCTGCTGCGTGATCGTCGAGCCGCCGCGCACGACGCGGCCCGCCTCAGCGCCCTCCGCGAGCGCGTTCCGGAGCTCCCCGAAATCGAACCCCTCGTGACCGAAGAACCCTCCGTCCTCGCTGGTCGTGATGGCCCGGATGACGTGGACAGGCAGGTCGCCGATGGAGACGAAGTCCGGGTTCGCGGGGCCGATCGCGATCGCAGGCGCCGCGCCGCTGGCCGTCGGGCGGTGAACGAACGGCGCGCGCAGCGCAACGGGCGGGGCGACGCGGGCTGCCGCGCGCATCCGCGAGAGGTCGAGCGCGGCGGAGAGCGTCCAATCGGAGGGCGCGAGCAACGGGCCCGCGACCTCGGCCGACACGTCGAGCGTCCCCGCGGGGCACGGGACCGTGGACGGAAGCGCGAGCGCTCGTGGCAGGAGGGCGACCGCAGAGGCGAAGTCGAGCCCGTCCGCACGCAGCGAGAGAGAGAAGGGACGGCCGGGAACGAGCGTGATGTCGCCCTGGGCGTCGGCGCGGATCGCACCGAGGAGCGTCACCCGTCCACCGGCGAGGGAGAGGCGCCGGTCATGTGCGTTCCAGCTGAGCGTCCCTTCCGCCTCCGCCCGGAGCGGACCCACGGGAGCCGAACCGATCCGCTCGCCAGCGAGGACGATCCCGTCTGCGCTCACGTGGACGTGCGCTTCCGCGCTGGCGAGATCCGACGCGGCGGTGCCCTCCGCGGCGAACGACATGGAGCCGCCCACGATCTGGGCGGCGCCGCCGCGGAGGGCTGGCGGGACGAGCTCGGGCCCCACCCGTGATGCCCACGCTCGACCGCGCCACAGGTCCCCCGGGGCGCGCCGCGCGTCGAGGCCGGCCCGGCCGCCGCCCTGCACGTGCAGGTCGACTGCGATCCGCTCGCCGCTGCCGTCGCGTTCGCGGGTGAGGTCGCCGTCCACGGGTCCGAGCTCCACGGGGTTGCCGCCCGCCGTGATCACGAGGACGAGGCGCGAGAGCTCGACCTTCGCGGGCTCGACGCGTCCCGCGAGCAGCGCGCCGATCCGCGGCCTCGCCTTCACCTTCTCCACGCGGAGGAAGGGAGGATCGCCCGGCGTCGCGCCATGGACGACGAGCGGACCGAACGAGACCCGCAAGAGCGGGTCCACCCGGACGTCGCCGTCGAGGACGAAATTGTCCCCGAACCGCGCCCGCAGCGTCTCGACGATCCGCTCCCGAAGGCGGGCCTGCACCGCAGGATGGCAGAGGACTGCCAGCGCGACGGCGTACGGCACGAGGAAGAGCCCTGCGACTGCGAGGGCCGCGCGAACACGGCGCGGCCAGCCCCTGCCGGAGGCGATGGAGGTCGAGAGGCGCATCTGCCTGCGCTCCTTACCTGCTGTGCAGGCGAGAGATCAACGATCCAGATGGTGTCTTTTCGGGAGCCGCCCAGGGGCCGCGGCAGCTTGCCCATGCGCTGGCCGGCCTGTCTCGCTACTTGGAAGGCGAAAGGGAGGAGAACGCCATGCCGAACCCGTTCGTCCACGTCGAGCTGAACACGACCGATCCTGCCAAGGCGAAGGCCTTCTACGGCAAGCTCTTCGACTGGAAGCTCGAGGACGTCGAGATGGAGCACGGCTCCACCTACACGCTCATCAAGGTCGGCGACGGCACGGGCGGCGGCATGATGAAGCACCCCATCCCAGGCGCCCCGTCCGCGTGGCTGGCGTACGTCCTCGTCGACGACGTCCGCGCCGCCACGAGCAAGGCGAAGTCGCTCGGCGCCACCATCGCCAACGACGTGACCGAGGTTCCGGGGGTCGGCTGGTTCAGCGTGATCGTGGATCCGACGGGCGCCACGCTGGCGCTGTGGAAGCCGAAGCAGATGTGACCTGGCCGGCCACGCTCACCAGCGGACCCCGCCATGACCGGCGCGGTCCCGGCCCCTCGTTCGACGCCTACTGCATCGTCGACTGGAGCGCGGCTTCCGTACCGGCGATGGGCGCCGACAGCGTCTGGTGGGCCCTGCTCCGCCGGGGGACCCCCGAGCCTTTGCTCGAGACGGGCAACTTCCCCACCCGGCTCTCGCTCGCGGAGGAGCTCATGGCACGACTGCGGGGACCGCTCGCCGGGCGACGCGTTCTCGTCGGCTTCGACTTCCCCCTCGGCTACCCCCACGGCTTCGCCGCGGCCCTGGGACACCGCGGCCCGCCGCAGCAGGCGTGGAGCGCCGTCTGGAGCACGCTGCGCGAAGCGGTGCGAGACGACGCAGAGAACGCGAACAACAGGTTCGAGGTGGCGGCAACGCTCAACTCGCGGGTGGCAGCCGGCTTCGGCCCGTTCTTCGGTCGACCGGAGGGCGTGTCGCCGCACATCGCCGCCCACCTGTCCCGGCGGCAGCAAGGCTCCTTCGAGTTCCCGCTCCGGACGCGGGGCGGGGCGACCCTGGAGCGAACCCGGCTGGCCGACCGCCGCGGGAGGGCCGCCTCGACGCCGTGGTTCGTCTTCGGGGGCTCGAATTCCGTGGGGGGGCAGGCGCTCGTGGGGATCCCTCACGTCGCACGCCTGCGCGAGGCTCTCCCCGACGCACGCGTGTGGCCTTTCGAGACGGGGGCGAGGCTCCCGCCGCCGTGCGACGCAGGGATCGTGCTGGCCGAGGTCTACCCGTCGCTCTTCCACGCGCGGCAGCACGGCGGTGAGGTGCACGATCGCCTCCAGGTGATCTCGACCGCGCTCGCGTTCGCGCGGCTCGACGCCGACGGGCTGCTCGAGAAGCTGTTCGCCGCTCCGCCGGCAGACCCGGCCGTGCTGCACGAGGAGGGGTGGATCCTCGGCGTGGCGTGAATGCGCGGCTGGCTCTCGCCCGGCCGTGGCGCGCGCGATGAGCGCCCCCTCGATGGCGCGGCCGACGAGCGCCTGCGTACGCGTCGTGCCGCATGGCCGGGCGGGACTCATCTTCACGGCTGGGATCCGGAGGCCCCTGTGCGCCCTTCGACCGGAGGATCGTTCGCGCGCGCCGCGATCGTGGCCGCCGTCGCGCTGGTCGCCCCCACGTCGTCGCCGGCGGACCCCGTCGCCGTGGCGCACGCGGAAGGGTTGGCGCACGGTTTCCTCGCGCTGCACTCGCTGGAAGGGACCATCCTTGCCGATGGCGACCTGATCCAGACCTCGAGCGGAGATCGCGTGACGACGCGTCTCCGCTTCCGCTTCAAGGACGGCTCGACGCACGACGAGACCACCGTCTACACGCAGGGGAAGAGCTTTCGCTTCGTGAGCGATCACGTGGTGCAGAAGGGTCCGGCGTTCAAGATGCCGATGGAATCGACCATCAGCGCCAGCGGCGCGGTCACCGTCCGCTACACCGAGGACGGCAAGGAGAAGGTGCTCGAGGACCGCCTCGAGCTGCCCGACGACCTTGCGAACGGCATGATCCTCACCCTGCTCAAGAACGTCTCTCCGCAGACGCCGAAGACGACGGTGTCGATGCTCGCGATCACGCCAAAGCCGCGGCTCGTGAAGCTGGAGTTCCGCCCCGCCGGCGAGGAGCCCTTCTCGACCCCAGGGTTCGGGCGCAAGGCCATGCACTATCTGGTGAAGGTGCACGTCCCCGGCGTCGCAGGCGCGATCGCCTCGCTGCTCCACAAGGTCCCGCCCGACTCGCACGTCTGGATCCTGGGCGGCGACGCGCCGGCGTTCGTGAAGGCGGTGACGCCGCTCGCCCAGGGTGGCCCGCTCTGGCGCATCGAGCTCGTGAGCCCGACCTGGCCGTCGTCCGGATCTACCTCGCCCGCGACGAAGGACTAGGAGCAGGCGACCCGACGAACGCGCGCAATCTCACGAACCAGTCGAGCTTGCTCTCGAAGCTCGGGTACGCCGCGTTCCGGCCGCTCGGGTTCGGGAGCACGAACACGCGCGCGCCGGCGATCGACGCCCGCCTCGGACCGGGTCCTGCCTCGCGGCTTCCCGGGAGAACGATGCGCGCGAGCGTCACGCCCACGAGCGCGACCACGGCGGGCCGGAACGCCTCCACCTTCCGCAGCAGCTCGCGAACGCCGATCTCGTACTCGCGCCGCGTCAGCTCCGCCGCAGCGCCGGTCGGCCTCGCGCACACGTTCGTGAGGCCGAGCCCGAGCTCGACGAGACGCGCGTCCTCCGCGGGCCGGAGCAGCTCCTGCGTGAACCCCGCCGCGTGAAGGAGCCGCCAGAAAGGATTTCCCGGGCTCGCGAAGTGGTGTCCCGCCCGTCCCGACGCGAGCGACGGGTTGATGCCGACGAACACGACGCCCAGGCCGGGCGCGAGGACGTCCGTCAGCTTTCGAGGAGCGCTCGTCGCGCCAGCCCTTCTCGAGCTCCTCGCCGCCGGTCTGGGGTAGCGCGGAACCGGTTCGGGGCGATGTACATGGCGAGGGTCTATTCGGCTACGATCGCGATCGCCATGCGCGCGCTCCTCGCCGGGCCCGACCGGAAGCTCCGCTGCATGTGGGGAATCTCCGCGCCGGAGTACCTCCGCTACCACGACGAGGAGTGGGGCACCCCGACCGCCGACGACGTCCGGCTCTTCGAGAAGATCTGCCTCGAGGGCTTTCAGGCGGGCCTCTCCTGGCTCACGATCCTCCGCAAGCGCGACGCGTTCCGCCGCGCGTTCGCCGGCTTCGACTTCGAGAAGGTCTCCCGCTTCGGCGCGCGCGATGTGGCCCGACTCCTCGCCGACGCGGGGATCGTGCGCCACCGCGGCAAGATCGAGTCCACCATCAACAACGCACGCCGCGCCGCCGAGCTCCGCGAAGAGGTCGGCTCGCTCGCCGCCCACTTCTGGCGCTTCGAGCCGGACCCCGCCTCGCGGCCCAAGCGGCTCACCTGGGCGACGCTCCGCCGGATGAGCACGACGCCCGAGTCGGTCGCCCTCTCGAAGGATCTCAGGAAGCGCGGCTGGACCTTCGTCGGACCGACCACCCTCTACGCCTTCATGCAGGCGGTCGGGATCGTGAACGACCACCTCGAGGGCTGCGCCTTCCGCGCGCGCGCCGAGCGCGCCCGCCGCGCCTTCGTGCGGCCGCGCACGTCGTAGCGACGACCCCCAGCTGCGAACTGCCGCACGACGATCGAGGGCATGCGGATCTTGCGACTCGCCGGGCGGGTGCATAATGGGCGGGGTCAGGAAGCGCCCGCGGTCCTGCCACACCGTGAAATCGAGGTGCGACACGATGTCTCGGTCGGCGAGAAGGCTCTGGCGGAGGGAGCGCGCGATCTGCAGCTGCGGCCACCGGGCCATCTTCTTCAAGCCCGGCTCGCACACGTCCGCCGTCCGCGCGCGCCGCGACCACCCGCTCTGCCTGAGGTGCTGGCGAGCCGCACGGTCCAGCGAGAAGGCGCGCCAGATGGCGGCGGCGCACACGCGGCGCCTCCAGTTCGTTCCGGGACCGTTCGCGCTCGTCTGAGGAACGCGGTGCAGGGCTAAACGACCGAGCGCGATTCGGAAACACCGGGAAGGTTCCGTTCGCCCTGAGCGTAAGGGCGCGGAGCGCCCCGAAGTCGAAGGGCGCCAGCGTTCCAAGGCGCGTGCTTCGACTCCGCGCCCGCTGATGCGGGCGCTAAGCTCAGCACGAACGGGGGTTCTGGTGATCGCGAATCGTGCTCGCCCGTTTAGAGGCCGTTCACCTCCTGCACGACAGCGTCGTTGAAGCTCTTCACCGCGAGCGAGAGCCCTTCGATCATGGCAGTGGTGTAGTCGGCCATCAGGTCGTCGACCTTCCGCTTCGCGAGCGGCAGCACGCCGGTCCGGGATCTGCCCACGACGGGCTTCCTCAGCACCTCCTTGCCGCCCCTCCGTACGACGGACTCTCCACTCAAGGTGACATCCACCGGCCCCACGTAGACGGCGCTCGAGCGCGAGAACGCGAGCAAGAGGAAGACGAAGTTGCCCGTCTCGACGATGGGTGCGTTCATCTCGATCTTCGTGACCTTCACGTCGACCTGCACGTCGCCGTCGCGGTCGGCGAAGGCGAACTTGGCGCTTCGCTTGAGCTCCTCGGCGAAGCTGTCCTTCATGAAATCGACGTGGTCGTTCATGATCTGGGCGCCGCCGAGGCGCCCGTACCGCTCGACGTCGGCCACCGTGCGAAGCTCCAGCATGGGCGCGACCGCGTCGGCTTCCGCCCGCCCGAGGCAGATGGGCCGCTGCGAGGCGTCGACGGTTCCGTGCCACTCCGCCGGGGTATTGGACATGACCACGTACCGGGCCGGCGTCGCGCACGCCAGGAGGGCGGCGCACGCGAGGAGCCAGCTCGCACGACGCGTCCTCGAGCTCGAGCAGTAGCGCATGGTCCGTCCCGACGAATGGAGGCGCCTACGTTGCGGCGTGTGACATCGAGGTGGACTCAACCGCAGAATTCGAACACGTCTCGCCACACCGCCTTGAACATCTCCTCGCCGAATCCCGACCCGGAGCCGAGGAGATCGTACGTGTGGAACTGCCTTCCCGCGGGCTGCACGGCGTCCACGAGCCGGAAGTGGCCGATGATGTCGCCGTGGTCGCCTTCGACGAGGCGGGTGTCGGGCCCGTCGGGCCAGAGCATCGAGGCGGTGTTCACGACGCCGTCGTTGTCCCAGACCTCGATCTCCTGCTGCTCCCCGGATTCGAACCGCCTGGCCGTCGCGGTCGCGCCGCCGCCGGGGATCACGAACGGACCACCGGCGCACGCGCGATAGCTCATCCGGTACACGAGGTCCGTATCGGGCGCCGCGCCCGCGCTCCCGTCCGGCTCGGCCCAGGTGAGCGGGTTCAGGAGCTTCCACGCCGGCGCCGGGACGCCGTGCTCGAAGTGGAAAGGGCGGCTCCCGACGGTCGCGTACGAGCGCGTGGCGATCCCGTGCTTCTTCCAGGCTTTCTTCTCGAGCGCCCGCGCCTTCGCGTCGAAGCGCGCCGGCGTCGTGCCCTCGCCGTGCGGCGCATATGCGAGATCGTCGATCGCGGAGAAGTCGGACCAGATGTGCCGGAGCCACAGCTCGACCTCCGACCGGGCTTCCTGCGCGGCGGCGACGCGCTTCGGGTCGCCGGCCCGGCTGGTGTTCATCTCGGCGAGCGCGTCCCGAACGGCGAGGAAGAGCTGCGACTGCGTCCAGGACGCGACGTTCCGTGTGGCCCAGGTCTCGAGCCGCTCGGCGAGCGGCAGATCCTTCGTGGCGACGGCACCGAGGAGATCGGCGACGAGGGTCCTCCGGGCGGCCTCGTGGCCACGCAACCAGTCTGCGAGGTTCGTGCCCCACTGCGGCACCGACAGGAACACGATGCGGCTCACCTTCTCGAGCACGTCCCGCGCGCGAACGGTGTAGGCCGCCCCCTTCGCGCCGTCGACCGGGATCTTCTCGTCCGGGCGCCGCGCCAGCTCCCGCACGAGCTGCCGGATGTCGAGGCCGCCCGTGGAGTGGCCGACGAGCGCGACCTCGTCGCCGCGCTGCAGCTCGCCACGTGCGATCCGCTTCGCGAGCCAGTCGCGAAGGCGCGCGGCGCGGGTCGCGACTCCCGCGGTCGGCAGGTTGTCGAAGTAGTGGAGGACCGGGTGCGCTCCGTCGGCCGCGCGGGCGACCCACTCGCGAAAGATCGGCGTGACGTCCGCGTAGTACTGGAGCTGGCCGAGCGCGTCGAATCCGGCGAAGCCCGGGACGAGGACGATCTGCATGCGAGCCGTCGAGGCGCTCTTCCTGGCCATGGGAAGCGAGCCTACGACGCGGCATGGCGATGCGTCATGGTGATGCCAACGGGAACTTCGGGTGCTCGGAGCAGGCGGGGGGACCCCGCCATCGACGCGCTACAGGACCACCTGCCAGCCCACGAACCTCGGCGGACCGAGGATCGTGCCCGCGGTCGAGCGGCCCTGGCGGTGCGCCTTCTGGAACGCCTCGGACTCGGTCCACGCCCGGAAGGCGGCCTCGTCGCCCCAGACGGTGTGCGAGGCGTAGAGCCGCGCGGCCTCCTCCTCCGGCCCCCTGAGGAGATGGAATGCCTCGAAGCCGGGGACGTCGCGGAGGTACGTCTCGCGCTCGCGCCAGCCTCTCTCGAACTCCTCGCACCGGTCCGGGGCCACGCGGAAGTGGTTCATGGCGATGTACATGGCCGGGACTTATCCGGCGAAAGGACAGGACGCATGCCCCTCGTGGCAGCGTCACGCGGCCGAACGGCGGACCTTCCTCGATGCTTCGGTTCGGCATCTACCCCGCGGGGCCGGCACATGGGCCATGCCCTCGTGCTGTCGTTACCCTCAGCACAGGTGACGGAGGTCATCCATGCGCGAGAAGCTTCCCGAGAATTTCCTGAGGTTCAAGAAGGCCCACCCCGCCATCTACGAGGCGTTCGAGGAGCTGGGGCGCCGGCTCCACGAGACAGGGACGCTGTCGGAACGTGAGCGGCGGCTCGTGAAGCTCGGCATCGCGATCGGGCTCGGCACCGAAGGCGGCGTCCACTCCGCCGTCCGGTTCGCGTTCGCCGGCGGCTGCTCGAAGGAAGACGTCTCACATGTCGTGCGGCTCGCCATCACGACGATCGGGTGGCCGCGTGCGCTCGCCGCGATGAGCTGGGTGGAGGACCGCCGCGGCGGCGAGAGGACGAGCCCGCGGTTCAGGCGGAGCCGCCGAGGACGGTCTTCATGAGCCTCAGCTCGTCGCGCAGGAGCCGCGGGAGCAGGAAGCGACTTCGCACGTGCTCGCGCGCCGCCTGACCGAAAGCCTGGCGACGGGTCGGGTCGCCGATGAGCTCCACCATCCTCGCGGCCGACTCCTCGACGGTGGCGACCAGATAACGCTCGTACCCTGGCGGGAACTGCATCGGGATGCCTCCCGCGCGCCCGGCGATGAGCGGCTTTCCCTTCCAGAACGCCTCGGACACGACGAGGCCGAAGCCCTCGCGAATCGACTTCTGGATGACGAGGTCGCAGCCTCTCTGGAACGCGTTCACCTCCATGCTCCCCACGCCCCCGAGGTTCGTGAACACGAAGATGTCGTCGTCCCTCGCCGCCACCTCCTGGACGTGCGCGAGGAGCTGCCAGCCTTCCGGGTCGTCGCCGGCGATGGCGCCGACGAGCGCAAGCTGCAGGCCTGGGACCTCCTTCTTCGCGAGGCGATAGGCCTCCATCACGCCCGTCGGGTCCTTCCACGGATCGAACCGGGAGACCTGGACCGCGAGGGGTTTTGCGGTGTCGATGCCTGCGTTGGCGACGACCTCCCGACAGAGGTCCGCCGAGAGATCCATGTTCTTCGTCGAGAGCGGGTCGATCGCGGGGGGAATGATCGCGACGCGCTTCGCTCGCAACCCCGGGAGCATGAACTCCTTCATCGTGAAGACGACGGCGTCGTAGCTGCCGAGGAAGGGCAAGAGGAACTCGGCGACCTCGAGGTTCGGAGAGGACGTGTCGATGTGACAGCGCCAGATCCACCTCGCGTCGCTCGCGCCGATCGCCTCGCGGAATGCCGCGGGTTGGGGATCGTGGACGAAGAACACGTCGTACTCGCCCTCGAGGAGCTTGGCGCTCTCACGGTTGACGTGCAGGTAGATCGCCTTCGCCGACTCGGAGAGCGCGTAGGGCGCGCCTTGCAGCGCGTTGTGCAGCGCCTTCGTGACGGTGAAGAACTCCGTCGTACCCTGGATGAGCCTCCAGTCCGTCCGGATCCCGAGCGCGTTCGCGAGCGGGACGTGCCGGGAGAGGAGCTCGGCGACGCCGCCGCCGAACCCCGTCGAGTTGACGTGACAGACGCGGATACCGCGCAGCTCGCGTGCGAGGGCGTCGATCTCGTCGATGACCTCGTCGCCGACGATGCGCCGGTAGTTCGCGACGTTCGTGAACGGAGCACAGCTGAAGCGATGGATCGACACCTTCGGCAGCATGGCGCACCCCACCCTTCGTCCACTCGGCGACCGCATCCTGACGGGGGGATAGGCGATCGCCCGCCAGGGACTATTCGCGTGACGGCCCCGGTTACACTGTGGCTCGCGCCGCCATTCTCCGCAGCCGCTTGCCGCGGAAACTTGGCGGATTACCGCGGCCCGTCGCGGCACGAGTTCTGCTTAGGACTTCCTCCTGAACCGCGCCCGCAGAACGCGGACGCACAACGACTGGAGATCCTGGATGAACAGCGCGCGCTTCCTCTTGCCCGTCGGAGCGGCCATCGCCCTCGCCGCGGGGTCCGCCCTGGCGCAGCACGATCACGGGGCCATGCACGGCGCGGCCAGCGCCAGTGCGACTCAAGGAATCGCGGAGGGGACCGTGAAGGACGGCGTCCGCACCGTCGCGATCGCGGTGACCGACAACGGCTTCGAGCCCTCGAAGGTCAAGGCGAGCAAGGGCGAGAAGGTGCGCCTCGTCGTCACGCGCATGACGGACCATACGTGCGCGAAAGAGATCGTCATCAAGGAGCACGGGATCAACCAGGCCCTGCCGCTCGAGAAGGCCGTGACGGTCGAGTTCACGCCCAGGAAGTCCGGCGAGATCCGCTACGCGTGCGGCATGAACATGATCAGCGGCGTCGTGTTCGTCCCGTAGCCTGGTCATCCCTGAGCTCGCTGCGGCCCGGCACCCACCTCCGGATGCCGGGCCGCAGCTCGTTCGGCGTCACCGCTCGTCGAAGTCGTCCGATCGGACCCTTCGCCGTGGCACGCGCGGTGCTAAAGGCTTCCTGCGAATGGACCCTCAGCTCACCACCAAGATCGACGGCGCGCGATTCAGGCAGGGAATCATGGTCGCGGCGATTCTCGTCGTGCCGCTCGCCAGGGCGAGCGCCGCTACGAGCGCTGGCGTTGCACCTGTGCTTCCGACCGACCCTGCGCTCGCACGGCTCATCGAGCAGAGCCTCGCCGCCCGCCCCGAGCTCCGCCAGGCGGAGGCAACGGTGCGGGCGGAACGTGAGCGGATCCCGCAAGCGGGTGCGCTCCCTGACCCCGTCCTCTCGCTCGGGATCCAGAACGACGGGTTCAAGGAGATCCAGGTCGGGAAGATGGAGACGAGCTTCTACCAGGTGATGCTCAGCCAGGGCCTCCCCTGGCCAGGGAAGCGCGGCCTTCGGGCCGACGTCGCGCGCATCGCCGCGGACGAGGCAGGGGCGGCCCTGGCGCGCGCGCGCCTTTCCACCGAAGCCGACGTCCGGCGCGCGTACACGGATCTCCTGTTCGCGCGCGACCGGCTCGATCTCCTGAAGCAGCTCGACGAGATCTGGCAGACGTCCGCGGGCATCGCCCGGACCCGCTACGAGACCGGGGACGGCGCCCAGTCCGACGTCCTCCGTGCCCAGCTCGAGCTGAACCGCCTGCGCCAGCGGCGCTGGGCGCTCGAGACCCAGGAGCGGACGGCCGTACAGACGCTGAACCGGCTGCGCGCCAGACCGGTCGACGAGCAGATCCCCACCTCGGCGAGCCTGCGGCAGGCGGAGCCTTCCGAGATCGCCGCGAGCGACGCCGCGCTCGCGGATGCGCTCGCGCGAAGCCCGGAGCTGGCGCAGGCGCGGTTCGGAGCGGCGCGCGCCGCGAGCTCCGTCGCGCTCGCGCGGAGGGAACGCTTCCCGGACCTCGGCGTGAACGCCGGCGTCATGCCGCGCGGACAGCTCGAGCCCATGTGGCTCGCGGGCATCTCGATCGGCCTCCCAGTGTGGTCGTCGCGCAAGCAGAGCCGGGCCGTCGCCGAGAACGAGGCGCGGGCGGAAGCCAGCAACAGCAGCGCCGAGGCGATCGAGCAGGTCCTGCGGCTGCGCGTGGCGGAGCGGCGGACGGCGTATGCCGCGCTCCTCGAGACGATCCGGATCTTCCGCGAGGGGCTGCTCGTTCAATCTCGGGCCACCGCGCAGAGCACCCTCGCCCAGTACCGCGTCGGGAAGGTCACGTTCGCGTCCGTGCTCGAGGCGAACGCCGGGTACATCGGCGACGAGGAGAGCTTCCTCGCCGCGGTCGCCGAGGCGCAGCGGATCGCGATCGCCGCCGCCGAGGTGAGCCTGGACCCGGTGGGGATCTCCGGGGCGAGCGGCGCGATGGCGACCGGGAACGTGCCGGGCGCCGGGGCGAGCGCCGGAGGCATGGGGAGCGCGGGCCCGGCCGCGTCACGCGGGGTGGAGACGCCCTCCTCCGGCTCGACGACCTCTGGAATGTGATGAACGGAGAACGGATGAACACCGAGACCAGCAACACGACGTCCTCGCGCCGGTTCGGCGCCCCTGCCCTCGCCCTCGCGATCGTCGCGAGCGCCGTCATCGCGGGCGGTGGGAGCTGGTTCCTGACGCGCCGAGGCGGCGACGGCCACGCTCACGGAGGAGCGGTCGCGGAGGCGAAGGAGCAGTGGCAGTGCCCGATGCACCCGAGCATCGTCCAGGATCACCCGGGCGACTGCCCGATCTGCGGGATGAAGCTCGTCAAGATTGCGGCTGTCGCCGGCTCCGCACCGGGAGCGAAGCAGGCTTCCGCGTCCGAGCAGCCGGACCGCTGGCAGTGCCCGATGCACCCCAGCGTCGTCCAGGATCACCCCGGCGATTGCCCGATCTGCGGGATGAAGCTCGTCAAGGTCGAGGGCACCGGCGGCGGCAGCGCGGCGAAGGGGGAGCGGAAGCTCCTCTTCTACCGCTCCCCGATGGACCCGACGCAGACCTCCCTCACGGCGCGCAAGGACGAGATGGGGATGGACTACGTCCCCGTGTACTCCGACGAGCTCGGGGGCGCGGCCACGGTCGAGGGTCTCACGCAGGTGTCCATCGACGCCGCGCGCCAGCAGCTGATCGGCCTCAAGATCGCGCACGTCGAGCGCGGGCAGGTCGGCGGCTCGTGGCGCACGAGCGGCCGCGTCGCGGTGGACGAGACCCGCGTGCACCACGTGAACGTGAAGTTCTCGGGGTTCATCGAGCACGTGCATGGCGACTTCGTCGGGCGCGCGGTGAAGAAGGGCGAGCCGCTCTTCTCCATCTACAGCCCCGAGCTCCTCGCGACGCAGCAGGAGTTCCTGCTCGCGCTCGACACCCGGAAGCGGCTCGGGGCTGCGGGCGGGACCACCGCGGACGGAGACGTCCTGGTCGCCGCGGCGCGCCGGAAGCTCGAGCTGTGGGACGTGCCGCGCTCCGAGATCGAGCGGCTCGAGCGCACCGGCGAGCCGACGCGGACGATCACCTTCTACTCACCCGCGACGGGCGTCCTCACGAAGAAGGATGTCGTCCCCGGCATGCGCGTGAACGCGGGCGACATGCCGTTCGAGATCGTGGATCTCTCGCGCGTCTGGGTGCTCGCCGACGCGTACGAGACCGAGGTGCGGCACGTGAAGGTCGGCATGGCGGCGAGGCTGAGCCTCAAGGCGTTCCCGAACCGCACGTTCTCCGGACGCGTGGCGTTCATCGACCCGATGCTCGACCCGAAGACCCGCACCGCGAAGGTGCGGATCGAGTTCGCGAACGCGACGGGCGACCTCAAGCCCGAGATGTTCGGCGACGTGGTGCTCCAGGGGAAGGCCCGCGAGGGGATCCGGATCCCTGCGGACGCGGTCATCCACTCCGGCACGAAGAGCGTGGTGTTCGTCGCGCTCCCCGACGGGAAGTTCCAGCCGCGCGAGCTCCAGCTCGGCGAGGGCGACTCGGAGTTCGTCGAGGTGGTCTCCGGGCTCGAGAAGGGAGACGGGGTCGTGACCCGGGCAAACTTCCTCGTGGACTCGGAGTCCCGCCTGCGGGCGTCGCTGTCGGCCCTGACGTCGCCATCGGGCTCGGCGCCCGCAGACGACGCAGGAAACGCCGGCCACGGACGGTAGCGACGCCATGATCAAGCGAATCATCCGATTCTCCGCCGAGAACAAGGTCCTCGTCGTCGTCGCGACGATCGTGGCGCTCGTCGCCTCGGCGTGGGCGATGCGGAACATCCCGCTCGACGCGCTGCCGGACCTCTCCGACACGCAGGTGATCGTCTACTCGCGCTGGGACCGGAGCCCCGACATCATCGAGGACCAGGTCACCTACCCGATCACGACCGCCCTCCTCGGCGCCGCGAAGGTGAAGGCGATCCGCGGCTTCTCCGACTTCGGCTTCAGCTACGTCTACGTGATCTTCGAGGACGGGACCGACCCGTACTGGGCCCGAACGCGCGTCCTCGAGTACCTGTCCAAGATCACGCAGCAGCTCCCACCTGACGTGAAGGTGGAGCTCGGGCCTGACGCGACCAGCGTCGGATGGGTCTACCAGTACGCCCTCGTGGACCGGACCGGGCAGCACTCGTCGGACGAGCTGCGCTCGTTCCAGGACTGGAACCTGCGCTACGCGATCCAGAGCGTGCCCGGCGTGGCGGAGGTCGCGACGGTCGGCGGCCAGGTACGCCAGTACCAGATCACGGTGAACCCCAACGCGCTCGCCGCGTTCAAGCTTCCGCTCGACGCCGTGATCAACGCGGTCCGCAGGGGCAACAACGACGTGGGCGGGCGGCTCGTGGAGTTCAGCGGCCGCGAGTACATGGTGCGCGGCCGCGGCTACGTGAAGAAGATCGCGGACCTCGAGAACCTCGTGCTCCGGTCGGAGGGCGGGACGCCGGTGCTCGTGAAGGACATCGCCACCGTCGCGCTCGGCCCCGAGCTCCGCCGCGGCATCGCGGACCTCGACGGCGAGGGCGACGTCGTGGGCGGCATCGTCGTGATGCGCTCGGGCGAGAACGCGCTCAGCGTCATCAAGCGCATCGAGACGAAGCTCGAGGATCTCAAGCCGTCGCTCCCGAAGGGCGTCGAGGTGGTCACGACCTACGATCGGTCGGAGCTCATCAACCACGCCATCGAGACGGTGAAGGGGAAGCTCATCGAGGAGATGATCGTCGTCTCGATCATCATCCTCATCTTCCTCTGGCACATCCCGTCCGCGATCATCCCCATCGTCACAATCCCGGTGTCCGTCGCGCTCGCGTTCATCCCGATGTACGCGATGGGCCTGAACGCGAACCTCATGTCGCTCGCGGGCATCGCCATCTCCATCGGCGTGCTCGTGGACGGCGCGATCGTCGAGGTGGAGAACGCGTACAACAAGATCCACCACTGGATACAGGACGGGAAGAAGGGCGACTTCCACCAGGTCCGCCTCGAGGCGCTCCTCGAGGTCGGACCCGGCGTCTTCTTCTCCCTCCTCGTGATCGCCGTGGCGTTCATGCCCGTGTTCACGCTCGTCGATCAGGAGGGGCGCCTGTTCCGGCCGCTCGCCTACTCGAAGAATCTCGCGATGGCGATCGCGGCCTTCCTCGCGATCACGCTCGATCCGGCGATGCGGATGATGTTCGCGCGCATCGACGAGTTCCGCTTCCGCCCGCGCTTTCTCTCGTGGATCGCGAATCATGCGCTCGTGGGGAAGTACCACTCTGAGGAGGGGCACCCGATCTCGAAGCTCCTCCACCGCATCTACGAGCGGCCCTGCAGGTTCGTACTCCGCCATCCGAAGGCCACGATCGCGGCGGCGATCGCCGTCGTCCTCACGACGATCCCGGTCTACGTGAAGCTCGGGTCCGAGTTCATGCCGCCGCTGCGCGAGGGCACGATCCTCTACATGCCGTCGGCGGTGGAGCCGGGCATGGCGGTCGCCGAGGCGCAGAAGGCGCTCCAGATCCAGGACAAGATCCTGAGGACCTTCCCCGAGGTGGAGCGCGTGTTCGGCAAGGCAGGGCGCGCCAGCACCTCCACCGACCCCGCGCCGTTCACGATGATGGAGACCACCGTCATCCTGAAGCCGGACTCCGAGTGGCGCGAGAAACCGCGCTGGTACTCGTCCTGGGCGCCCGAGTGGCTGAAGGGCGTCCTGCGCCCGCTGTGGCGGGATCGCATCACGCAGGACGAGCTCGAGAACGAGATGAACGACAGGCTCCAGCTCCCCGGAATCTCGAACGCGTGGACGATGCCGATCAAGGGTCGGCTCGACATGCTCTCGACCGGCATCCGCACGCCCGTCGGCATCAAGATCAGCGGGGCGGATCTCGCCACGATCGAGCGCGTCGCCAGGGAGACCGAGGCCGTCATCAAGAAGGTCCCCGGGACCCGCAGCGTCTACGCGGAGCGTGTCGCCGGGGGGTACTTCCTCGACTTCGTCCTCAAGCGCGAGCAGCTCGCGCGGTACGGCCTGTCCGTCGATGACGCGAACATGATGGTGATGACCGCCGTCGGCGGCGACAACCAGTCCACCACCGTCGAGGGTCGGGAGCGCTACGGCATCAACGTTCGCTACGCGCGCGACTATCGCGAGGACCTGTCGGCGCTCCGGCGCGTGCTCCTGCCGCTCCCGGGCGGGCAGGGCCAGCTCCCGATGGAGGAGATCGCGGACATCGTCCTGACACAGGGTCCGTCGATGATCCGCGACGAGAACGGGCTCCTCGCCGGCTACGTGTACGTCGACTTCGACACCTCGAAGATCGACGTCGGCGGCTACGTGACGGAGGCGAAGAAGGCGGTCGCGACCGGGCTCCAGCTCCCCACCGGCTACAACCTGGTCTGGAGCGGCCAGTACGAGAACATGCTGCGCGTGAAGGAGCGGCTGAAGCTCATCATCCCCCTCACGCTCGTCCTCATCTTCGGGCTGCTCTACATGAACACGAAGTCGTCCTTCAAGGCGGCGCTGGTGATGGCGGCGGTGCCTTTCTCCGCAGTCGGAGCGGTGTGGCTCCTCTGGGCGCTCGGCTACAACATCTCGATCGCGGTCTGGGTCGGGATGATCGCGCTCATGGGGCTCGACGCCGAGACCGGCGTGTTCATGCTCCTCTTCCTCGAT
>Ga0137374_10001751_pt1 | contig 25007 bp, 16 predicted proteins | sample SagtaG_20_FD_104811 | JGI IMG/M metagenome (GOLD analysis project Ga0137374, IMG submission 104811) | Vadose zone soil microbial communities from Sagehorn Ranch, Mendocino, California, USA - Sage1_R_100_16 metaG | ecosystem: Environmental > Terrestrial > Soil > Vadose zone | place: USA... | reverse complement strand
CGTCAAAGCTCATCGGGTCCATGATGAAATCGTGGAGATCGCAGTGGAAGACGAGGGACCCGGGATTCCGTTACACCTGCACGAAAAAGTGTTCGAAAGATTCTTTCGCGCCACTGATAACGGTACGGACGGCCAAAATGAGTTTGGATTTGGAATGGGACTGGCAATAGCAAGAGGAATCGTCGAAGCGCACGGCGGGAAGATATGGGTTGAGGATGGGCTTGACGGACATGGAACAAGAGTAGTCTTTACAGTGCCGGTGGGTGATGATGAACAGGCTCCGGGCGAGAACGGAGAGTCGAGACTCCTGGCAACCGCTAATATTAGTATCGCGGAAAATCCCAACAGCAATGGAGAGTAAAAAACGGATACTCGTCGTTGACGACGAACAGGAGATCACTTTGGTCTTGCGCAGCGGCTTAGCGACGCATGGCTATGAAGTGAGGGTCGCCGGTGAGGGCGAAGCCGCTTTGGAACTCTTTCAGGCGTGGCCGCCCGACCTGGTCGTCAGCGATCTCTCAATGCCCAACATGAATGGCTTAAAACTTTGTGGGCAACTAAGGGCGATTTCAAGCGTTCCCATAATTGTGCTTTCAGTCAAAGGCGATGAGGCTACCAAAATAGAAGCGCTTGATGCAGGCGCCGATGATTATGTGACCAAACCCTTTGGTATGGGAGAGTTGGTGGCCCGAGTCAGAGCGGCCTTGCGCAGATCACCTGAAGTGAGCCAGGAAGGAACAGTAATCCAGGAAGGAGACTTCCGTATTGACCTTGATACTCGCCAAGTGCACGTCGCCGGAAGGGATATTCACCTATCGCCAAAAGAATTCGATCTACTGGTCTACTTCATTCGCCATTCTGGAAAGGTCTTAACCCATCGCGCATTGCTGGCAAATACCTGGGGCGGGGACTACACCGAGCAGACCGAGTATCTCAGAGTGTGCATCCGTCATCTGCGTAAAAAGATTGAGCCTGATCCAGCAAAACCTCGCTACATCTTGACCGATCCCTGGGTTGGCTATCGGTTTATTCCGGGCGCCTGAAATCCGTTAGCATCGACCCCAACCTCATTGGGGAACTTCATCCCAGCAAACACAATTGAAGCTTTTGTGGAAAAGCTTTCCTATAACGTGCTCTGAGCTCGGCACCTCTCAATTCGACCAACAAGGAGCCACCCAAGATATTCTAAAGAAGAATACTCTTGGTCGATTGTGTTGCTTCCTTTTTCCCATCACGTCCTGTCTGCAAGTTTTTACGAACTTTTAATGAACCTTTAACCCCTTTTTTATTCCAACCTCACTAACATCTAGCTGTGACCAATCGTCGGCCAAAACAACATTGCAGATTTTGATCGTGAGAAGTAGACCTATGCAAGAAGTTATTCGCAGACGATCTCCTGAATCCCTGCTCGCCAAACTCAAGGCGGTGGGACAAGCACGTTTGCACGTCTATATCGGCGCTGCTGCGGGCGTGGGCAAGACTTATCGGATGCTGGAAGAAGCTCACGAACTCAAACGACAGGGAATTGATGTCATTCTGGCCTTGATCGAACCGCATGATCGTGTCGACACCGAAGCGCTCGTGGACGGCCTAGAACGTGTGCCCCTCAAGCGAATCGAGTATCGCGGCGCGACATTTGAAGAGATTGATGTTGACGCTGTGATCGCGCGGCGTCCGGCAGTGGCCATTGTCGACGAGTTGGCCCACACCGATGTGCCCGGCTCAAAGAACGAGAAGCGTTACCAAGACGTCCTGGAATTATTAGAGGTGGGCATTTCTGTAATAACGGCCGTAAACATCCAGCACATCGAGTCGCTGAATGATGCAGTCGCACGTATCACCGGCGTCAAAGTAAGAGAGACCATACCCGACACTTTTCTGAAACGCGCCGATGAAGTGATCGACATTGACGTTTCGGTTGAAACGCTGCGCACGCGCCTGCGGCAGGGCAAGATCTATGGCGTCGAGAAGATTCAGCAGGCGCTGAACAACTTTTTCCGCAAGGGAAATCTCACGGCGCTGCGTGAACTCGCGCTCAGACAAGTGGCTGCGGACCAGGCTGCAAAGGCCCACGACTATCGCCAGCGCGAAGGGTTAGAGCAAGCCTGCATTCCCGAAAAAGTGATGACGTGCATTGCCTCTCGTGGCAGCGCTAAGAAGCTTTTACGGCTGGGTGCCCGCATTGCCGGCCGGTTGGCCGGCGACTGGTATGCAGTGTACGTGGAGACTCCACGAGAAGAACTGGGACGCATTAAGCCTGAGGACCATGCTCACCTGGTCGAGAACATTCGCTTCGCGGAAGAGTTAGGCGCTAAGGTTTTCAAACTTAAAGGACGCAGTGTCGCCGACGAGTTGATAGCCTTCGCCCGCCGTGAAGGCATCACGCACGTTATCTTCGGGCAGTCAGCGCGATCACGCTGGGACATTTTACTGCACGGCTCAGTTATCAACCGGTTCTTGCGTGAGGTGCGCGACGCCACCGTGCAGGTAGTGCCATTGGATAGGGCGAAAGAAAACGGTGCGGCAAATTCGGAGACATAACGAGCGGCAACAACCTCTTTTTTTCATGAGACGACTAAAGTCAGCGTTGTAGCGGGATAACCACAAAGATCAAAAATGACGTCAGACTTAGAATGCTTCTAATTGCGTGCAATTTTCCCCAACGGTTTAATAATTCTCCCGCAAGGTCCAGGTTCATTTCCACGCTTGGATCCAGCAATTGTTTGTTGGTCGGCAATATTGCCATTAGTGTAAATGGCACGACGGACAATATGAGTAAGCCACCGATCATCCACCACACCTTGGAACCCGTCAACCACGCGCCAATCGCAGTTAAGAAACTGAAGGCTGCTAGGGATGCTTGCATGACGGTCGCTCTCTTGTAGCTGGGCGCAAACTCTTTCAGCGCAATAAGCGTTCCGCATTGCAGTCTAGCTGGATGTTCCACCAAGTTTATGTATGTGGCTGCACCGGCAAATAATCCTGCTGACGTGGTAGCAAATAATTCTAAGTACAATGGGCTCTCCTTAGCGGTCTTTCCGCGAGTCGAGGTCTACCTTAGTTGACCAGGCGCGGCGATTATGAGCGGTACCCAAGGAATAACCTAAGAACGTGCGATCTGATCCCGGTGCAATGAGGGGCGGTTCGTGTCCTTAATCGAAGCGCGAAACCATTTTGTGATCTGAATTCAATGCTTTGCGGTGGGGTAAGTTGATATTCGGCCCATGGTCAACCGGAACGCTAGTACGCGCAATTTATCTGACATCATGATGAGAAGCTCCTGGAAAATAGGAAGAGGGGCGCGGATACAATGGTGTCAGATTAGTTTCTCCTACCACTTGTCGTAGGAGCTGCTAATGAGAGACGCCACCTACGTTCGGCTCAGATTCAGCCGGGCTGGGTGCGCAGTTGACTTTCTGCAATCTCCAGAATACTTATAACGTCGCTGAGACTTGACCTCGGCAACATGCATGTCATTCTCGAGTGAGGAATTCTGTGTGAGAGTACTGGTCATCGAAGACGACGACAAGATCGCATCCTTCATCGTCAATGGTCTTAAGCAGGCAGGGTTCGCGACAGACCATTCCGCTAATGGTGAGGACGGTCTTCACCTCGCCTCAACGCAGCACTACGATGCAGCGGTTGTTGACTCTTTGTGCTTGCTTACTTTTTGCTCTCTTCAGCCGTGCGTCGAAAAGACCGGGAAGAAACCCATCAAAAACTCAGTGAATATGCGGCGCAATATCATGTAGGCGGCATAGAGGCACTGAAGAATGAAGTCGGTCTTGAGGGTAGATCGCCCCGAGAAGATCCTTTGTTTGTTCGACTCGTCGGACCGCAAAACACAATGATCTTTCTGAACGCTTCGGAGCACTGGAAAGACTTCGACCTCGCTGTGCTTGATGGCAACTCCCGCAACAGAGAGCAGCCCACCTATTTACAGACGCGAGATCGAAAGAAGGGATTAGAGATCGAAACCAGTTGTCCTAGCGCACAATGGGCGTATTGAACTCCACAGCGAACCAGGCGTCGGCTCTCTCTTCACTCTTTATCTGCCAACATTCGTCGAGCCTCACTAATTTCTATTCTAAATTAACGAACCTTTCACGGATGTAATGTTCGCGAAAGGTTCAAGCAAGGTTCGCAAGATATAACATGCGATTCCACTTTGGGTGGAAGTGGGTAGCCGATCTTCGTCGGCCTATCTCAGTCCTTGCTGGACTTTACTTGAGAAGATCCCTATGCGCTTCGCAGCAATTTTAGTCTGCAATCGGCCAACGAAAACTTCAGGAGGAGAGATGAGGAAATGAGAATCACCAGGCTTGCGGTAATTTTAGTGGCAATCATAGTAAGCGCTTTCGGTATTTGGAGTCTCGATATCGTGAAGGCAAATCGAAGCGCCAATGCGCTTCAGGACCGAGACCCGATGAAGCCGCTGCAACACGTAGTGGCCTCAAAGACAGCGAAGTTCGGCACAGTGGACAAGGACGATGCCGTTTACAAGAATGCTCTCGATGCGTACGACCTGGCCGGCACACTAAAGCTGGTTGGGAAGGAAAGGATCGTTCAAAGGGACGGTCAGCAAATTCTTCGAGGAGCGTGACGGCGATTTGATCGTCTTCGACTTTGATCCAAATTACCGCACCGCGATCACGGCCGTGCTCAGGAACGCAGACTTTCCGAAATTCCCAGACGTAAAAACGCTGGACGGAAAGGAGATCGTTGTCTCAGGGAAGTTCGTCGACTATCACGGAAAGGCTCAACTGGAGCTGACCGATCCGAAGCAGATCAAAATTGTGAAATAGTTCGGACCGAGAGCAAGAATTAACAGTTGTGAAGTCTTTTTCTAATTACCTGATACTCGTAGTGTTCGTGCTTTCGCTATTCTTCGTGCCTTATCACGTGAGAGCTCAAGATTCAGCGACGACGGGCACTCTAACAGGCACCGTCCGAGATGCGGCAGGAGCGGGTGTCCCAGGAGCCACAATTGCGCTACGTAATTTGACAACCAATCAAACCAGAAGTGTTACAAGTGGAGCGGATGGTAGCTATCGCGCTACTGCGCTCGCTGTAGGCGACTATGAAGTCAAAGCGCAAGCGAGTGGTTTTGCGCCGTACTTCAATCCTAAGGTAACGCTCGCGTTGGGTCGCTCGACCGCCTTGGACATTTCATTGACTGCCGGAGACGTAAATGCCCAGGTCACCGTCACGGGTAGTCCGCTTGCTCTGGATGCGACGCAGACTGCCGTAACTACTTCAATTGACCCAGAACGCATTGAGGAGTTGCCAGTTAATAGCCGCAACTATCTTCAGTTCACGTTGTTGGCACCGGGCGTCGCTCCATCCAATCAGCCAAACAGCGGAGGCAGCAGCGCAACATCCGGCGCGCCGTTGGCTGACAGTGGATTCACCTTTGGCGGGCTGCGCCCTCGCAGCAACTCAATCTCTATTGACGGTTTGGACAATACAGATGAGACGACCGGCGCGGCTCGTATTGCCCTCTCACCGGAGATCGTGCGGGAGTTTCAGATCGTAAACAACGGTCAGTCGGCTGAGTTCGGCGGTGCCGCAGGCGGAGCCATAAACGTAGTCACCAGAGTCGGACAGAATCAATTCCACGGCGACGCTTTCGCCTTCTTCCAAAATGAGAGGTTCAATGCTCGCGAACCTTACTCCGATCCGCCGCCAGCGAGTCGCCTCCGTTTCCACCGCGTGCAGCCAGGCGTTGCTCTTGGTGGTCCCCTGCAACGCGATAAGCTCTTCTTCTACGTTGCGGCTGAACAAGAGCACCTTTCCGCTGAAGATGAATCGGAAATAAATCGAAGCGCGCGCACGCGCATCAACTCATTGCTTGCGTCGGGCTTTGCGCCGCGCATTTCGGTACGCTCACTCACGCCGGGAAGATTCCGGATTGGAGCGGACGAAACCGAAGCTGCGGCCAAGCTCACGTACATTGCATCCGAACTTCACACACTTAACTTTCGCTTCGCCTTCACGAATTCGCGAGAGCGCGGCGACGGCTTCAACACGGATGTTCTCAGCGATAGATCCGCGCGTGGGAGCACGTACACAAAAGACTATCAGTTTAGTGCATCTGCCATCTCCGTCTTGTCGTCAACATTGGTCAACGACGTGCGATTTCAGGCAAGCGCACGCCGCGCCCTTACGCGTGCAGAAGATGCGATCGGCCCACAAGTAGAGATCGTTGGCATCGCTCGTTTTGGCAGACCCTTTGACGCTGACTCAACGCGCCGTGAAACTCGCGAGCAGTTCGTCGATAATATTTCTCTGTCACATTCGCGTGGCGAATGGAAAGGCGGCGTGACTGTCAATCACGTTGCGCTGAATAGTGAATTCCGCGATGGGTTCGGCGCTCTATACGTTTTTCGCACACTCGATGACTTTGCGGCGGGACGCCCAGCAATGTGGCGCCAGGCATTTGGCTCGCCCGCTACGCAATTTGGCGTAACGAACTTCGGGGCCTTTCTACAAAATCAGTGGCGCGTAACGCCTCAATCAACACTGAATCTTGGCGGTCGCTACGATTACGAAACATTACCATCATCATTCCGCAGCGACTCGAATAACTTCAGTCCGCGACTTGGGCTTGCGTGGAGTCCCTCCAAAGAATGGGTCGTGCGCACCGGCTTTGGTGTTTTCTATGACCGCCTACCTCTCGCCTTCCTCAACCGCGCAATCCAGAAGAATGGGGTGCTGGCATTCGAGCAGGTCGCTACCGATACAGATACCGCCACCGTGTTCGCGGCAAGCTGTGGTGGTCGCTCTCGCGCGCCAGTGGCTGGCGTCGCTCCGTCGATCTTTCGCGCCGACCCGCAGTTTGTCACGCCGTACAGCGCGCAAGCAAATGCGGGTGTCGAGCACCTGATAAGCGAAAACATTACGTTCCGCGCAGACTATCTCTTCACACGTGGCCTTCATCTGCCGCGTACACGCAACATCAATCTGCTTGCGCCTGTTACGTTGACCACAGCGAATGCGGCGGCGGTCGGCTTCATCACTCCAACTCCGCAACAACTTGGTCGTCCCGTTTTTGGACCGGGAAGGATTGATCCGCGTTTCGATGCGATTTATCAGCTCGAAGAGTCGGCTACCTCCACCTACAACGGCCTAACGCTGGCGCTCAACAAACGAATGAGTAACGAGGTTGAGCTGCTAGCTTCTTACACCCTATCGAAAACAAGAGACGACGCTTCCGATTTCGACGAGCAGCCACAGAATCCATTCGACTTGCGGTCAGAGCGCGCCCTTTCACGGCAGGATGTCAGACACAGGTTTGTCGTCAACGGGTTATTTGATCTTCCCTTTGGTGAAGAAGAAGAGAAGGGAGCCGGAAGCCAACGAGACATCCTCATCGGTAAGATCCTGGGCCACGTCGAGATCGCGCCGATCGTGACCCTCAGCAGCGGGCGACCCGTCAATCCATTGACTGGCGCTGACGAAGAGCATAGCCGCGCATTCCCGCTTGCCTCGCGACCATTACGCTTTGCACGGAATGCTCTGCGAACTCCGCGCCTCATCGACTTTGATCTGCGCGTAGTTAAGTACTTTCCGATGGGCGACCGGCGACGACTCGATCTTGTGGTAGAAGCCTTTAACCTTTTCAATCACCCGAACGTTCTGGGTCTCAACTCGTTCTATGGTTCAGGCGTAAATCCATTATCGTCGTTCGGCGTGCCGACATCCTTTGGGGCTTCCCGCCAAGTTCGCTTCTCGATTGATTTTGAGTTCTAGTGGGGAAGAAAAATAATGTGCATTACTCTTAAAGGCGCAAGCGACTCATTCAGTGAAGCTAAGGGATCCAGATTCGCAGCAATGCGAAGCGTATCGTGTTGCGCCATACTTCTTGTCACCATTCTTGCTGGAGCGTCGAGAGGTTACGCGCAATCCACGCCGACACCGACCCCTACGCCGCAGGCGTCACCTTCACCCACACCCTCGTTGGAACGGCAGTTTCTTAAGAACATCTTGCGGGACCAGCGGGCGATCTGGACTTCCCCGTTTCATTTGAAGCAGGATGCTGTAAACGCCCGTCATCTTAAATGATCTCCGCCCGCTTGCGCCAGTGGTAGGGACAAACAGAATTCAGCAGGGAAGATCCAAAGACAAGATCTAGAACTTCAGGAACGGAGCGTAAAACTTGGGAGGCGTAAAGAAGTTGTTCGGTGACCAACCGAGCGTAGAAAACAAATCTGGAGACATCCCGAACCCTAAAGTTCTAAATGCGATCGCAAATGGGTACATGTTCCATCAATGACTCCTCGTTGAGTGAAAACGCAGCGGATTTCCCTAAGGATTTCAACCGATACATCGCAGCGCTTGACGAGGGCGTCATAATTCACTTGAGTTCAAGTCTTAAAATAGATCGCTTAGGGTGTGCTGGCTGGCAACTTCATGATCGGTTCTTGCGTGACCTTTTAATCTATATACGCTCGCCAGAAGGTCAATCCTAATGTACGTCGGCGGATTAAATGCTCACTTTTGACGAATGTTTGGGTCGTGCGGTATTGCCCTATGATGATCGATCATCTGTAAACGCTCTTCATTAGGGGGCAAGGCCAATGCGTCGGACTAACTCGGTGAAACGCGAATCGGATCGAAACCGATCGAATTTCGGCTCAACCTGTAGACAGATGGATTCCCAGGCACGATCCTCAGCGGCTCTTTCGAGCCAGGTAAGTGCACTATCTTTTTCGCCAAGCCCGACGTAAATCAGGGCTATTTCATAGGGTGACACATATTGCCTTTTTGACAGTCGAAGCAATTTCTTAAGTTCCTTCTCCGCTTCGTCATTCCTACCAGATAATGCGTAGGTATACCCGAGTTCTGAGACCATTTTGGTGCCGCCAGAGAGGGAGACGGCTTTTTGAAACGTCGCAACGGCTTCGGGATACATTCCTTTTTGTTGGTAAGACCAACCGAGATCCCAATAAGTGAGGGCAAAGTGAGGATCCAATTCAAGATTCTTTTGACTGTGGTAGATCGCCCGATCATATTGGCGAGCGTAGTAATGGACGTACCCAACAATGGCGCCAACGATTAGAGAAAGTGGATCAAGATCCTGTGCCATTTTGATTTCCGTCAAGGCCTCTTCATGGCGGCCCAGTGCGGTTAGGAGTTTTGCATACCACTGACGGGCTGGACTATAAGTGGGGTTGAGGTTGATAGCCCTTTGGAATCCCTGCTCTGCCCTGACCCAGTCCCAATCCGACATCATTTCAACCAACGCCAGCGAGGCATGAGCTTCAGCGAGCGTATCGTCCAGTTCCAATGCCTTCGCAACCGCCTCTCGGGCCTTGGGGTAGAAATCCTTGGGTGAAAAACCGCTGAAGAAGCTGAGCATGTTGTAGCAATCAGCTATGCCAACATAGGCCAAGGCATAATCGGGATCGAGCTCGGTGGCCAAACGAAAGTACTCTCCCGCCTTTGTCAATCCTTCAACCATGCGCTTGTTCCAAAAGTAGCGGCCTTTAAGATACAGGCGATACGCTTCACTATTCTCCGTGTGCCGTTTGGTCAACTGCTTTCGCTCTTCGCCACTGAGCTTCAACATCAAAGCCCGTGTAACCTGCTCCGAGATCGTATCCTGCACATCGAAAATATCTGTGAACAACGCGTCGAACTTTTCAGACCACAATGATGAGCCATCGCGAACATCTACGAGTTGAATAGTCACTCGAATCCGCTTGTCAGCTCGTTGCACCCACCCTTCGAGCAACAGATCCACTCCCAGCTTTCGACCAACAAGCAGCGGGTCTGGTCGTCCTCCCGTTTGGCTGAGTACGGTACTGGTTGAGCGAACGATGATCTGCCTGATGCTGCCGAGTTTGGTAATCAAAGCATCCGACATTCCCAGTCCCAGATAGTCTTCGTTTTGTCCGGCGCTCATTGTCCTGAACGGCATGACGGCGATCGACTTGGCGTGATGAACTGGTTGTCTCCAATCCTCCGTTACTTCGCGCTTGCTTCCATTTGCTGGAACTCCTTTGGCATGATCAACGCCATCTCTAGTTCCCCATACTTCGTTAACCTGCGCGACGAAACAGTAACCTCGCTTCGGAATGGTGACGATGTACCTGTGTTCTACGGGGCTTTCACCCAGTACTTTCCTCAGCGATGAAACGATCACAGTGAGATTGTTTTCTTCTACGGCCATATTAGGCCATAACAATCTCATTATCTCTCCCTTTTCAAGGAGTGCGCCTCGGTGTTCAACGAGCGCGAGAATAAGGTCAAACGCCTTTGGCGTCAGGGGCACACTCGTACCATCTCGACTCAACAACCGCTTGATAACGTCAAGACGGAACGAGTCGAATTCATAGAAGTGGCCGACTTGTTCGACCTTGTCCAACATAGGAATTTTAGGAAAAATTAGCGTCCCTTAAGGACTTTTCGAAAATGCTGCGCCTATAAAGATGCGAAGATAACCCGGACAGGTCAGAAGCCCGCATCTTTTTTGGAGAAAGTCTAGCAAAACGGTGCGGTTATTAGAAGCAAATCCACCGCGGGTATTCTGTCAATTACCTCACCGCCGGATTCACGGCCAGGAACTCAGGTTACGAGTCGTTCTTTCTTTCACCATCAACCGGCCGGCACTCGCCCGGCGATAAAAGGAGAAGGCGATGAGAGTTTTGAAGACCGTGCTTGCTAATTTAGCGCTATTTGTGACGCTGGCTGCGATGAGCAATCTGTGTCCGGCTCAGACCGCATCTACGGGTGCCTTGAGCGGAACCGTAACGGACCAAAACGGTGCCGTTGTTGCTGGCGCGAAAGTTACCGCGACAAATGAAGCGACGGCAGAAGCCCGTTCCGCGGTATCAGACGCTGACGGTTCCTACCGAATCCCATTGTTGAACCCAGGGCGCTACCGCGTTGAATTCAGCAACAGCGGATTCAAGACCGCCACAGTTTCCGGTATCTCAGTTGTTGTAACCGAAATTGCCAGACTCAATGTTCAGCTTGAAGTTGGCGCAATGACTGAGTCTGTGCTGGTGCAGGCAACTGAAGACCTCGTGCAAACAGAATCGAGCACCCGTGGGCGGGTTGTCAATCAGAACGCTATCGTTAATCTGCCTCTAGTCTCAAGGAACTACACTCAGATAATTGGCCTGTCACCAGGTGTGACAGCACAAGTCACGAATGCCAGTGATTTGGGGCGGGGCAGCGGAGGACTCGGGGGAACTGGCGTAGGATTCTATGCGCATGGTGATCGCTCATACGACAACAACTTTCAGATGAATGGGCTCGGAGTAAATGATGTTTTCCAGCAAGGGACGACTAGCGGAGGCGTTCCGATTCCAAATCCCGATACTATCCAGGAATTCAAAGTTCAGACCGGGCAATACGATGCCGCCTTTGGTCGTAACGCCGGAGCGAATGTCAATGTTGTGACTCGGGGTGGGGCAAATCAATTTCACGGAACGGCTTTCGAGTTTTTCCGCAATCGTTCTCTGAATGCAAACAACTTCTTTACGAATCTCAATGGTCAGAAGAAGCCAGTCCTTAATCAAAACCAATTCGGAGGCTCAATCGGTGGTCCAATCGTTAAGGGAAAGCTGCTCTTCTTTGGTTCATATCAGGGTACGCGTCAGGTAAATGGCGTTTCGAGTTTGCGGACCGCGCTTGGTCCTCCGCTGACTAACGACCGTAGCCCGCAGGGAATAGCGAGTGTCTTTTATGGCCCAGGTAGCACGCCTGCTGACCGTCGTGGTGTCTTTCAAAATCAGTTTGGTGGTGTTGGCCCGGCCGTGGCGCAGGACGGATCGAATATCAATCCTGTTGCCTTGAAACTCCTGCAGTTGAAGTTAGCTGATGGCAGTTACCTAATTCCGACTCCCCAGGTGGTGAGTTCCACCGGGTCGCTTTCCACCCGCGGTTCTTCCACGTTTAGCGTGCCCTCGAGGTTCGATGAAGACCAGTACATGATCAATCTGGACTGGATCCCGAACTCGAAGAGTACGTTCAACGAGCGGTTCTTCCTGGCCTCAAGCGATCAGACGGTTGCGTTTCCCGCGGGAAACGTTCCGGGCTTGCCCAATTCGTCCGAGAACTACTTCATCTCCGCTTCACTCGCACATACCTACGTTGTAAGCCCTCGATTGTTGAATCAGGTACGCGTCGGTTTCAATCGTCTGCGCAGTACGACGGTACAGGAAACGCCATTCACGTTTTCGTCTATAGGCGTTACGTCGTCATCACAAAACGATGCTTTGCCGATCATCGGTATTGCAGGTTCTTACAACCTCGCGGTATCTCCAGTAGGACAACGCATTCAGGATTCTTACCTGATTACTGACGACGTTTCTTGGAATCGTGGCAATCACAGCTTCCGCTTCGGCGGTGGTGCGACCCGATTCAAACGAGACTTCAGCAAATTCAAACAACCGGGCCAGCTGATCATTCAAAGCTTCGCAGACTTCTTACTCGGCTTAAGCGGACCACAAAGCGGCACCGGAATCTTTAGCAACATCTTCGGCGCGGTTGATCTGACCGGTCAGTTCGATCGGAACGTACGTCTGTGGGAAGCCACCGGCTATGCACAGGACGACTATCGCGTTACATCTCAATTCACCTTGAATCTTGGGCTGCGTTATGACTACCTTCCCGCGATTACGGAGGATCTTGGTCGCTTCAGCAATGTGGATCCCACATTGCTCAATCCAATACCTCCAACGGCGGGAACGCTTGCTGGGATTGTCGTGGCCGGGAATTTTCCCGGTACGGTGCCGGCAGGAGTTACCCAAACTCGAAACGACACCATCATGAATGGACTTGGGCGTCATGCGTTTGGCCCGCGTTTCGGATTTGCACTTCAGGTGTTGCCACATTCATCGCGATTCGTTCTGCATGGTGGTTATGGTGTTTACTACTCGAGAATCACTGGTCAGGTGCAAACACAGAACACAACTTCGCAACCGTTTGGGCAGCTGAGAATTTCAGTGGGGCCACCTAATGCAGCAGCGACCTTTGCGAATCCCTTTCCGGCTCCAATTCAAAACGAAAGTTCGTTCCCAAAGTTTTTCCCTTATACACCAAGCTCCGCTTTTACGGTAAACGCGGTTGACCCGAACGTCCGGCCTGGGACGGTCGAGCAATACAGTCTTAGTGTTCAGACGCAGCTTGCGAAAAACTACTTGCTGGAGCTTGGATATGTAGGAACGCGCGGCACTGATCTGCTGCGGCTCGTCTCTGTCAACCAGGCATTGCTGACTACCGTGAGTAATCCGATTCGAGGAGTCACCACGAATACGGTCGCTAATATTTCATCGCGCGTTCCGTTTCAAGGTTGGACCGCCTCGGGATTGCAGCAGGTTCAGAGTAAAGGTCGGATGCGATACAACGGACTTGAGGCGAGTTTAACCAGACGCTTTACCAACGGAACTCAATTTCTAGTTTCCTACACGTGGTCAAAGACACTTGACTCGGAGGGAGCAAACGTCGACTCGAATTCATCGGCTGTCGCCGGGGTTGGCAACCAGAATGACGATCGTGCTCGGTATGGACCAGCCAACTTCAGCCGGCCACACAGACTAGTTGTTAGTTATGTCTACGAGTTGCCGTGGATGAAAAACTCTCACGGAGTGAAACGCGTATTGTTTGGAAACTGGAGCCTGACTGGCGTAACGACGTTTCAGGCAGGCCATCCGCTTACACTAACCGGGAACAATGCCAATAACGCTTTCGGCATTACTGGGGATCGCGCTCCACTTGCGCCAGGCTGTATGTCCGACGCCGTGGCAACTTCGGGCTCGGTTGCCAGCAGGCTGACGAACTTTTTCAACTCCAATTGTATTAACCGTTCAAATTTGAACGCCCCGTTGAGCCCCTCGAACGCCGCGTTGTGGACCATCATTGGTAGCGATGCGCGGGCCACTGACTTCGGTAATAGCGGTGTAGGAATTGTTCGCGGCCCCGATCAGAGAAACTTTGACATCGCCCTGGTGAAGCACACAATTACTGGATGGCCCACCGAAAGCGCGAACGTGGAGTTCCGCACCGAGTTTTTCAATGCTCTTAATACTCCGCAGTTCTCAGATCCTGATACGAGCGTTACTAACGCGACATTTGGCCGGATAACTTCAACCAGCGTTGGACCGCGGATAATTCAGTTCAGTCTAAAGTTGAACTTCTGAGCTGCGGGTTTCAACGCAACTCGTCAGGTCCTGCGGTCAAACAGTGCACAGACGAAGCAACCAATCAGCCGGCAACGCATCGAAGCGAGGCAGTCATTGGGTCGCGTTTCTATCTTTCATCTGCTTCGCTTCGCAATGTACTGCTTTGCTTTTTGCTCAGGCTCCTGCCCCACCACCCACGGGCGACAAGGCTCCCACTCGCGCAAAGCTTCGTTCGTTCATTACGCAACATCGCGGAATATTCAATGGCGTAGCTGTTGAATATATAGCCAGCGTCGCGGAAACAATCCTTGAGGATCCTTCCGGCCGCCCGGCAGCGAGTTTGGTCTCTATTTCATATACCAAGACTGGCGAGAAGGAAGCGGGCACTCGCCCCGTCACTTTCATTTTCAACGGTGGTCCGGGTTCATCTTCCGTATGGTTGCACATGGCGGCTTTTAGTCCTCGTCGAGCGGCTCTCCCCTCCGATGCGAAGCCCACGGGAGCTGCCCCCTATACGCTGGTGGACAATCCATACACGCTCCTTGACGTGAGCGACCTCGTGTTCATTGATCCTATAGGCACCGGATACAGTCGATTACTTCCGGGCGGAAAGCCTGAAGATTTTTACGGCGTAATCGAAGACGGGCGATCGATGTGCGACTTCCTGAGCACTTGGCTAACAGCGAACAAGCGTTGGAACTCGCCGAAGTTTGTAGCAGGAGAAAGTTACGGGACAATTCGCGCAGCCGAAATGGCGAAGCAACTTCCCAGTTACGGAATTCTGTTGAACGGCGTAATGCTGTTTGGACAAGCAATGGACTTCACGCAGACGACCCCAATCCCAGGTTTTGATATGGCCTACACGTTGATTCTGCCGAGTATGGCGGCAACAGGTTGGTATTGGACCGGACAGCGATGGGATTTCGCTACGCCACGAGGGCCAAGCAATGTTGCTCCTGACCTGTTTGATGCGATGCGTCGTAACCCAACGTTGCGCGTCTTTGTTGCCCACGGCTATTACGATCTGGTGACCCCGTACTTCGCATCCGATTATGCATTCAGTCATATGGGTCTGGATCCGGTATTACGCCGCAACGTGCTACAGGAAGATTATGCGGGCGGACATTCGATGTACACGGAGAAATCGGTGTTGACGCAGATGCATAACGACGTGGGCGAATTCATTCGCACGACAACACCGGCGAAGAGACCGACGCCGTCGGTTCAGTAGACAATAAGGAGTACACATCACGTGAGTTCGCTTTTTCCCCAAGTACAACTACAGTGGTTCCGGCAAGAACTCGCATGCCTGCTGGTGACTTTTGTAGTGATTTGTGGATGTGTCTCTGCGGTGTGTTCGCAATCCGCTCCAGTTAACAATCCATGGATGTCGTTCGACCAGGTAATGACCTGGCGCAATATTGGACCATTTCGCGGTGGACGCGTGGTGGCGGTTGTTGGAGTGGCATCAGATCCACAGACCTATTATTTCGGTGGTGTCGGTGGAGGCGTTTACAAGACAACGAACGGCGGAACGACCTGGACGAATGTGACGGATGGGTTTCTAAATACATCCTCCGTAGGCGCAATCGCCGTGGCGCCGTCCAACGCAAATGTGATTTATGTCGGAATGGGAGAGCACGCGATTCGTGGTACCACGCTCTCTCACGGCGATGGCGTTTACAAGTCCACTGATGCCGGAAAGACGTGGACGCACCTTGGCCTTAGGTCAACGCGAGTGATCTCTCGCATCCGAGTTGACCCCGCAAATCCAGATCTGGTCTTTGTCGCCGCGCAGGGAACACCTTATGTTCCATCCAATGACCGCGGAATTTATCGCTCGCAGGACGGCGGCAAAAACTGGAAGAAGATCCTGTTTGTCAACGATCTGACCGGACCGTCGGACCTTGCGATGGATTCAGCAAATCCGCGGGTACTATATGCCGGGATGTGGAATCACCAACGAAAGCCTTGGTACCTAAGGAGTGGTGGACCTGCCAGTGCAATCTACAAGAGCAGCGACGGTGGAGACACGTGGCAGAAGACTAGTGAGGGCTTACCGGAAGTGATCGGCCGCATCGGAATCATGATTTCAGCTGATCACAATCGACTCTACGCGTTGGTCGAGTGTGATCCAAAAGGCGGTCTCTATAGATCGGACGATGCGGCAAAGTCTTGGACGTTGGTTAATGGTTCCTGGGACTTGATGTCGCGGCCGTGGTACTACATGCGTCTCGAGGGCGAGCCAAAGAACCCCGATGTAGTCTGGGTTCTGAATTCTCAGACATACAAATCGCTAGATGGTGGCAAGAACCTCACTCGCGTCAATGTTCCTCACGGTGATCACCACGACATCTGGATCAATCCGGGAAATCCCAAAACGTTGATCATCGGTAACGATGGTGGAGCAACCATTTCTTACGACGGGGGGAGCACCTGGTCCACGCAACAGAACCAGGCGACTGGGCAGTTCTACCGCGTCAACGTTGACGATCGATTTCCTTATTGGGTCTACGGCGGACAACAGGACTGGACGACGGTCGGTATTCCGAGCGCAACGGAGCACGGAGCAATTAATCAGAAGGATTGGTTTCCAGTGGGAGGAGGGGAAAGCGGCTTTGTAGCTTTTGACAAACGTGATCCCTCGTTGATTTACGCCGGCAGTTGGGGAGGCCAAATTACCGAGTTTGATCAAAAGCTGAGATACGCACACGACATCATGGCGTATCCAAAGATTGGATTTGGCCTTGCACTGCGCGAGCGTAAATACCGATTCAACTACAACGCCCCGATTCTTGTTTCGCAACATGATAGTCGCGTCATCTATCACGCCGCACAGATGTTGTTACGGAGCGAAGACCGGGGAATAAATTGGCGGGAAGTGAGTCCGGATCTCACTCAACCAAGGACCGAAACTCAAGGCGTTGGTGGCGGACCATTTTGGCCCGAGGGTGAGATCTACAACACGATTACCTATGTTGCTGAATCCCCGCACGACAAAAGAGTGTTGTGGACTGGTAGCGACGATGGTGTGATTGCGCTGACTCGCAACAGCGGTGCAACCTGGCAAAAGTTCAGTTTGCCAGGGCTGAGCGATGCGTTGATCAATGAGATTGAGGTCTCGCCACACGATCCAGCCACTGCTTATGTCGCAGCGTCACGGTACAAGTTCAACGACTACCGGCCGCAGATTTTCAAGACAACTGATTTCGGTCAAACGTGGACGCGCATTGTTGATGGCATCTCGGTCGAGAGTTGGACCCGAGTGGTACGCGAAGATCCAAAACGTAAAGGTCTGTTATATGCGGGCACCGAGACTGGTATTTTTATCTCACTTGATGATGGAAAACACTGGCAATCATTGCAATACAACCTGCCTGCGACGCCGATAACGGACTTGCAGGTGCATGACACGGATATCGTGATATCGACCCTGGGTCGTGCGCTCTGGGTACTCGATGATGTATCCCCAATGCAGCAGGCCGCCGAGAACTTTGCCAACCAGGAAACATATTTGTTTCAACCAAGAGTCGCCTTTCGAACAAATGTTGGCGGGAGCGGTGGTGGACTTGACGACGAATCAATTGCCGGTGCGAATCCACCGTCCGGTGCCTTTCTAAATTTCTTCGTACAGAATGAAAGACCATTGAAGATTGAGATTCTGAATAGCTCGGGAGAGATAATCCGACGCTATTCGAGTCAGACAGACCAAAGCTCTCGTCAATCCTCTCTCAAAGTCAAAGTGGGAATGAATCGTTTTGTCTGGGACTTGCGCTATGACTCGGTAGAGCAAGTACGGGGTGCGCCAGGGCTGTTCAGGATGGGCGGTCGGATCGCCATGCCGGGTACATACACAGTCCGTCTAACCGGTCAAGACAAAGTCGTGTCGGTTCCGTTAGAGATTCGTCCCGATCCGCGTTGGAAAATACCGGTCGAAGAATTTGCTCTACAAGACGAAATGTTAGCGGCTATTGAGCGCCAAGTGACTGAGTTGAATAACGATGTGATGGTAATTCGCAAAGTCGGCGAGCAGATTGATAACGTCTTGAAGCGGCCCGGAACTGAAAACGTAACCAACTCAGGCAAAGAACTGGCAGGTAAGCTTCAGCAGATCGAGGATGTGTTGATTCAGAGAAATCCGAGCGGCGGCCAGCGAGCAGTAGTTGAGCCAAGTCGTTTCTCAAGCTATTTCAATTTCCTTCACGTGTCTATCAATCAGGTTATGCCTGCGATGACTGAAGGACAGAGAGGGCTCTACGTCGAACTCTCCAAGGAATTTGATGGTTACAAAACTCAACTGGCGAAGCTGCTTGGCACTGATCTCGAAGCGTACAATCAGCTACTGGCTCGACAAGGGATTTCACCGATCGTTCTGCCGAAATGATCTTCGGGCTAAAGCCACGGTATGAATGAGAACAGAGCAACTATGAATCTCAAACGAAGCAGCTCTTTCGAATTGGCGATTGTTGTAGTTTGCCTTTATCTGGTAACGGTTAGTGCCGTTATTGGACAAGACCTCGAGGATCGAATCGTCACTACACAGCATCAAGTCACGGTAGGCGGGCGAGTCTTGAAGTACTCAGCATGTGCCGGTCGGCTGCCTATCCTCGACAACCAAACCGGGGAAGTCCACGCGAACATGTTCTTCATTGCCTACACCCTCGGTCCGTTGCCCGGCGCACGACCGCGGCCGTTGACGTTTCTTTGGAACGGTGGGCCCGGCTCAAGTTCGTCACTTGTGCACTTGCTGGGCTTTGGTCCAAGACGTCTTCAACCGGATGGCAGTGCGGTCGACAACCAGGGCACATGGCTCGAGCAAACTGATCTTGTTTTCGTTGATCCGATCGGGACTGGCTACAGCCGTCCGACGAAGGTGGAGTACGGGCCTGAGTTTTACCAGAATCTCGGCGATGCCGAGTCGGTTGCCGAGTTTATTCGTGTCTATCGCAATCGGTTTGAAGCCTGGGATGCACCTCTCTTTCTCGCGGGTGAGAGCTTCGGGGTTACGCGTGCAGTCGGGGTTGCTGACGTTCTCCAACGACGCAGTATCACCGTCAACGGTGTAATCCTCATGGGGCTGACTCTTCCGTTGGGCCAACTGAGCACTGAGCAACGAACGGCGCTGGCCTTGCCCAGTTTCGCGGCCGCTGCATTTGCCAACAAGAGACTGGAGCCTGCGCTCCAATCTGATTTGCAATCAGCACTACAGCAGGCGGAAAGCTTTGCGCTCTCGACTTACATGCCCGCACTCACACGGCGAGATTCTCTGACCGATGCAGAGCGAGTTACGATTCTGTCCCAGTTAGCGCGCTTTTCAGGGCTTAACCCAAAGGACATAGATGCTAAGACGTTAACGATTCTGATGGAATCATTCACTAAGCAACTGCTCGGTGATCGCAAGCTTGTGGTTGGACGGTACGACTCAAGACTTGTAGGTCCACTCAATCCGAACGAGCACCTCTATGATCCCACCAAAGATCCCAGTCTCAAAAACATCATTAACGACATCGGGGTACTTCGTTATTTCCGAAATGAACTGAAGTACAAGAGTGATCAGAAATATCAGGGACCATTTGGCGGAGGCTATCCACCTCCAAACTCGTTTCGTGGTGATTGGATGTCGGTGAAGTGGAGCCGCGCTGCCGCACCGGCTCAAAGTACAACTGGTGCACCGGCCGGACCAGCACGACCGCCGGAGCAACCTTTGCGGCGGGCCCTGATCGCAAATCCCAAACTCCGCGTGCTGGTTACGTGCGGCTATTACGATCTTGTATGCAGCTACAGCGCAAACACCTATTTGGCAGACCATCTCGATACTGAAATACCAAGTAATGTTACGGCACGTGGTTACGGTGGCGGTCACGCTCTCTACACAGATCAATCGGCACAGCTCGAGTTCAAGCGTGACGTAATTAGATTTATGCAAGACGCGGTGTCGACTGGCTCGAATGCTGGTCAACCGACCAGGGATTAAGGAAACAAATATGCAGCTCAATCGACGCGAGGTTTTGACTGGAATTGGCGGACTTGCTGTAGCATCAGCGTTTTCACCCGTACAAGCCAAACTGAACATTGGTTCATCGACAAAGCTCAGGTCCGGGTCATTTGAGAATAGCTTTCCGAGAAAGAGCGATTTCGCAATTCCCGAAGGCCTCACCTATATCAATGGGGCTTACACACATCCGATGCCCGTTGCCGCAGCTGAGGCAGTGCAGAAGGAAGCAACTTCGCGATCGCACCCTGGCCGGATTGATGATCCAGGCCATGACGCTTTGGGCAGGGAAGTCAAATCGCATTTTGCTGGTCTGATCAATGCAAAGCCGTCGGAGATCAGTTTTGTTCCAAACACGAGCACGGGCGAGAACCTCGTGTTCAATTCGCTCGGAATTCCAGGTTCAGGTGGCAACGTAGTTACCGACGGGCTTCACTTCGATGGAATGATCCTGCACCTGCAAGCGCTGCAACGCGATCAAGGTCTCGATCTTCGAATCGCCATACCGCGCGAGGGACGCATTGAGATGCGCGATCTAGAGCGTCTGGTAGACAAGAAGACAAAGCTCATCGAGGTATCGTTGGTAGCAATGTACAACGGCTTTCAGCATGACTTGAAAGCTGTTTGCGAACTGGCGCACGCACATGGTGCTCATGTTTACGCGGATATTGTTCAAGCGGCCGGAACGACTCCGATTGATGTAAAGGCCAGCGGAGTTGACTTTGCTTCATGCTCCAGCTTCAAGTGGTTGATGGGGGATTTCGGACTGGGCTTTTTATACGCACGCGAAGACTTACTGCCCAAAATTCGTCGCTCGCAGATCGGTTACCATTCGGGGAGCATCGATACACACTTCCTCCCGAGCGACCCTCCGGCGAAGGTCCCGTTCACATGGGAATTAGGAACCGATGCAAGCGCGCATTTCGAAGTAGGCAGTAATGCATATGGACCAATGGCAGCTCTCAGCGTCTCGTTACCTTACATTCGCCAGTTAGGTGTCGAAGCCATCGAAGCACACAGACAACCACTACTCGAGCGTTTGCGAAAAGAGATGCCTCGATTGGGCTTTGACCCGGTTACACCCGCGGGAACGAAGTCAGCCCTGATCACTTTCAGCGTTAAAGAACGGAAGCCGGTATTGGATAAACTGAAAAAGGCAAACATCAACGTCAGACTGGGTGGACACTTCATCAGAGTATCGCCTTCGGTTTACAACGACATGCAGGACATCGATCGACTTCTGGGAGCGCTGGCATGAAGTGTCCACAACAGAGAGAGTGCGAGTTACAGAGTTAGCAGTAGCCTTCCTCTTTGCGCAACCCCGGCATGGCAAGTTCTTAAGTTGTTCATAACAGATCAAAATGAAAATCATCAACAAACTGTTCTCTGTTGGCATCGTGCTTGTCGCCGCCTTGCTCACAACCTCCCGAGTGGCATTCGTTGCGCAACCGCCGATGTTGGAATCAGCCGAAGCGGATAACGAAATCGTCTCCACTCGCAATCAAGTCAGGGTGGGCCAACGGATTCTGAAGTACACCGCGCAGGCAGGACGCTTGCCGATACTAAATAACGAGACGGGTGAGGTCCATGGCAACATGTTCTTCATCTCATACAAACTCGATCGTCTTTCCTCTGAACCGAAGCGGCCTTTGATGTTCCTTTGGAATGGTGGTCCAGGAGCTAATTCTTCGCTGCTTCATCTCTCTGCGTTTGGACCAAAGCGACTCAAGTCAAACGACGATCCCACCGGCCCGCCCGAATGCGAATGCGAACTCGAGGACAACCAGATGACCTGGCTTGATCAGGCCGACTTGGTCTTTGTGGATCCAATTGGCACTGGTTTTAGCCGACCGACTCGCGTCGAATATGGAGCAGAGTTCTACAGCACTCTGGGTGACATTGCTTCAGTCGCCGAGTTTGTCCGGGTCTTTCTCACTCGTTTCGACGACTGGGATGCGCCACTCTTTCTTACGGGTGAAAGCTACGGCGTTTGGCGAGCCGCAGGTGTCGCGGAAGCACTAGCTCAACGCAACATGAAAGTAGCTGGTGTAATTCTGATCTCGGGAGGTGTCGGGGCAGGTTCGGTAGTGTCAGACGACATGCGAACTGCGCTGTTTGTACCAACGCGAACGGCGGCGGCTTTCTTCCACAAGAAGCTGTCTCCGGAACTTCAGAAGGATCTTTCAACCACGCGAAAGCAATCTGAGGTCTGGGCCCAAACAGTCTATGGACCGGCGCTGGCAAATCGCGACAATAAGCTTAGTGACGCGGAGCGACAAGCGATTCGGGCTCAGCTTGCACGCTTTACCGGTCTCGATGTGTCGCTCGTTGATCCGAAAACGCTGATTGTCGCCAGGCAACAGTTTGCCGAACAACTCTTACGAGACCGAAAAGAAGTTCTGGCACGTTTCGATACTCGGCTCACAGCCACGCGTGAAAACAGTCCGCGGCCCGGTCGCAACCTCGCGGTCCTTAAGTACCTGCGTACAACCTTGCAGTTCAAGACTGACCTTCCTTATCAAGGAATCGAGGACGGCTTCCTGCCGAACAGTGGTGGGCGGCCGTTCTCAGTTGGTAACCGGTGGGATTACAACCAGGGACCACCGCCCGCTGCTGGAGCTCCGCCAAGTACTGACGCTCCTCCTGGTGGAAGCCAGCCCTGGCTAAGTCGTGCTATCGGTCTTGATTCATCGATGAGAGCCTTGGTCGCGGCCGGATTCTACGACTCGCTAAACAGTTGTTCGCTGAATTCCTATTTGGTTGATCAGCTGGAACCTGCCGTGAAACGCAATATCACGACGAAATGCTACGAGGGGGGACACATGATGTACGAAAGTCAAGGTGCGCGGCAGCAATTGAAGCAGGATGTCAGCAACTTCATCCGGGAAACAACCGCAAAGCCCCAGGCCCGGGTGGAGAACAAATAACGTTGAGTTTCCTGCGACTGCGAACTTAAGGGTCGTTGCACCAATGCGAGCATCTCCATAAGAATTGATGATGAAAATATTGATTATTAACCAAGCAGAAGTCCATCAGTTGCTCCCCATTGGCGAGTGCATGGAGACAATGGCAGAAGCACTCGCAGCGCTCTCTGACGGAAAAGCGCTCAACCCGTTGCGTCAGGTTCTTCATCTTCCGGAAAAGCAGGGACTGCTGGGAATAATGCCTGGCTACCTTGAGAGTCTCAACGCGATGGGTCTGAAAGTAGTCAGCGTTTTTCACAACAATAAGGGGAGTGAGCATGATTCGCATCAGGGAGCGGTGCTGGTTTTCGAGGCAGAGCATGGGACTCTACTGGCAATGGTTGATGCCAGTGCCATTACCGCAATCCGTACAGCTGCCGTCAGCGGCGTTGCAACCAGATTGCTGGCCCGCGAAGATGCAGTGGAGTTGGCCATTCTCGGCTCAGGCGTGCAGGCGCACGCGCATGTGAATGCGATGATGGCAGCGCGACACATTAATCGGGTTCGCGTATGGAGTCCCAATCCCGATCACGTGAAAGCCTTCGCGCGAAATATCTCTGATAAGCAAGACGTCTCCGTGGCGCAAACCAGCAATGCACAAGATGCTGTGAAGGGTGCCGACATTGTTTGCACGACTACCTCTGCGCGTGAGCCGATACTGATGGGTAAGTGGCTCGCATCAGGCGTACATATCAACGCCGTCGGGTCGAGTATTCCGCTGACCCGTGAGCTCGACAACGAAGCCATGGCTAAGTCACGCCTCTTTGTTGACCGGCGAGAGTCGACAGTTAACGAAGCCGGTGATTACTTGATCCCCAGGAACGAAGGAATAATCGGCGATCATCACATTCAAGGTGAAATCGGGGAGATCTTGTCTGGTCAAATAATAGGACGACAAAGCGAAGATGAAATCACGCTCTTCAAATCGCTGGGCTTGGCAGTAGAGGACATAGCTTCGGCATACCTGGTCTATCAGAAAGCTGTGGGGAGAGGGTTCGGCACCTGGGTAGAGTTCGGAGGCAATCGCCAGGTCAGCCTGTGAGGCCGCAACGTTGTTATGGGCATTGTCAACTTAACTCAAGAGAAGCACAACTAGGGCTGACACAAGACGAATCCAACTTTCGTCAACTGGTGAATTTACGATCGCCTAGAGGCAAATGGCCTCATCCCATAATGCGAATCTCGACTTTATCACTTGCCGATAGCCACGAGCTCTGTACCGATGTCTACCAACGCGGAAGTGTGACGTAATGAGTCCGAAGACCGAAGAAAACGTTGCGTGTGTCCTGCTGACTTGAACCGTCTCATCACACGCTCCCGCAATATAGTTTGCGGAAGAACCTCTTGGCAGTCATTTGAAAGTCCCTTCATGATGTAAATTATTCTGTGGGCAACCTACATAGCGTAAGAGTTATCGAAGTGAAGGAGCAATCTCTCCTTCATTGCTTTTTTGCAGAAAGTACTTGACAGGGTCAGTGTTCCTGTCTTATACAAGACAATTCGCGCGACGACATGGTCGCGCACGGTGAGGAAGAAACTTCAATGATGACGAGCAGGACATACAAAGAACACGTAGCTAAATGGCAGCCGTCGGCCGCCACGTATGGCGTCGTGTACGCATTACGTCTGAGCTTGTCATCCGTCAATACCTTTAGCGGCAGACTCGGACAAGAGACGTCCATAGATAGCCGTCATATCAGGCATTAATCAGCGGGAGCGGACTCCCGCTCCCAAATCTCAAAGTAAAAATCGCGAGAATTGAAGGAGCGGGCAGCTTCCCTGGGAGGCTTAAAGCCTGCTCCTTTAGTTTTTTGACAATCGAAGTACCTATTTGCGAGAGATGAAGGCAGGGAGCCTTCAACGGATGACGACGCCGTTGCTTTGCGAGCGTGTCGAGCGTCGCCATCCTCAGGAGAAGTG